>Ga0215182_1142633_pt1 | contig 7529 bp, 1 predicted proteins | sample APAC3nscriptome_FD_174781 | JGI IMG/M metagenome (GOLD analysis project Ga0215182, IMG submission 174781) | Metatranscriptome of coral microbial communities from Popa Island, Bocas del Toro, Panama - APAL C3 (Eukaryote Community Metatranscriptome) | ecosystem: Host-associated > Invertebrates >... | reverse complement strand
CAAGCGCCAGTTTCACTCGAGACAAGGGGGAGGGGCATGCACCGCTCGTGACCGGCTAAGCCGTCCGAGCCCGGTGCCTTTCGGAGCTGCGCGTAGCTTCGCAGAGCTTCGCAGCTTCTGCATGGACGTTACCACGCGCGGCGGTTGGCGAGCGCGATGCCGAAGCACTTCGGGCACCACCTCCGCGAGATGCGGAACAGCCACAGGCAAACCTCAGGAAGTTCCATCTATCCAGAGAGCATCCAAGAGATCCGCAGGTCTCTCTACTGGATCTTGGAAGAGCCGGATGCCAGTTCGGATGTCCCACGGGTCCTGACCATCGGGGTGGCTTGCCTGAATGTGCTGCTGATCCTCTTGTCCCTCGTGAGCCTCGTTCTGGAGACCACGCCGCTGTTCCGGGAGACGACCTCCGAGGACATGTGGCAGAACATCGAGATCGTCACCACGGGTTGCTTCACTTTGGGCTATGTCCTGCGATTGTGGGTCTGCGACGTTTTCGGAGCCTCTGCCGTGGAGTGGTTCTTCAAGCCTTTGAACCTCTGTGATCTCCTGGCCATTCTGCCCGTCTACGCGCAGACCGTCGTCCGGCAGTGGGACCTGGAATTCCTCCGCGTCCTCAGGGTGGTGCGGCTCTTCAAGATCGGCCACTATTCCGAAGGGGTCCGCATGATGAACGCGGCGCTCTTCAACAGCCTGTCGGCCCTGTACGTCTTGATCTTCCTCTTTGTGATTGGGCTGGTGACCTTCGCCTCGGCCATTTACTTCACTGAGAAGCTCGCGTGCCCCGACTTCGCGCCGGCCAACCTCACACAGTTTGAGGAGTACAATGTAGAGTGCGAGAACTCTCGCATCGGGGCCGTCAGCTACGGCTCCTGCTGCGCGTACATGTGCGCGAACATGCCCGCGGGCCCCTATCCGCTGTGCCAGAGCACCTTCGAGGCGCAAGCGGCAGACGCAGGGTCTTCCTCGGAGTGGAAGGTGGAGGCCATGCACGATCTGGACATCGATTCCGTGCTTACCGGCATGTGGTGGGCAGCAGTGACCATGACCACGGTCGGCTATGGCGACATCTATGTGAAGCATTGGACATCGAAGCTGGTGGCCAGTGTCACGATGGTCACTGGCATGCTGATCATCGCCATGCCTTTTGCCATCGTCGGCACCAAGTTTAGTGAGGCTGCCGGGCACTGCGCTGTCGCCGAGCTCGAGATAGACGAGGTTGAAGGCGAGATCTCGGAGCGGCGAGAAGGCGCAGGGAGCGGCGCAGGGAGCGGCGCAGGGAGCGCTGCCCCGATCGAGAGCCCGAAAACCCAAGCGAAGGAGTTGGTGAAGCAGGGCAGCACGAAATCGCTGGCCGAGATGGAGATCCTGCTGGAGACACTCCGCAGCGAAGTGGAAGAAGCCACAGCTTTGAAGAGGGAGATCTTACAGCTGCAGGTCCTGCGGGACAACCTTTGGACTTCCGTGGAGCACGCGATGGCCCGGATGGCCTTTGAGGGCATCATCAGCCTTAATGCCCTGATGGTGGATGGCCCGTGGTTCCACGCAGTTTCTGCTCAGCGGCGGGCAAAGACCACGGTGATTAGCCCCTTTTGCGCCAAGTCCTTGGGCTTCATCCACAGGGACTGGCTTGTTCGGCGTGCTGCGATCGAGATCACTACTTCGTGGATCTTCGAATCGTTCATCCTCTTCCTGATTGTCGCCAACAGTTTTGTCCTGGCGGTGCAAAATTATTACTACGACCAGGAGAACTACTGGGGCAACATCCTCGAACGAGATACGGAACTTGTTTTCACAATTTTCTTCACTGTCGAATGTGCCATGAAGATCGTGGCCTGCGGCTTTGTTGCGCATCCCCGCGCCTATCTTCGCGATCCCTGGAATTGGGTCGACTTCACCGTGGTGGTGGTCGGCCTCTTGGGGGCCATGCAGGTGGAGGCCTTCGAGTTCTTGAAGCCCGCTCGCGTCCTGCGCCCACTCCGCTCCCTCGCCGCAGTGCCTGGGATCCGGCACCTCTTCCGCACGATCATCCTCTCGCTCCCCGGGCTCAAGGACGTGGTGCTTCTGGCCGTGTTCCTCCTGGTGATGTTTGGCGTCCTCGGGCTTCACTTCTGGAGCGGTTTGCTGCATCGGAGCTGCCGTCTGACGGCACAGCCACTCCACTTCACCGTGACGGCGGCTTCGGCACCGTGTGCGGGCTGGTGCTTCGACAATGCCTCCGTCGTCAGCGTCTCGAACACATTGATCAACTCTTCCCTGGTCTTTGACGCCTACTGCCGCCCGGACACGAAGTGCTTGGATGCTTGGAGGTCTGGAAAAGATTACTATCTTTGGCCTTTGGATACCCAGCAGGAGCGGTTCTGTGGGGAGCATTTTTGCGAGCGCTATGCTGTAGGCTCCGGGTCTCCAGACGAGGTCTTGCGGCTGCTGGGCTCCGTTCAAGGTAGCGAGGTGGTGACCTTCTGCGGCTCCCCATTGGCCAGCGATCCGGAGTTCGGCCCGGAGGTGGTGAACCCGGAGCTTGCTGGCATCAACCTGAACAACTGGGACCTCGAGGTCACAGGCGAAGGGAGGAACTGGGGCCTCACTCACTTCGACAACGTCGCCGCGGCCTTTCTGGTGGTCTTCCAGTCGGTCACGCTGGAGGGGTGGTCCGACATCATGGCCATGGTTCAGGACGCCCAGAGCACAGTGGTGGGCTTCATCTACTTCCTTCTGCTGATTGTCTTGGGTGCCTTCTTCCTGGTCAACGTCATATTGGCAATCATCTGGGACGTGTTTCTGAACGTGCGGGAGAGGCAGCTCCAGGAGAAAGAGGAAGAGGAGGCAGAGGCCGAGCGCGCCATCTCCGAGGACCTGCAGCTCACCGCCCTCGCAGACCCGAGCCGAGGCGTGACCTCTGTGGAGCGGCACGGGTGCAAGGACTTCTTGCGGCACTTGATTGTCACTCGGGGCATCATCGATCCTGAGGAAGTGTTGCGGGAGGAGAGCTCCTGGAAGTTCGTGGAGTGGTCAAGGCTCATCGCCACGAACTGGCTCTTCAATGCCGGCGTGATGGCAATGATCCTGATCAATGTCCTGGTGCTTGCCATGGACCGCTACCCGGAGCATCTGGTCGAGTCTTCCGTCGGGGATGTCTTGAACTATATCTTCAACATTGTCTTCCTCCTGGAGTGCGTCATCTTGCACCTGGCTCTGGGGCCATTGGTCTACTGGCAAGACAATGCGATGGCCTTCGACGGCGTCATCGTGATCCTCTCCGTGGTGGACATCCTGAATGACCTGGCCTCGGGCGCAGAAAGCGGCGGCTCGGCAATCACCGCCCTGAGGGCGTTCCGCATGCTGCGAATTTTCAAGCTGGCCAAGAAATTCCCCAGCATGAAGATCCTTCTGAGCGCGGGCGTGAAGACGTTGATGAGCATGGGAGACTTCGTGGCATTGCTCTTCTTGATCCTTTGCGTCTTCGCTTTGATGGCACAAAGTTTCTTTGGGGGGACTTTCATGTTTGACCCAGAGAACGGCAGCCTGGTGCCCAAAGAGGAGTACCGAAGCCGCTGCCCGATGGGGCCCGGAGACAAGCCTGTGTGCGTTCCTCGGGCTCACTTCGACACCTTCTTGTGGAGCTTCATCACCATCTTCCAGATCCTCACAGGCGAGAACTGGAACACGGTGATGTACGACGGGATGCGTGCCACGGGCTGGATGGCACTTTGGTTCTTCCTCCTCGTGGTGATCTTCGGGAACTTTGTGATCCTGAACCTCTTCCTCGCCATCCTGATGAGCAATTTCGATGAGCAGCGCTCCAAACTTCACGCTGCCATGGCCAGCAAGCGAGAGCTCCTCCGGGCCTTGGAGACCGACTCGGAGGAGGAGCCTCCCGTAAGCCCGGAAGGCCCGCGCAGGGCGTGGGAGGCCACTCCCGGTGCCGAGCCGGGAGAGGAAGCATCCGGCCGCCCAAATGCCCTCGCCGTGGTGCCAGGGCCGGCAATTGCCCCGGCTCCGGGACGCTCCCCGCGGGCCAGTCCTCGCTCCAGCCGAGCACGGACGGCTCGGATGACCGTCTCGGCTCTGACATCGCGCTTGGACTGGCAGGACCATGAGCTGGCGTGTGCCAGGCGCTGCGGCAAGCGGTCCTGCCTGTTGTTCTCCCAGGAGAGTGCGGTTCGCAAAGCTTGCCTCTCCCTCATCAAGCACCCGCATTTCGACCAGGTGATCATGGTCTTCATCATCCTGTCGTCGATCCTCATGGCTTTCGAGAATCCGCTGCTCGATCCCAGCAGCATCCAAGTTCAGGTGCTCGAGGTGCTAAGCACAATCTTCACATGCATCTTCGCCTTCGAGCTGGTTGTCAAGATGATCGCGTTGGGCGTGGTCTGCAACCCTGAGGACCCACAGCAGCCGCGGGCTTACCTGCGCTCCTTCGAAAACGCATTGGACTTCGTCATCGTCATCGTGTCCGTGCTGGATGCGATCCAGACCTGGTTCCTCCGAGGAAGCAACGGCGGTGTCATCGCAGTGATGAAGATCTTCCGTGTAGTCAGGATGCTGCGGCCACTCCGTCTGATTTCCCGAAACAAGAATCTGAAGGTTGTGGTGAAGACCATCTTGGCCGCAGTGCCGGAGCTCCGGAACCTCCTCGTCTTCAGCTCCATCTTCTTCCTGATCTTCGGCCTGCTCGCGGTCGGAAACTTGAAAGGCTCCTATCACTCATGCAAGGACAAAGAGCTGGAGGATCATGATTTCCAGAGCCTGGACATGACGCCGCTTTGTCTTCAGACTGCACAAGGCTTTAACGGCTCTGCAGGGCTCCCGGTCTTGGCGCAGCGGCCGGAGGAAGGCTGTGCGGCCTCGGAGCCGTGGCAGCGACCCTCCCGGGACACGCCCATCTGCGAGGTGCATTGTGATGGCGCCAGCCACTCCTACTGCCAGAACTCGACGCAGCCCTGGGGCTACCATGTGATGCGTTGCAGCGACTGCAGCACGGCCTTCTGCGACTCTGCGGACTCTGCGAACCATGCGGCCTGTCTCCAGTCCTGCACACGACACGAGTACTTCTGCAAGGAGGTCGCGAGCTCGCAGCGCGAAGTCTGCTTGGAGCAGTGTGCGGCAGCTTGCACGTGCCGCAGCCACTGCTGGGGCTTGATCCAGGATGCGGCCCTCTGCACAGAACAGGGGGGTAAGTGGGTGAACATGAACCAGAACTTCGACGATCTCCTGGTGGGCACCATCTCGCTCTTCGAGATCAGCACCACCGAAGGCTGGGTGGACGTGATGCTGGCTGCCGTCGACAGCCGAGGGCCCTACCTCCAGCCGAGGCGAGATGCCAACGAGTTTATCGGCTCCATGCTTTTCGTGGCCTTCATGCTCATAGGCAGTTTCTTCGTGCTGAACCTCTGTGTTGGTGTGATCATTGACAACTACAACAAGCAGAAGAGCGCCAGTGATGCGGGCTACGTGCTTGTGACAGAAACGCAGGCGGCATGGATGACACAGATGAAGGCCCTCTACTTGCGGCGCAGCTTCTTCACGCAGGTCAATGTGGATCGGCTGGGACCAAGCCGACAACATCGCTTCAGGATCATCACTTCCAGTGCCTTCGAGAACTTCATCATGGCTTGCATCTTGATGCAGCTCTGCATACTCATGATGGTGTGGCAACCGAGGGAGAGGCAGGGGTCCTGGGAGGTCTTCCTCAGCACCTGTGGCTCGGTCTTCACAGTCATCTTCCACATAGAATGTCTCCTGAAGCTCTCCGCGTTGCACTGCAACTACTTTCGGGAGCCGTGGAACGTCTTCGACTTCTTCTGTGTGGTGATGAGCGATGTGGTCGCGATCATCGAAGCAGCACTCACTCTCAACAGCACCGTGAACCTGAGCGCCTTGGTCAGCGCTTTGCGCGTCTTTCGGGTGGCCCGTCTCTTTCGTTTGGTGCGGTTCCTCAAAGGCCTCAACAAGCTGCTCTTGGCTTTTGCTCTGTCGGTGCCGAAGCTGCTGAATGTGGGCCTAGTGATGGTGCTCCTCCTTTACCTCTATGCCGTCCTTGGGGTGAGCCTTTTCGCCAAGGTTGCCTACACGGGCACGGGCATCTATGGTCCTCAGACGAACTTTCGCAGCTTCTTCCAGGCAATCTCCCTGCTCATCCGGTCCATGACAGGCGAAGGGTTCAACGAGATCATGCACGACCTGAGCAAGTCGCAATGGTACTACGAGAGTATCCTCGAGATCAAATGCAGCGAGCTGGATCTGGAGGGCCGCACATTTGCGAATCTCGACCTGAACGGGGATGGCATGGTCGATGAGCCGACGGAGTGTGGCTCAGCTCTAGCCTACATCTACTTCATCTCGTACACCATCTTTGTGAGCTTCGTCATCCTTAACCTTTTCATCGCAGTGATCTTTGAGGGCTTCGAAGAAAGCCGTGGCAGTGAGCTGAAGGAGGTCATCAATAAATGTTTGGAGAACTGGGAGAGGTACGACCCTTTCAACACCATGCTTGTGGCGCTGCCCAAGGCACTCGACTTCATCGATGAAACGGTGGAGGAGCTCATGAACGCTCATCAACCTTCGAAGGGCCAATGCATCCCTGAGTCACGGTGGGACTCCCGCAGCACCATTGACATGAACGCATCGGAAGCGATGTGGTCGATGTACAACTTGCAGTATGTGCGGACTCTTGGGCTGGATATCCGCAGCGACGGCCGGGTGCGGCTGGTCCAGGCGGTGCGTGCCATCCTGCGGCGCCTGCTGATCGCCGGCGGGCCTTACAGTACCTTCCTCCCTCTACAGGAGCGACGGCAGCGGGTGAGGGAGCTGGAAGTGCTGGAGGCCATGGTTCGCAGCGAGACGGAAGAGGACCCCGCTGTTGCGGAGATTGTGGCCCTGGAAGCGCGACAGAAGAAGCAGATCCAGGAGGCACTCGGGGAGGGCGCCCTCCCCATGCCGAGCCTACCTGGCCATCTCCAGCTTAGCCAGCTCCGTGGCGCTCTTCACCCGGCGGTGGGAAGGAGAGAGGGTGATGTCGAGTTCTCCATGCTGGAGAAGGTGGCTGCAGCAAAGATCCAGCGCCGAAGCAAGGAGTCTTTCCAAAGGCGGCGTGACAGGGCCCGTGCCGACCACGTCGACTCCGATGCTCGCAGTTTCGGCCACGGACCAATCACACGGGCAGCGGGTTGAGACCTTCAGCCGCACGGAAAAAGCGTGGAGCTTCTGCGAAGTCTCATGGTGTTTGCAAAGAAATGTCCCCGCGGGGAGCACCTCCGCTGTATGCTTGCGACCTCGGAGAATATTAGACCCGGAAAGAGCCCGAACAACAGAAAAGAGACCGTGGAAATGGCCAGCAGGCTCTTGTGTCTTGTGGGTTGATGCATGATGCAAGACTCACCGTAAGGGATGATGGTTTGGGATTTAGGTGTCTAGGTATGTTTCGGTATGTTCCCCCAGCATGGATGCTGCCAAGTGGATGGTTCAGGAGCTTGGAGATTCCAGACAAGACTCATTTTACAAGAGCATCTTGCTGAAGTGAAGCTGAT
>Ga0215182_1053414_pt1 | contig 7549 bp, 1 predicted proteins | sample APAC3nscriptome_FD_174781 | JGI IMG/M metagenome (GOLD analysis project Ga0215182, IMG submission 174781) | Metatranscriptome of coral microbial communities from Popa Island, Bocas del Toro, Panama - APAL C3 (Eukaryote Community Metatranscriptome) | ecosystem: Host-associated > Invertebrates >... | reverse complement strand
GTTAGCTCAACGCATCGCTGCGCTTACACACCCGGCCTATCAACGTCGTCGTCTTCAACGTTCCTTCAGGACTCTCAAGGAGTCAGGGAGAACTCATCTCGGCGCCGACGCCCGAAGAGTTTGAGGCTTCGGTATTGCCGGATCGACCATGCCTTTTGAACGAGAAGTTCAAGGTGCACACCTATGATGGAGGAGCATTTAAAAGCAAGGGGCAGTACGACATCAAGAATGTGTTAGTTCCATTGCTTGAGCCCTTCCATTGCTCTTCAAGTGGAACAAAGTTCAACCTAGTCTTGAAATGCGCAGACGACTTCACGCTGACCCACTTCTATGTTAGTGGCCCTGGGCCTCGTTGCACAGAGCCGATCAAGAGTGGTCTGGTTTGGGTGCTGGAGCAAGCTCCGGATGTTGAACGGCTGAAAAAGTACGACTCCATGTGTGCCGAAGAATTGCTTGAAATAGTAAAAGGATTGAGAACTTATAGCTCCAGCGAGCAAGCCGGCAGTGTTCCTGACCCTTGCTTGTACTTCACGACGGACTCAACCTCCAGGGAGGCAGAGCTGGAATTGCCGAAGTGGCGAGAAGGCAAGTATCTCGTTGTGAAATTCCTGGATACGCACAAGGACCAAGGCAACATTGACGTTGGCATTGTCGGGATGATCGGCTACTTCGGCAGGCATGCCAAAAAGCAGATTCCCCTTGGCCCATGGATGAAACGAACGGCCCGCCAGGTTTGGGTGCACCCAAACGCACTGAAGAGCATGTTCTCCTCTAGTGGATGGGTGTGTGATGGTCGCGATTTCACCGGAGGGTGCCGCAGCGGTCAGACAGATTTTCATCAGACGAATGTCTATACCGTCACTTTTCGGTGCGCCACGAGTGGCTTTGATCTCTGCGAGAAGTGTGCATACGATCCAACTCTCGGACACGTCAATGAATCTTCGATTCGATCTGACCTGGAGGCCCTTGCTGATCCCTCACTCTGCAAGCTTGGTGCCACTCGATTGCGCAATCTCTGGCGGCGAAATTGGGCCGAAGCGCTGCCCAGGTACTTCGCGGCGGGTTTGCTCGACAGCTTGGTCCAGGCTCTGCAGAAGTGCCTCGTCGAGGGGCAGAGGCCAGAGGAGGAACGAGTGACAGTGCAGCGGCAGCAGCCCGGTGCAGAGAATCAGAAGCGCCAGGCCAGACGTGCCCTCTTGCAGTTGACTACTGAGCTGACACAGCGACTCTTGGGCCTTGGCTGTGGTGAGACCTGGCAGGCTTCAAATGATCTTGTGTGGGCCATTCGCACGGAGTCGGAGGGACAAGAACAATGGGACGAAGGAAGAGTGGTGCAGATGCCAAAATCGATGCCTGACTGTCTGAGTTCCAAGCCTCTGCCGCCACCCAGGAATGCACTTGCAGCGGCTGTCGCTGGCGCCGGCAGTGGCGAATCGGGTGAGGCAGCACAGAACGAAGGAGGAGGTGAGGGTGGAGATGCGACGACGGCTGCAGAAGGCACGCCTCCTGAAGCGACAGACCCCGGCGAGGCAGAAGCGCTATCAGACCCGGCGGCCTCGAAGGATTCCACGTCGCAAGAGGGCTGCTACCTCATCTCATGGAGAGACGGGCAGGCTCCGAGCTGGGTTCATGCTCAGCATGTTTGGCGGATGGTTGCCGATGAGGACGTCATGATTGCGACTGCGGGCATGTTTCTCGAAGTCTCCAAGGGAGCGACCTGTGACACCTCCAGGCTGTCCAAACTGCTGCAGCAAGGCGCTGATCTCCAGGCGTTGAACGGTGAAGGGTGCACGGTGCTGCTCCTGGCCGTGCGAGCCGAGGTGCCAGTGGAAGTCTTCAATGTGCTGCTGGAGCATGGGGCCTGTCCTGATGCTGCCGGCCGTGAGGGTGTCACCCCTTTGGAGCTGATCCTGCGCAAGCAGCGCGAAGACAGTGCAGACGGCGAGTGGCTGAGGCAGTCCGCCGAGGCCTTGCGACAACACAGGGCGAAACTGGAAGCATCGCAGGAGGAGCACGCCGCTCGTGTCATTGATTTGCAGAAAACATACGGAGTCAAAATGGTCAGTGCCTTGCTTACTCTCGCTTCGCCCCTGTCGCTGCCTGCGGAGATTTTGGAGGTGCTTCACCTCCTCTTCCGGGAACTTCCCCTGGAGGTGGTGAAGGAAGCACTGGAGCCACAGGCATTCTGCGCCTTGACAACGCTGCTGCAGCATGTGGTCGGTGGCACTGACAACTTGAGTGTCGCCCTCCTCGGATGCCGTATCATGCGGGCTATTTACCAGAAAGGTGATGCCAAGCTGCGGCATTTGGTGCAAAGCCACGGAGCCAAGCGATGGGCGCAGCGAATATCAGGCAGCAAGGACGTGGCGCAGTGTGGCATCTACCGTCAAGCTCATAATGAGAAGGTGACTGTCGACGAGCTCAGTCAAGAGGCACAAAGCCTCCTGGAGGAGCTTCAGAAGTCTTCCGAAGGCGAGAAGGATGATCCCGATCTGGAGTGGCGATTGAACGAGAAGCTGGTGGAGGTTGTGGATGCCCTTGCCGCAGCAGATGAAAGTGGCCCCGGTCGTCTTGCCCCTGCAGAGGGCCTTTTCGCTTTGCGCGACCTCTTGAAAAAGACTGAAAGGGGAAGCATTGATGAGGAGCGCTGCACCGCCTTTGAATTGGAGAAGGCTGATGTGCCTGGGCAGATGCTGCGCTATTTGAAGATGCAGCCTGTGCATGACACGTCGCACAAAGAGGATCGGTGGAAGCTCTTCTACGAAGCATTCGGGGACTTCTCGAAGCAATCGAAGAAGGGATTGACAAGGTTCCTGAAGGCGCTGCATGCCGTGATCGAGACCGGAGAGGCGCTGCCTGTATGGCGGCATAAAAAAGATCGTGGTTTGAAGGCCTTGACAGAGCCTATTTCTTTGAAGCTGCGCAATTTGGCGAGTGGCATCGCGTGCCCGGTGCTGGACATACACTTGCCGAAGCAAGTGCCAGCATTGTCCGTTTCTGTGGAACCCCTGGTTCAGCTCACGGACCTTGCAAATTTTCTCGCGAAGGTCACGCCATGCATTGACGAAGCATACCTGAAATTTTGTCATCGGCTAATTGGACACAGAATCTGGGATCATCACACAGACAAAGCCTATGAGGTGGTCGCTTTTGAGATTTTCAGCCTCGGGTTGCCGATCCCAGTGCACACAGTGCGGGCCGAAGATGATGACGCGAACCAGTGTTGGCTTCTGGCGAACCGCAGCTACGCAGTGCTGTCGCTCTCCGAAGATGTTTCAGACCTGGCCCTGAAGGTGGCGTTAAACCAGCTTCAAGCCTTGACTCGAGCGGAAGAGTACGTGGCCACTCTGGACAGGCTGGAGCACGTTCTGGCGGAGACGGAGGCCACGATCTCGGAAGTCAAGCCTGAGGATATCGCAGGCCTTGATTCCAGGTCAGAAGAAGCCAGAACAAAAGTCGTGACGCTGGCATCTGACAATGCCATCCAGGTCCTGGAACTTATCCGTGCTGAGAAGACACGCTGTGCCTTTGCTGCAGATACCACGGATGGCGACGCCACAGGTGAACAGGCCGTGGATCCTTCGATGCGGGTGCACACGGTGATGATTGCGGTCTCCGACGAAATCCCTTTCGAGCTATTCTGGCCAATGGTCAAGGATGACATTGTTGGCGCGGTGCGGGAGCTTTGTCCACGTGGGATGCCGGGAATGGAGGAGGCGGTTCAGGCGGGTGTTGCCAACAATGGCATGGGGCCGATCGCGCAGAAGCTTACACAGCAGGAGGCAGAAACCCTGGCAACACGTGTTGGACATGTGGTTCAGACAGCCGTCATAGTTGATCAAGAAGCATTTCAGGAGGCGCAAAAAGAGAAGGCAAAAAGCCAACAGAATGAGCCGCTGTCTGGACTTACGAGTCGCATCCAGTTCACTCCGAAGGGAGACAAGACTTGGATCCCAGGCACTGTTGTCGGGCAGCTCGGGGAACGCTTCAGCTTGGTTGACGACAAAGGGGTGCTGTATGACAAGCTGCCACGGGCGCGCATTCGCCTTCCGCCCGGCAAGAGGGACAGTACGGGAAGCGCCAGTGGTGCTCCGATCCAGGCGGTGCTTTCTCAGGCAGACCTCGTACGAATCCGGGAGCACCTCCGACGACGACAAGAAGAATGGGCCGAGCGTCATGCGCAGAACGTCTCTGCAAACGCTGGAGCGAATGGTACTGGCGGAAGAACTGGCAATGCAGGCGAAGAGGCTGGCGTTGCGGGCAGTGAACAAAGGACGCCAACTTCTTCGCGCCCGACATCTGCACCAGCAGTAGCAGCGTTGATGCATCGATCACGGGCTTCTTCCGCACCTTCGATTGACGGAGCCGTAAGACGTGGTATGAGCATTCTATCTCGAGAAGGTTCACTCAGCGAAGTAGACGGCAACAGCGGTGCTCTAGATGTCGTTCAGTTCATGGAAGACGAGGGCATTGGTGACGACGATTTTGACGAGGAGGGAGGGCCTGTCGACGATGACGAGGATGAAGATCTTCCTCCACTCGAAGCTCACGAGGCCGACGGTGGCCTTGCAGCAGGACGTCTTGGAGCTAGCAGAGGAAGCGATGGCGAAAACAGAGAGTTCGGGATCGGCGAAGCTGGATCTATGGAAGAAGAGCTACGGATGCTGGAGCAACTTCGCGCCATGGAGCAGATTATCTCCGAGGTTCTGGACCCCTCAGACACCAGCCGCTTGAGGCGACCGGGTGGAGACTCAGCTGGTGATGATTTCTTCAGCGCCCCCATGGCTAGCCTGCGCATCCGAATGGGTGGCAGTGATCTTCGCGTGCCAGTTGAGACTTGTCAGATCCGTAGGGGCGGCGGTGGCAAAGGTGGAAGCGAACCACTCCGTGGCGAGTTCCCGTCCTTCGTGCGATCTGCGGATTCTGCGAATGCGACATCCACTCTCGATCATCCTGTTGTGGAGCGCCTCGGCGCCTCAGATCTCATTGCTGCGCAAGGCACTGGAGACGATCCAGCAAATGATGGAAGAGGTGCACAACCTCCACAATTCTCGGCACGCTTCTGCCTGTGCTCCAGAGAGGAGCCCGGCAAGGATTCCAGCAATGTCGTCGAATCGGCGACCAGGGCTCTGCAATCTTTCCCGCTGCCGCGGTCGTGGAATCTGCTGAAAGCGATGCAGTTTCTGCAAGATCAGCAAGTCTTGCGCAGCCGTCAAGGGGTGGACAATACGCGGGCGATTGACCACCAAGCCCTGGTTGTGGAACCGCTGCAGAAGGTTCCGTTGGACAACTGGTTCTTGGGATATGAGCTTGTGCTGGAGAGCCAAGGCCAAGGCGCATCATCTCCATTGGCCAACGTTACAGAGGTGGGTGGTACCATGAGCCCAACAGCCAGGCGTACTCCCAGCAGCGGTGAAGACGTTGCCTTGGGCAATGGCAAGAGGAGACGAAGGACTTTACCCGTTGGTGAGCTGACGGATGCCGTTGCAAGGGAGATGTACTCGGACATGAATCGAAGACGTCCTGATGGCTCCGAAGGCGAAGTGCCCAGCATCGAAAAGATGATCGACCAGTGTGGTGGCAGCACCACGGTTAGCAACGCCATTGAACTGCTCCGATTGATCCATAGAAATGCGCAAAGCCTTAGCCCAGAGATGGGAAGTTGGGTTTCGTCCAAGCTGGACAGGAAACTAAGGTATCAGCTAGAAGACCCGCTGAGCGTCATCAGTGGTACGTTGCCGGTGTGGGCGGTAACACTGCCACGTATGTGCCCGTTCCTTTTCAGCCTGAAGACTCGAAAGATGCTCCTGAAGTACACAGCATTTGGACCATCCTTCGCTGTGCATTGGACGCAGGAGAGCAAAGTCGGATCTTTCTTGAAGCGGCGCGCAACGGTGCAGACAGAGCTGAATGCACAGACCGATCCAAGAAAGATGCAGGAGCTATCCCAGGAGCTGTCCAACATCGAGGAGCATGTCGTGAGGTCAAACTTCTGGCTCGGAACTTTGCAGAGCACGCTGGTCCGTCTGCGGAAGGGTGAAGAATTCCTGCGCCAATCCGATGTTGCAATGGGCTTCCTTGCGAATGCCAGCAAGCTGTTGGAGGTGCAGTTCGAAGGTGAGACAGGCTTCGGAGTGGCCGTGACTCAGTCATTCTACGTGGAGGTCGCGCAGGCTCTACAAGAGCGCGCCATGAATGCCTCTGTTCCCTTGTGGGTTGAAGACGATGACTCAAGCGGGAGCCAGCAGCACTTGTTGTGCCGCAAAGGCTTGCTGCTGAAGCCTCTCACCACAGGGCCTCAAAGGGATGCGGCAGTTGAGCGCTTCCGATTCTTAGGCCGACTGATGGGACAGGCACTGCGTGAGGGCTTCATTGTGCCCCTGCCACTTGCAGACGAGTTTTTTGCATTGGTCCTCGGAGAGAAGCTCGGGCCAGACAGTCTGCCCAGACCTGGCAACGGTGTGGCTGGTGAGCTTCTGGGTGCCCTCGCGGATTTCGCCGAAGACCTGAGGGCTGGAGAGGCATCTCAGATGGAGCGCGGCAGCTCTCCGGAGCAGATCCAGGCATGGAAGAACGCTCAGGCTGATCGCAAAGACTTCGCTGAACGCTTCCTTTCGCCCAGTGACCGACCGGATATGACTCCGACACAAGAGCCGATGTCTTTCAACGAGTACACGAGCTTGGCTGGAGTTTGTTTCTTGGAAACCGGCCTGAGTGGTGCAGCCCTGTGTCCAGATGGGGATAACATCCTCGTCACAGCGGACAATGTGGCCACCTTCGTCGAACAGGCCACCCACTTTTGGTTTGATGCAGGTGTGAGGGATCAGGTGGACGCCTTCCGTTCCGGTTTGAACGACGTCTTCCCCTTTCCATGCCTGCAGGCTTTTGCACGATCAGAACTTCGAGAGATGTTTTGCGGTGAGGACAGAATTGACTGGGATGAGCAAGCGCTGCTCAACCACATCCACCCAACGGGTGGATTGAACGACAAGTCACCAGCTTACAGATTCTTAGTGGCCGTCCTCTTGGAGTTGAACCAGGCAGATAGGTCCAGATTCCTGGACTTTGTCTCCTCATGTCCGCGCCTTCCTCCAGGCGGCATTGCAAAGTTCCACGTGGACGTTTTCCCTGATACAAGCGCCTCACGGCAAGCCTTTCCCCGTTCACGAGCATGTGCCAATCAGCTGTACCTGCCGCCATACACCTCCAAAGAGGAGCTGCAGGCAAGGCTGCACGAGGCGATGTACTGCTCGGCTGGACATCACGAGCAGAAGGTGCGGGATCAGTGAATCGTGAACTCGTGACACTGTGGCTGAGCACAAGGTCATCAGGAACAGCTGATCCGTTGCCAGCAGTGGCTACGCAGAATTCATTATCTTCGACCCACTGGATGCAACGAACTAGGAACGAGGCCCCTCAACCAAGGCCTATGCCTCGGGTGGACAGGCTCACACCTCGCGAGAACGATTATCTAGTTGAATCTCCTGTGAGAGTCCTGTGTGATCCTTTGTGAAACGATGCTGTACAGGTGGGTGGAACGAATTTTCCG
>Ga0215182_1013702_pt1 | contig 7637 bp, 1 predicted proteins | sample APAC3nscriptome_FD_174781 | JGI IMG/M metagenome (GOLD analysis project Ga0215182, IMG submission 174781) | Metatranscriptome of coral microbial communities from Popa Island, Bocas del Toro, Panama - APAL C3 (Eukaryote Community Metatranscriptome) | ecosystem: Host-associated > Invertebrates >... | reverse complement strand
TCGGGCTCCACTGCTCCCAGCCAGCCATACTGCAGCTGCTCTGCACGCATTGCATTGTTTCCCACATCCTCCAAGACCCGCAGGCGCTGGAGGGCCAGAGAGTCCACGCCCACTTCTGCCTCTACGGGTGGGCCCTGCGGAGCAGCTCCCGGAGCAGGTGGCGTTCCCACCAGGCGCAGTTCGGCGCCGGCCGCTGCTGCAGCCAAGACCTCGCCAACCTCTGCGATGCGTCTCCATGGCCTTTCAGTGGTCAGGGACAGCGGCGGCGCAGGGAGTGACAGGTGGTTTACGGCGAAGGTCGTGTAGCCACAGACCTCTTCGGTTGGAAGCAGGCCCAGTAAAGTCTCTGTCTCCGTAAGGTTCTTGGATGCATTAACACAAACTTGACTGTAGACATTGACGTATCCTGTCGGCAGAGTGCCGGGACGGAGGAAAAGCTGACTTGCCACACTTCGGTTACCGTATCGCTCCTCACCCACGGAGCGAGATGATGAAAGCAGGGGGACAGAAATTGCCTCTCCCAAAGCGTTGCGAAGAGACGTGTCAAAGGACCAAAGTGCCCGCACCAACCTTAGTGGCTCCTCCAGCCGCAAGCTGTGCGTAGGTTCCGGAGCAGAGGCTGCCAGAAGTGTCGTCGGCCGTGGAGGATCGCCCGTGACGCAGCCCTGTGGAAGCTCTGCTTTCACCTCCAGCTGCAACCACCGCCCCTCCATGAGCGCCATCGGGTGCTGTGGAACAGCAGTTACCACACGCGGTACCGGCAGCTCGTTGATCTCCAGGTTGTGGCAGCCGATGCCGACGAGGTCCAGCATGTTTTGCTGCCGAAGGCAAATGCGGTAGATGAAACCAACCCGAATGCTGCGATCGAACTCCAGGTCCAGGAGACTCAGCAGAACTCCCTGTCGTGGCAGGTATACCTCAGCATCCTGAAATTGCATCTCCATTCCACGTTGGATCCGTTCAACTTCTGCAGAGTCCCAGGAAGCAGCAGTCATGTTGAAGGCCGCTACTACCGCCCAGCGAGGGGGCATGGCCATGCGGCCAGCAAAGCCCTGGCTGTACTCGGAGCTCAGAACAGTGACATCAGCACAGGCCGGAGCCATCTGTGCTCCGGTGATGATGGGCCTTGGCCACAACACAGGAGCGATGAAACCTCCTGGAACATCTGCCTTCACTTCCTGTGCCGGCGCAGCTTCCTTCGCGAAAGTGTAGCTCCGCAACACGCCGGCCTTGAGCAAGACGCCACTGCCCGGCAGTATGCCTAGGCTACCACCCATGGCCACAGCCGCGGACTGACGGGACTTCCACCAGCAGCTGGGCTCGTCTCCAAGCAACAACAGAGTCAACGGATCAAGCAGCACCTCGCATGGAAAGGCTGGAACGGCCGTAGCAACACCACCGGAATGCTCCTCCGCCGATGCAGGCAAGGAGCCTCGCCGGGCAGAGGCGCAACATTGCTGTCGAAGTTGAGCTCCAGCGACACAAAGGCTTCGTCGAAGTGGGCCCCTACGAATCGCGGTGGCTTGGTGCTGACACAGACAGAGGCCGTGGGCCCTCGGTTGGTGCGGGCAGACTCTGGCACCTCCAGGAGCTGAGCTGCACCTGGTAAGAAGCACTCGAAGAGCGCTTCGACGCGACAGTCTCCAGTGCAGCCATCGTCCCCACGGAGGTTGCCATCATCGCAAGCCTCCGTAGATACAACGATGCCGTCGCCACAGATGGCGCTGCATGTATCGCCTGGAGCCACACCTGGTGATAGGTGACTCGGGCCTTGCGAACAGCTCCAGCCTATCTCCACGTCGCAAGACGAGCTGCAACCATCTCCGCTTGCATTGTTGCCATCATCACACTGCTCTGTTGGGCCACGTCGGAAGTCACCACAAACATCCACCGCCAACAGCCTGCACCTCGAGCAAGGCACAGGCAGCTCCGTTGTGTTGCCTGGAAGAGGGCTGTAGCTACCGTCGCACTCCTCCTCGCCGTTGAGAAGACCATCGCCACAGGTTGGCGAGCATGCGGAAGCAGCCCCTGTTTGACCCGGCTTCGGTGCGCGGGTGCAGTGGTAGCCTTGCTCCACCTGACAGAACTGATCGCAGCCGTCCCAGGGGTTCTGATTGCCATCATCGCAGCCCTCTCCAAAGACCTCGTAGCCATCCCCACAGATCGGAGTGCACGTTGACGGCAAGGTCAAAGCACCACCAAGGCACTCAAAGCCAGCTTCGGCTTCGCAGTTGGAGGAGCAGCCATCCTCATCCCAGACGTTCCCGTCGTCGCAGGCTTCGGACGGGTGCTTGCGTCCATCTCCACAATGCACCTTGCAGACGGATCGCAGCCAGAAGTCATCATAGGTGCACTCGAAGAAGGCCTCCACTTTGCAATCTGGACTACATCCATCGCCTGACTGCAGGTTCATGTCGTCGCATTCTTCCATGGGTGTCGAGAGGATGCCATCGCCACAAACCGGGACGCAGACCTCCTCGCCTTGGCCTTGGGGCCGAGCGCATCTCCAGCCTACTCGGACCTGGCAGCTGGCATCGCAGCCTCTCGAGGGTAGTGGCCCGGTGTCACAACCCTCCAGCTTATCAGCTGCAAGGGTCGGTGCGTAGGTTCGGTCCACTCTCAGGCCGTCTCCGCAGATCGGCCAGCACGTGTCCATGCTCTTCAAGCCACCACCGGAGCACGTGAATCCCCTCTCCACTTGGCAGGTGGCAGAGCAGCCGTCCCCGCTAACAGAATTCCCATCATCACACTCCTCCACGGGGCCTCGAACGCCGTCGCCGCAGGTGGCCCGGCAGACTCCCCCAAGGCCGTCTGAGGCCGGTGGGCAGGAAGTGCCCTGTTGCTCCAGGAGGCAGTTCGGGCCGCAACCATCTCCTGTTGCCACGTTGCCATCGTCGCACTCCTCGCCCAGCACCAGTAAACCATCCCCGCAGACAGCCTCGCAGAAGTCCGGCACGTTCCGGCCTGGTCCTTGCACTGCCATGGGAATGCATGCATAGCCAGGCTCCACCTGGCAGAACTGGCCACAGCCGTCGCCTGCGACTCGATTGGCATCATCGCAGCCTTCACCCGAATCGCGCCGGCCGTTGCCACACGTTGGTGTTCCGCAGATGAGTTCCCGGTCTGCAGCAAGCCCGGGGACGCAACTGGAGCCTGAACTCGCTGGTGTCGGGTCGCAGCAAACGTAGTCGACCTCAACTTGGCATGTTCCGTCACATCCATCACCTGGCACCAGATTGCCATCATCGCAGGCCTCTGCCCCGTTGATCATCCCATCTCCACAGATCGGAGAACAAACAGATGTCGCGTTCGTGGGCCCGTAGACATAGGAGCGGCACGTCCACCCAACCTCCACATGGCAACTGCTGTCGCAGCCATCTGCCAAAAGCAGGTTGCCGTCGTCGCACTCCTCGCCCTCCAACCGCAAATAATCGCCACAAAGCTGCCGGCAGGCTGCCCCAGGTGGCCAACAACGATAGCCCTCTTCAAGCTTGCAGAGCTGGTCACATCCATCTCCCTTCCCATCGTTTCCATCGTCGCACTCTTCTGGTGCCCGCAACAATCCATCTCCACAGACGGGCTTGCAGACGGACCGGGTCAGCGACGAAGTAGCTCCGCTTTGGATGCCACAGGCATAGCCACTTTCCACTCGGCAATTCTCGTCGCAGCCATCATTTGGAACACGATTTCCATCATCGCACTCCTCTCCGTTGCCGACCAACACCACGCCATCCCCGCACACAGGCACACAAATGCTCCTGTTTTGAGCGGCAAACGGTGGCCCAGCTGCTGCCTCCGGCTTCGTCATGGCATCTTCAGGAGTGCAAGCGAAGCCGGGCTCGACCTTGCACGCGGTACTGCATCCGTCCCCAGCATCCAGGTTGCCGTCGTCGCAACCTTCGCTGCCCACTACAAGGCCATCGCCGCAGATGGATTCCAGCAGCAGCTTGCTTGAATTTGCCTGGACCTTCGTGCGCCAACCAACTTCGACGTGGCAGACCGGGTCGCAGCCGTCGCCCGCCAAGTTGTTCCCATCGTCGCACTCCTCTGCCGCAGGCCCAAGCTCGATGCGGAAGCCATCGCCACACACGGGCATGCACTGGCTGCCCGAGGATGTGCTCGTGAAGCGATGTTGAATCGGCTCACATCTCCACCCCGGTTCGAGGATGCAGTTGGCACACCCGTCGTTCTTGAACGTGTTGGCATCGTCACAATCTTCTCCGGGGTCGATGATGCCATTCAAGCAGGTCTGGAGACACACCTCAAAGCCCACGCCTGTGCCAGCTCGCTTGCAAAACCAGCCAATTTCCACCTCGCAGGTCGAACTGCAGCCATCACCAGGCTCAGTGTTGTTGTCGTCGCAGTCCTCGTCGCCGACTCGCAGGCCATCTCCACAAATTGGCTGGCAAGGCGTCAGCAGCACAGATGGCCACCCTTGCGTCGGACATGTGAAGCCCGCTTCGATGCGGCAGTCCCTTGAGCAACCGTCGCCGTCAATCAAGTTTCCATCGTCGCATTCCTCACCAGCTACGACGTGCCGAATGCCATCGCCACATACGACGTTGCAGCTGTCCGCGGTGAACGTAATGAAGAGATTGGTGTCAGCGGCGACCACACCGACACAGCCGGTCTCGATGCCCAACCTCCCCTGGTACTCACAAACGTAGGAGGGCTCGACCTTGCCGTTGTCGCAACCGTCGCCCGCCTGATTATTGCAGTCGTCACATTCCTCGTCTCCGACACGCAAACCGTCCATGCCAGCTGCACGGCACTTTGATGTTCCCAGCCCCCAGCCATCAGCAAAGTCTCCAGGTGATGCTGCCTCGCAAGTCCAGCCAAGTTCCACCTGACAGCTACTGCTGCAGCCGTCGCCATTCACAGTGTTGCCATCGTCGCAAGCCTCGCCATCATGGGCTGTACCATCCGGGCACGCAGACAAGACCCGCAGCAGGGTCCAGTCCGACCACGCGGATGCACCGATGGGATTCCGAGCACGTACGCGGACCAAGTAGTGCTGCGAGCTCAAGACGCTCAGAAAGACAGTGCTGCTGGACTCCTGGCCGAGCACCAGCTGGTCCTTGATGCTTGCTGTCGCTCTCGAGGCAGCATCTGCAGCTGCCTCTGCATCAGTGCCGTTCCACCACGGGGTCGGTGGGCCCGGGGCCATTTGAAGCTGCAGGTCGTAGGCCGAAATTCGCATGCCGCCGGTAAAGCCCCTTACCCAGGCAACCTCCAAGGTGTTCGTGGTCCTGCTCTTCAACGTCGGAGCTTGGGGTGTGAAAGGCACGGTGAAGTTCGTCTGCAAGGTGCGGTTCAAGTAACTCCTCGTGTTCTCGAAGAGGTCCTGGTATGAGATGGAAAGCAGGTACTCCGAGAGAGGCTGCAAGTAAGAGTAGACCGGGGTCCCTTTCGACTCGAAGATTCTGATGTCCGGGTGCGCCAGGGCCTCATCGGTGATGTCGCGAAACAGATTGGAAGGGCTCAACCTCAAGATGTTGGACGATGTCCCATCGATGCTCGACTGCTCCTTCGCAGGATAGACGACGAAGCTGTGCGGACTTTGCGGGTCTGCCTTCGGGCTGGGTATGCCGGGAACTGGGGCCAAGCTTCGCAGCCAGATGATGTCAAATCGCAGTGAGCCTGGCAGGGCACGCTCCGTCAGAGTGTACTCAATGACGATTGGGCTGTTCAGCACCGTCGTCGGCTCGGTAAGTTGAGTCACTTCCGTGGCAATGTCCCAAACGAAGTCGATGTCGGAGACTTGGTCAAACATCGGCGCATTGTTGTACCGGTCGGCAACTCGCAAGGTTGCATTGTATCGGCCTCCAGTAACCAGACGTGTGCCAGGCCCACCGATACCACTGGCTGTGAGCACACGCCGGACATATGGCGATCTCCTTCCAGCTAAGTCTGCATTCAGCTCACCCAGGTTCAGGTCGAAAGCATAGGTGCCCTGGTGGGTGAGGTCCTGGCTCAGTTGGATCTCGTAGGGCGAATTTGTATCCTGCACTTGCTGGCCGAAGCCCGGAAAAGCCCCGATGAAGGTCATCGTCAGACACACCGACTCTGGGAACATGTCCTCTTGGAGCGTGTAGGACACCCGCAGCGCCTGCTTTGTAAAGCCCGGCACTGGTTCTATCAGCGTCGGCGGTAGAGTCTCTAGATCGTACGACACCTCATACCGCTGCAGCCAGTGAATCGCTGGCGGATGGCCGAAAGAATCCTGATACCGGAGAACAACTGAGTAGGCTCCGCCATCCACCAATTGGTGCTGGGTGGATCCGTTGACATACGTTGAAGTGATGTTGCGGATGGCGGGAGATGGTCCCAAGCGAAGGTCGTACCAATGTGACAGGTCGAAGGCTGAGATGTTCAGCTCGTTGATGACGGGCGCATTCCAAGAGTCTGGGAACTGGATGACATGCGGGGAATAAGGGTCCTCAGAGCCGTCCACATGCGTGAATGTCAGCGTGGCTGAGTCAGTAAGGGCAAACTCCGGAAAGAAGATTGCCATGTTGACGTGCTGCTTCGTCCTCAGTGGCGTGGAGTAGCCTGGAACATACTCATAGATCCGCATACTCGGATCCTCACCGTTAATGTCAAGCGGATCGTTTGAGTAGTCGAGGATCGAAGGCGGATAGGTTGCAGAGTCTAGCGGCACGCCTGCCTGGCCTACGTTGTCACCTCCCCAGCATCTGGCCTTCTGGTTGATGTCGAGGATACAAGCATGGATGCCGCCGCTGCTCAACATCGTGGCATTCGAAGGCGTCCTGAAATCCAAGCGATAAAGGTTCACTCGGCCCCAACACCAGACGTCCATGCCCAGGGTTAAGCCGCAGGTGTGAAAGTTGCCGGCAGAGATGGAGCTGAAGGTCTCCTGCACGCCGCTGCGGCCTTGGTCCTTCCCTGGAACTTGCAGCTGGAGCTCTGAATCGTCCCCCCAGCATATGACATTGTCCTCCTGCCGTAAGCTCAAAGCTTGCAGTGAAGTCTGTGCAGCAATGCCGCAGCAATGCCTATCCCCGCATGCGACGGCCTCCCAAGTCACATCTCCATTTTCTTGGTACGGAATCGCCTGCCTGCCATAGCCTTGCTTGCCCCAGCAATGCATCTGGCCAGTCGTGTTCACTGCACAGGTGTGAACGGTTCCAGCATCGGCTTGCAGCCATGTATTTCCAGGCGGCACCTGCAGCTCGAAGTCCAGGCTTGATCCCCAGCACAGCAACTCAGCATTTGCTGTCAATCCGCAGGTGAAGGCCTCACCCAGCGTGAGGTCCACGAAGCTGTATCCTCGTGGCACGTCACACTGCCCCTCTCGCGTTCTGCCCCAGCAAAGGGTCTCGCCAGTGTTGATAATCCCACATGAATGGGAAGTGCCAGCAAAAAGCTCTTGCCAGAGAAAACCTTGTGGTACGTATACCTTCGGCCGCTCACTTAGTGGGAACCCCCATGTTATGGGCGTGCCATCCGTTGTGACAGCCAGGGTGTAGTCAGCCCCACATGATATCGAGCTGAACTCCCGCTCGCTGCCTGCTGCGCTGACAGGCGCAGCCTGCAAGAAGCAAAGGAGCCATGCCTGCCACAGCCTGCGCCAAACGAAGCGGTCCGTCATTGCTCACACGACTGCTGTAGACATA
>Ga0215182_1188540_pt1 | contig 7642 bp, 1 predicted proteins | sample APAC3nscriptome_FD_174781 | JGI IMG/M metagenome (GOLD analysis project Ga0215182, IMG submission 174781) | Metatranscriptome of coral microbial communities from Popa Island, Bocas del Toro, Panama - APAL C3 (Eukaryote Community Metatranscriptome) | ecosystem: Host-associated > Invertebrates >... | reverse complement strand
TTCACATCCGGGCAACTATCGTCGGGCGAATCGTGCTACAAAAGCCGGCCTGCTTTGACCTTGCACCGTCAGCGGGAGACGTGGATCCTGCCAAGAGCCACGATTGAAGCTCAGAGCCAGGCTAATTCATCGAACCTCTTTGGGCTTCCGCATCTCGCACCAGCCCTGCCTGTAGTCGCTTCAGCGAAGCCCTTGGAGGCTCAGGCTCTCCAAGATCGCAGCTCCTGGAAAGATGCGGGCCGCCCTCCTCCTGGAGGTAATTCACTTTGCATTGGCTGGCGACGCCGTCATCGACTTCAGTTCCGCCACCTCTGCGTACGTTATTCGACCAGGATGGAGTTTCAAGGTCGAGGTCTTCGGAAGCAATTTCGATTACATCAACGACAAGATCCTCCTGGTCCCGACTGGCATTGCATGTGGAGATCCAGCAACTCCTCCGAGAGGAAAGTACTCCACAGTGGGTGACTACTACAGCTTGGTTTGTGATGGACAGAGCAGCGCAGCCGGGAGATTGGTCTGCGAGGACTTGTCTGTTTACCAGGCAGGCACTTACACTATCTGTGTCTGCGACGCCACCGCGATGAACCGTCCTGGGCCACCAAGTTCAGGAGGCACCCCAGTGAACAGCTCAGCAGACGATGGGTCAGCGGTTACCACGACTACAATGACCTCCACATCGACCGCAACATCTCTCCCATGCATCACAGCTGAGAGATTTTGGCTTGGCTCTGATTCCACCGGGACAGTAACTGTGAACGGCCCGAGGAATGAGGGAACGCTGGTCGAGCGAGCTGGAACGCCTTTCCGATTGATCCTGCAGGGGACAAGTTTGAGCAGCAGAGATCGAGTCCGAATCACAGACGGCTCGACCGACTGCTTTGACCTCGCAGCATCCAAACCAATGCACCCGGCAGTTGCAACAGATTTTCCATACACAGACCCGTCGGGTCAGAGATTCTCTGGCTCTGCTTCACAAGAGATCTGGGAGAACATCGGAGTGACGGTGCCCGGAACCTATCAGGTCTGTTGGTGTTCGGCCGGTGGGACGGTGTCAAACAGCTGCAGCGATGACCAGGAGTTCACAACGAATGTTGCAACTCTCGAAGTGGGTGGGCCTACAGCAGGCGTTATCCAGTCTTTCGCGTGCATCACTGGTGTTGCCTGCACGCTGGCAATGACCGGATCAGGCCTAAACAACAACGACCGTATCATTATCATCGCCGACCATCTAGAGTGTGGCTTCGCTCCACAATCCAGTGCCGTAGTTTCCGGCGGTGATTTCGCCAGCCCCAGAACAAGTGGATCCGACATGCTATCCCGATTTGGTGGCATCATCATGGGTCGGCATGGCGACTTCAAAGTTTGTTGGTGTGGCAGTTACGACGAGATCCGGTGCCCAACATGTTGCACGCAAATGGATCAGTACACAGTCTACGCTGGCAATGTCTCCAGTGGCGGGCCGAACCAAGGTCAAATTGACCGGCCACCAATCGGTGTGCCTTTCGCGTACACGATTACAGGATGGGGCATGAGCAGCAATGACAGGATACGGATCGTCGACCAAACAGTTCGCTGCGGGCGGGCTGGTGCAGAGACACATTCCCTTGGCATCGAAGCCAGCACCGTGCCCAACGGACCTCCGACGTACACGGAGGGCTCAGACCCCGCCAACCGTACGAGTGCGAGCTGGACTGACATCGTGGCCCGGGAGATGCGATCCTACCGGGTGTGTTGGTGTGCCCACTTCTTCATGGGGTGCACTGATGGTGCCCATTTTGCGTTGGACATTGGCATCATCAACCCCAGGGGCGCTTCCAACTCGACCTACATCAATGCCATTCCTGGGCGCCCTTTTTCCCTTACCGTCACTGCGGCAACGGGCTCCTATCTCACAGCGGACGACCGCATCAGGATCGTCCGCGCTGAAGTGTCGGACGGCAGGTGTGGAGGCTTCGGCACCGCTGAGCATTCTCCCGCAGTTGCGGCTTTGGCGTGCTGGCCTACGTGCATAGACTCACCCGTGTGGGGAGCCCCTGAGATGGGCCCAGATAATGAATCCCAGATCTGGGATCCGGTACTCATCATGGAGAGTGGGACCTACAACATCTGCTGGTGTAACTCCGGTCAAGGCGGTTGCGACAGTGACGAGGACTTCTCATTCCGTGCCGGCATGATCATGGCGAACGGAGTGAACATCGGTCAACACTGGCATTGTGCCGCCTACTTCCCTTGCACCGTCGAGATCCAGATGTCAGATGGCCTTGCCTCTGGGGATTACCTGCAGTTGGTCGCTGCTGCTCCCGGTGCCCGCTGTGGCGTAGACAGCAGAGCGGCCGCAACAAGCTTCACGAGGGGTACCAGGATCAGTGGATACGAGGGAAGAGACACCAGTGGGCAAGACGTTGTTCTCTTCGAGTTCGGCTCCCCACAGGCTCCGGGCATCTATCTTGCCTGCTACTGTCAAGGATCAATCTGCAGAACAAGTTCGGTGACAGACCTCGACTTCTTCCAGCAAGCTGGGCAGGTCACTGTAATGGGACTTCAAGGGCGTGATGACTATCACAAATGCTACCTGAGAGGCGCGTGCAGACTGAACATACGAGGTGCGGGACTGGACGCTCAGGATGCCGTGATGCTCTTGGATCCCATGGACAATTGCGGGCAAACCGGCAGCCCAGTGAGTTTCAGCCTTGATGGGCCGCGATTCTTCACAGCCGGAGGGGACAGGCTTTTCATTGGCAATCTCACCTCCACTAGCAACGAAGGCCTTGAGAGCTGGACTTTTGACCTCGGCACTCCGATTCGAACTGGGAGACATCGGCTGTGCTACTGCAGCCGGGGCCGTGCCAGCAGCGGAATGTGCGAGAATCGGGCAGACTTCGATCAAGCTGCAGGCGAGCTGTTCGTTCGCGGGTCAGAGTTCAACTCTGAGCTCCGGTGCGAGCAGGGCGAGTCGTGTCGGATCACAGCTCGGGGAGCTCAGTTCGATGCACTGGACCGGATGGTGCTGCTGAAGGATGGCGTCGGCCACTCCTGTGGAATGGTGAACTCTGGACAGTACCCTTCTTGGATAGCTGCCATGACTCCTGAGAACATTCAGCCGGATGCCATCATTCCAGACCTCTGGGCTGCGACGTGGATCATCAGCAGCGTCCGTGAGCCGGGTACGTACCGGATCTGCTATTGCGCCTACATCATAGGTGGCACGGCTTGTGTCGAACCAGGCCAGTCCACCCCGTACGAGCGCTACAGGCATGAGCTAGGCACTGTTCGGGTCACTGGGTCGATTTTGGCAGTGCGACAGGTCGGGGTCACCCCCGGATATTGGCAGCCGAAGCTTCCAGCAGCGAAGTATGCGGTCAGTGTTGAAGTGGATGTGCTAAACACCTTCATGAAGTACACATGCGTCGCCACCACCCGGCCTGCACCTGACAACTTCATCCCAAGAAAGTCGGACTTGGAAAACTGCACCAAGGATGTCGAGGAATTGAATGACCGACAAAGATTCTTTCCGCGATGTTGGGGCATCGGGACCACGGTGGAAACAGTGATCGATATGGGACCGAACTTGGTGCATGTTCCAACCCACGTCCCAGACATCACCCTGGAGTCTTCCACGGAAATGCACGTGTGGTGCTACGGGCGAGACTTGTGCTCGAATGATCGTTGCGTCATGCCTGCAGACAACATCGGCCTGGCAGTTCCCATCACTGGCGGCCTTGTTTCTTACTCGACGAACTGGGCTGCCACAGTGTCCACACCGTTTGCATTGCGAGTGCCGCTCGCAAGCGACTTCGACATTGGTGATCCCTGGCCGCGCATGAAGATCGTCACGCACGAGAGTGCCTGTGACTCGACACAGCTCCACCGCTCTGTCATGGGCATCACATGCTTGGAAAGCGGTGTTGGTATGTGTGAGCCAGCGCCGATTTCCACCTTGTCTTCTGGCTCTTGGGGTTCTGGACGAGAGCTGATCTGGACAGGCATCGCCGTGACCCGAGCAGACAAGTTCACCGTGTGCTACTGCGACCGGCACTATGCAAGCACGTGCGTGGGTTGGATCAGCATCGGCACCTTGCAAGTAAGCGGGCCTCAAAATGCTGGCAACATGAGGTTCGTGGTCAATCCTGGAGTCCCTGGGACCGTCACCATCAACGGCATTGGCCTAGCCACAGAAGACAGGATTCGCATCATTCCGCAGAACGTGGGGTGTATGGTGGTGAGTATGCCCACCACGACAACTCCTTCGACGCGAAGGCTGCAGGCGGGCATCGACTTCCGCTCGGGGTCTGCCCTTTCTGCGAATGGGTCGCATGAGGAATGGGAGGTGCTCATCAGCGTAGAGGGCACATACAACGTGTGTTGGTGTGGCGGCACGGAAAGCAGCTGCAGTGAGGCTGACGACTACACGGTGTACCTGGGGACGCTCTCTGTGGCCACGAAGCGTGACTGTGAGGTCACAGATTGGTGGGTCGTCACTGAGTGCGATAAACAGTGTGGTGGCGGCGAGGTGAAGATGAGGCGTGGCATTCTGCAGGAGGCGACGGGCGGCGGGCTGGCATGCCCGAGCCAGGCAGAGCTGGTCAAGACCGAACAGTGCAACATGAAGCCCTGCCCGTTGGCGCGATTGGACCGTCTGACGACTTCGCCCGAGAAGATCTATGCAGGCTCACCTTTCGTAATGACTATTCAGGGTGAGTGGTTCGATCCAGACAGCGACAGGATCCTGATCATCAGCCAGGAAGAGACGTGTGGCCAGACGCAGGCGCACCACGGTGGTGCTTCCTGCAACCAGTTCGGTGCCAGTGGATTCGCATTGGTTTGCGGAAACGGCGACTTTTCCGTTCGACTTCAGAGACCGGGATGGTATCGGGTTTGCGTCTGTGACGCGAGCGCTTCCATCCAGCGCAGCGCGGATGGCAGCACTAACATCACAACAGGTGCTGTGGAGTCAGCCGGCATCATGGCCACGAGCTGTGACTCGCCCTCCCACTACATTCTGAGTCCTCAAGAGGGGGCGGTGCTCGAAGTCTTCGAAGCCCCAATACCCCAGGAGGGGGCGCAGACAGGAAACCAGGAGGGTCTTTCCACAGGTGTCACGGTGGCCATACTTGCTGGTGGCTTGTTCACCTTTGTGGTCTTGGCTCTGGTTTCAGCATACTGGGTTCGGAAGAAGTTCTTCAGCTTCAAGCCTTCGCAGGTTGCGAATTCCAGCATGGCGCCAAAGGAGGGCAAGGAGGGCTTTCAGGCCGGCGTCGACCCACACATGCTGCAGTACTATGAGTCCTACTACCAGTCTTTGGGATACCCACCCGGCACCGCGACGCAGATGCTGGGTGGCGCGAATCAGCAGCAGCACCAGATGGCTCTCCCAGCACCTATGATGCCAGGTGCTATGATGCAGGCTGCTCCAGCAGGCACGCCAGCGCTTCAGGATTCCGCCTGGATGCAGCCTAGACCGATGGCCCTGCCATTGGCTCTACCGCCCTCGCGACACCCTGGCATGATGGCACCACCAACTCCACAGAACCGTGGTCGTTCACCTCGAGGAAACGAGACCGGCAAGAGCTTCGGCGACCTGGTTTCGGAGACAAACAGGCGGCCGTCCAGGCAACTCCCGCTGTTTACGGACACCTCCTTGCCACGTATGCCAACGCCTACCGCCACTCCGCGTGGGGTCGCTACACCGCGTGCAGGTGAGGAAGCCACCTTGGCTCTGGAAGACGGCAACACCGAGGAGACAGCTGCAGGAGAGGAGGTCACCGTCACCGTCTCCAAGAGCCTCGAAGATGTTAAGGAGCACCGTCCATCCACGGCAGACTCAGTTCTGAGCTGCCTCTCGGAGTCCACCGCAGGTTCAGGCAGCCGACCTGGCACAGGCGACACGGCGAAGCCATCGGATGCAGAGGGCAAGCCGCTGTCTCCTGTCAAAGAGGAGCGCGAAGAGGAGGAGGGGAACAAAGATTCACAGACCCCACGCAGTTTCCGGACGTTTTTCAACGACAGGGTCACCAAGCTGCTCTCCAACAAGGAGGGCACGGAGCCCGACCGGAAACTCTTCGGTGCCAGCTTCAGCGGCTTCTTCGGCGGCGGCGGAGAGACTGGCGATGCATCCGCTGTGGCCAGCAAAGAGGTTCCACCAGAGGCACCGAGAGCTGAAGGCACGGAATCAGCACCTGAAGAAAGCAGCGCACCAGCTACTTCCTCCGAAGCAGAGGAGAAGCGAGCTGAAGAAGAGCGCTTGGCACAAGAGGCTGCTGCAAGAGAAGCTGCTGAGAAAGCAGCAGAAGAGGAGCGCTTGGTAGCCGAAAAAGTGGCTGCAGCTCAAAAAGCTGAAGAGGAGCGCTTGGCACAAGAGGCTGCTTCGAGAGAAGCTGCTGCAAGAGAAGCTGCGGCGAGAGAAGCTGCTGAGAAAGCAGCAGAGGAGGAACGTTTGGCAGCAGCAAGGGCGGCTTCCGCTCAGAAAGCTGAAGAGGAGGCTGCTGCAAGAGAAGCTGCTGAGAGAGCGGCAGAAGAGGAGCGTTTGGCAGCAGCAAGGGCGGCTGCAGCTCAAAAAGCCGAAGAGGAGGCTGCTGCGAGAGAAGCTGCTGCAAGAGAAGCTGCGGAGAGAGCTGCAGAAGAGGAGCGTTTGGCAGCAGCGAGGGCGGCTGCAGCTCAAAAAGCTGAAGAGGAGCGGTTAGCACAAGAGGCTGCCGCAAGAGAAGCTGCTGCGAAAGCAGCAGAAGAGGAGCGCTTGGCAGCAGCCAGAGCGGCTGCTGAAAAAGCTGAAGCGGAGCGCTTGGCACAAGAGGCTGCTGCAAGAGAAGCTGCTGAGAAAGCAGCAGAAGAGGAGCGCTTGGCAGCTCTGAAAGCACAAGGTGTGTCGCCCAGAACCGGGAAGGCACCGCCACCGCCCCCTCCGAAAGCCGGGGCAGAGGCGCAGGCAAGCCGCAGCGGATCCAAGTCCTCCACGAAGGAGGGGGGTGAACGGCGACCGCCTCCTCCACCTCCCAAGGGCAAGCCGGCGGTGAGGCCGGGACCTCAAATCCTCTCGGTGGACACAGACCCCGAAGCGACCATCGGGTCGGCCTCGGCAAGCCCAGCCGGTTGGCAACGTGCAGACCATTCCCTCGCCATGCTTTGGCAGTCGCAGCAGCAAACCCCGACGGGCAGCGCAGCCCCGTCGCCGCTGGCAAGCATGGCAAACGCGGATGACACCCAGGCGAGAGCCGAGTCACCGGCGGGCTCTGCACCAAACACAGACCGAATGATGTCAAGACCGCCCCGTGGTCCTGGCCCGATGATGCCCGGCCCTGGCTTGAACGTCGAGACCGACTTTGAAGACACCCTGAAGTCGAACGCGTCCTTTGCGTCAGATTCGCCAAGCAACCGCAGGACCCATAGCCTGGGCGGCTTGGCTGCGGCTTCGGCGAATGTGGTAGCAGCGGACAAGAAGGCCGGAAAAGTTGGAACACCACAACATTCGGCTAGATCCACAGCGTCGCGGCCAATCAGAGCTAATGTACCGACAAGGAGTCCGCGACAAGAGCAAATTCAAGCGCAGGACAAACTGCTCGGCCACACTCTCCCTCCGCAGTGACGGCTTGGTCTCAATTTTTTTGATCTAGCTGCGCATGGATTCGTCCGGATAGTGTGTTCCTGC
>Ga0215182_1107402_pt1 | contig 7645 bp, 2 predicted proteins | sample APAC3nscriptome_FD_174781 | JGI IMG/M metagenome (GOLD analysis project Ga0215182, IMG submission 174781) | Metatranscriptome of coral microbial communities from Popa Island, Bocas del Toro, Panama - APAL C3 (Eukaryote Community Metatranscriptome) | ecosystem: Host-associated > Invertebrates >... | reverse complement strand
CTGCCAGATGGGTACCACATCTCATCTTCAAGTGCATATTGCCTCCGTTTAGATGGCAGCAGGAAGCTTTCCCCCCCTGGAAAAACGAAGCAGGAGCCGCCGACGGTGAACTTGAGCTAGGCGATGCTAGGCGTCGCAGCAAGCGAAGGCATCCTTCAAGTCAGGCCGTGTGTCCGCCAAAGGCCATCTGTCTCTCTGCCGCGCAAGCGCGCCAAACTCTGTGAGCTTCTGACAGACAGTGCCAACGTTCCCACATCGAACGTAGTTTGGAGCTTTGTTGTCCACGATGGGACACCAAGCATCAGTTTGCGCCTGTCTTCCTCCGACAGGCTCGCGGCCTCGTCCGGCTGGACACATCTCCTGATAGCTGCATAGCCGCTGGCCTTTCTCCTCGCAGTGGTCGGAGAAATGCTTCCAGCCGACACTTTGATCGTTGGCATGGTAAGTTGGTTGTTTGCATTTGACAAAGGCTTTGGCCCGCCCATCGCTGACGGACCAGTGGAAGGCTCGCTCTTGTTTGTACAGGTAACAATGCCTTGCATTTCCGTCCTCAAACAAGTGGAAGCCGATGCATGCATAACGTGCACGGTCGCACTGCGTAGCACAAGAGGACAAGCTGGCATCGCCCGCAGAGGTGCGGATATGCATGTACCAGTAGCCCAAGTGCGAGAACTTATAGCCTGGGATTCCATAGTCGTTTGCACATCCATCTTCGAGATACGGAGCCTTGATATAGCACACTGCATCTTTGTATCGGCGCCCCGTATAAGCTCGAACTGGGATGATATGACCTTCTCGCTTATGTCCCGAGAACAACCAGCACTTGGAATCCTCGTGTTTGGAGTTGGCATAGAACTCGAAACCATGGCAATATGCATCGGACGAGCATGCCGCTTGACATGTTCCCAGAGTCTTGGCAGGGGATTCGGAACCCTCAGCCCGGCGGCCGCCCGCAGCCAAGCAGTAATTGTTACCGGCCAAGTAGTACTCAAAGAACTTGTACATGTAGATGTGGTTATAGTCAGCATTATTCTGCACACTCTCCACCGACTTGCTAATGCAAGTGCCGTCATCACGAACATCTGTGGCCGTGCCACAGAAGCACTGTCCAAACTTGCCAAGCCGAATCGGGTAGTAGTGGAAGCCCTGACCGTTGCAGTTGCCATCGTTCCGTGACGCTGTGTAACAGCCTGAGATTGTCAAGTCACTCCCCAAGTCCCTGTAATTGGTCTTTCCACAAGTGTATCCTGACTGCGCCAAATGGAACCACGAGGTGGGCTGGGCTCTGAGGGGCATCTTGCAGATGAAGTACCGGCCTTCGTGACAATGTTGCACATGCCAATGATACCTCCAATAACTGTTCCGGCTGTGGAAGATGTAACATGGTCTCCAGCGGTGGTCGATACGATGCCACGGCGACGGTCGTGCCGACAGCGTGCTAGAGATCTGGAAGGGGTCCTTGCCATCCAAGCGATTGACATTCGTTGGATCCTCCGTCCAGCCACCAGAGGTCGAACCGATGACGCCCAACCAGTGCCAACTATGCACTCGCACAACGTTGGCATCGACCCAATCGTACTCCGCATCAGACTCAGGCATGAAAATGTGAGCCTGGAAGACATTGCAGCGGCTCTCGGCACCGCGGAAGTTCGACCAGCCCATGTATCGGTAGCAGTTCCGTTGGTACTGCTTCCAGCCATGGGGACACATAGTGTTGTAATTCGCTATACGATACGTCGGCCGCCAGCGCATGTATACTGGCCAGACATGGCGGGGCATGGGCAGGGCGTAGAGTCCCGTGCCAGCATTGTCGGGAAGCAGATCATAAACATAATCTTCCACCTGCGATTGGCTTGAGGTGAAAGTGGCTGGGCAGGACCAGATACCTTCGTGAAATCGACCTCCACCCTCCCTGTGGTAGTACCAGCGATTCCTCTTGTAGTCAACTGCCAAGGAACAAATGTCCCCTAGCCAACCAGAGAGCCGTTTCACCTGGTTCCGGGCCGGTCCACTTATGGCCCGGCGGTACACGTAGCGCGCCGCATGGATAATGTAATAGCTCTCTCCATCGCTCTCCAAGATTCCACCTTGACGGCCACGCTCACAGCCTGCCATCCAGAAGTTGGACATCGAGGCCAGTATTCGCACCGGCAAAGTGCCAGAGCAGCCAAGTCTGATGATCCTCCATCTGCTCTGCCGGTCCAGCACCACCATCTCGCCATCCCCAATAAACACACGATACCAGTGGATCTGGAACCGGTGTGCGAGCCGAGCCCGAGAGGTTCGGCCCAGCCATTGATTCAGGCAGTCGATGAACGAGAACGTCTGGTAACTGCTCAGAGCATGACCCCGATGATTGAGCAGATGATAGATCTGCCCAGAGACCGGGTCTGCATGGACGGATTCTCTGTGCCAGTTCCATCCCCAATGTGTGTTCAGCCGGATAGAGTTTCCGGCCCAAGATCGAGTAATGCGCCAATCTCCCTCGTAGTAGACAAAGTTTCCGTTGAACCACAACAAGCCGCCATCGTCGCCAACCCAGGGTCGCATGTCGTATCCGCTGCACGACGATGACAAGGCTTGCGTGAGCCTACCTCCACGCTCCACGACGGGCAGCATCGGATTGCAAACCACGGCTGCAGCCCGCATGGAAGGCCAACTGCGCCAGCTCTTCACCACGATGCGGATGTACCGTGCCGATACTGGTCGAAGAAACATGACCTGTTGGTTGGTGTTGCGGTCGCGGTTTCCTCCATGCCCACCGGGTGCATTGAAGAAGTTCCGATTGTTGTTACTGTACTGAACAACATAGGACGTCACCCACTGCCACGCGAACGCACGCCCTCGCGTGACAACACCTGCGACATAATACTTGGCTCCAAGGTCCATTTGCATCCATGAGTTCTTACTTCGCGTGCGTGCCGACCACGCCTGAGGAGAGTTCAATCTCGACTGCGCATGTCCAGTTCCTTGCCTGTTGTTACCATAGACGCTATTGTAAGAGCGCTGGCTCTCGTCCACATCCAGCACGGTTCGGGCGCAGGCCTGACAGGACTTCCCGTAGGCATCCACACCGGTCAGCCGGAACCATCGATCCGGACAGCGCCGGTTCCAGTGTTTGATAATCCGCAGCCTCTGTGTGCCCGTTTTTGGGAAGCGGTTTCGGCACGTTTCCCGGCCCGTCCATGTTCCACGGAGCCAGCATGCATGACGCCATGACCCGCCCTGGTCGTACTGGACTCTGTACCAGCAGCGTAGCCCGGTCCAGTGGTACACATCGAAGCTGTCGAGCTGCATTGCGTAGGGCAGCTTAATCTCTGCCCACTGCGTGAAGTGCACGCCACGCCCGTAGCCCCAGGTCCAGGTATCTGATTGAGAAGTAATCTGTGAGGAGCAGTCGTTGTTGCGTCGCCAGCCCCACCAGCGGTCGTTGCTATGGCACCGAAAATTTGCATTGTGCGGGGCGTTGTCCTTTTGATTGTGGCAGACCTTGATGACGGAGTAAATAGCGATACGATGTCCGGATCCCAGGCCCTTCTTGTTCCAAACCTCTTTGCGGCAGTCGTTCTCTGGGGCCATATTCATCGTCGGGATGTCGTCAAGCAGCATGCATTCAGCTTCTCCAGCTTTTGAATATCCTTGAGGAAACTCCATTCCGAAATAGAGAAAACCTCCCTTCTTCGCGAGCTCCGTACACTTCGGCATCGTATATGAACCGCGCTCACGACTGTTCCTCCGATTCCGGCCCTCATTTCGGAAGCAGCCGTTGTAATAAACCTCGGTCGTCGTTGTGGTCGTATCCTGCTCATCTGTAGGTGGCGCGACCCGACGAACGTAGCAGTCGCGCCCGTCGTTCTTGACCGTACGGCAGGTTGCAGACTTCCGATACAGGCATCGCTTCTCCTTCTCGTACCAGTTGAAGCCACCACAGCTCTCCGAGGCTTCGCAGACAGGGCCACACACCTCGACTGCAGTCTCGCGTGTCGCAACGTCATAGTTGTTGCCGTTTTTGCCAATGTAAAGGTTGTTTGTACCGCCACACTTGCCACCATAACCACAGCCGCGAGCAGGTAGTCTCTCAAAGCGTCCCTTCTTGTTATCGTAGACCAGGCACTGAACCCCCGGCATTCCGGCCGAGGTCCGGATTTCCGTGGACCAAAGCTCACAGTACACGTCTCCTCTGTGGTGCTGTCGCCCGTACTCAATGCCAGTACACGTGTCCCTATTCTGGCAGATGACTTTGCAGTCCTCGAGGGTGGCCACATTCTTCAGCCTCTGGACAGTCTTGACACCGTCCTCTGAGAAGTCCTTGTCACCGATGCGGCAGGCAGAGTTTGGGCCGTAGCTGCGCCATGTCCCAACCTTCCTGTAGGAGTCGAAATTCTTGACCCGGGAAGTGGTCTCAACCAGGCGGCTCATGAGCTGGCAGCTTCCCTCCTGCCAATCAGGATAGTCGCCGAAGGAATCGGTATGCTTGAAGCCGAAGCCGGCGCACCAGTAACGCTCACTGCAGAGCATCCTGCAGCCATCCAGAGACTGCTGCATGAACACAGCATACTCGCCCGATGTATACCCTTCACCGTTTGGGCGGTCGCTGCCGGACGGTCCACCGGGACCCCTGCCCCAACGCTTTGCGTCTGTGGCCAGGAAGACCTTGTCATAGCCAGGCTCCTCGGAGCAGCCGCCATCACACACCCAAGAGACATCATAGAGAGCACCGCGCCAAACACTGGCATCGATATTCATAGGGAACCAAGCAGTTTCTGGGGCCGTCCACAGCACCCGTCTGTTGACAACATACTCGACGCGTGAGCGATCACTGTTCAACCTCACTTCGAAAATGTCACGGTCACCTCCAGACCACCGGTGACTTCCCAGGAATCGATTACCCCACCAGCCTCTGGGGCCTCTCCGACCCCAGAGCCGTCGCCAGTGGGTGTGGACATACATGGAGTAGTCGATGTCCCAGTACCAATCGTTGGCATTGCCATGTGATAACCCGATCATGATGACTGTATCCCAGGTTGCTTTGAACCTCACACCTCTCTTGGCACTCGTGGCAGTTACCTCTGAAGCCGTGAAAGCACCGTGCCGCCAGAGGTGCCAAAAGCCTTCTCGCCCCAAGGACTTGCTCTGCTTCCATTGTGGCATAAGCACCGGATTGACGTGGGCCCACTGGAATGCCTCGGTGGTTGTGGCAGTGGTCCCCTGCAGTTCACAGGGCATACCAACCAGCTGGATGTTGTTGAGTGTAATGCTCGACTGGTAGCAGATGTCTGTCCACCAAAGCGTGAGGCGCACGACGGTTACACCTTGTACTGCGTCGAAGCTGTGGAAGAACGGCTTGTTCTGTGCAAAGCCCTTCGCCTTGGCAACAAACTGCGCCCCACGCTCGTAGTTTCCGAACATCTCTTGCTTGCTGTAAACCATGTTCCAGCCGCTAGCTGACTGGAGGTCGATGCGCAGGCCGCTGTACCCCTCCCCGCGACAATCTGGGCTGTTGCCCACAGTGATGCCAACCGCAGCCACCGTGGCAGCCTCCTGTAGTGTGAGGGTGATGGTAAACTTCTTATCATCTTGAGTGCGGTAGCGGACGTAGTAGTACTTGTCGTTTATGGCCCGATTGATGTCGTTGCGCCAGCCACGATCTCGGTTGGGGCTGCCAGAGGCAGTCCACGCAGCCCTAGCAATCCACGGCTGGGAGCAGCGTGCCGCCTGGCATTGAGCTCCTGTCACGCGAACACCAGTCAGGCGAAACCACCCATCCGGGCATCGCGACCGCCACGGCTTCCAGATTCGCAAAGTGCTCAACGGGGCAGCTGGAAATCCAGAGGAGCATGTTTCCTTTCCGGCAATGGTACCCGAAATCTCGCAGGCTTTGATCCAGCGACCGTCTCCAGAGTCGTACTGGAGCTCGTATTGGCACTGGAGCCCTCGCCAATGAAAGATTTCCACCTGTGATAACTTTGTTGGCTGAGCCAGCGTGATCTTTGCCCACGAGGTGAAGTGGACGCCGAATCCTCTGTTCCAGGTTGTCATGTCATTCTGCGCCGTGATCTGCGAAGTGCAATCTCTGCTTCCCCTCCATCCTCCCCACCAGTTGTTGGTCTCGCAGATGACATTGCCGGGCTCGATTTTGGCCACCTCAGCCTCGCAGCTCGCCTCCCGCTTGGAGAAGCGCCAGGTCGTTCCTCCGAAAACAGTCTCCTTCTCCCTGGATTTCCTGGGGAGCGCTGCAGGGCTGGCACCCATGAGCAGTGCCTTGGTGCCAAACTCGCAGTCCCGGTCATCCCACAAGTTCTCTGATTCTGGCGGCAGCGCATTGCTGAAAAGGATGCGGTACTTGCCTCCATTCTTCTGGCCGTCCATCAGGCTGACGATGGCATATTGCATGCCCTTCACATTGGAGCCGTAGTCCCCAGCCATGTTGGATTCCCAGACCTCTGCTAGGCTCTTCGGAACTGGGTCTGGTGTCGCCGACGGTGCTGTGAAAGCCCAAGGAAGATGGCTGCCCCAAGTGCCCAAGCAGGTCACCTGGCGGTAGATGCGCCAGGTGCTTCCCTCCCAGGTCGCGTTCGTCTCCGCTGCTTTGGCGGCAGAGTCCGCCCTTGCACCTGACTTCAGTGACGTCCCAAAATCGCAGTCTGCGTCGTTCCAGACCGCTGTCGACGAGGGAACACTGGTGCCAAAGACAATCTGACGGATGCCGTCGCTGTCCTCGCCCCTCGCCACGGCAATTGCTGCAAATCGCATTCCCTGCACGTTGGTGCCATATTTGCCTCCATCGTTGTATGCCCAAACCTCTTCGATGTTTCGGGCAGGGATCAGCGGCTGCAGTGAAGGCTCTGTGAAGCCACTCGGCAGAGAGACACCCGCGGTGCCAACACAGGTCACCTTTCGTCCAGGACCGGTTCCGAAAGGAGAGTCCTTCTCGATTTTGGACAGGTCTGGAAGCGTGGAGCCTCCCTCGCGCACTCGCTGCTGCCAACGGCCGCGCCAGGTGAGGTTCGATCCCAGCTCCAGTAGAACCCCTGCAGGGGCTGCCCCGGCGTCAAGCCCGGCAAAGTCTTCGCCGTCATCGATCTCGGTGGACAGAACTGTAAGGCAGCAAAGGCTCAGCGCCCAAGCGTGAATCATGGATCTGACATTGACGGGAATGCTACGTAAGGATGGAAAAGTCTACAGACAGACGATGCAAGGGGTGGCCCTGGTGGCCAGAGCCTTTGAGCCCAAAGGAGCAAAGGAGCAAGCGACACAACAGAGTCTTGAGTCTTGAAGCTCCGGCAGAACAACGCCACTAACTGCTTTCAGCGTCGACCTGCCGATTGAATGCAGATCCCAAACCATCTGCGGACCTCCCCTTCAGACACGCTACACACCTTCTCTGCACGCATTACGGCACATCTTTCAGATATGTGAGACGGGCTCCTACCTTCGTGGCTACTCTGAAGAGTAAGACTTCAGCAAAGCCAAGCTTGCTGATGTTGTGCCGTGATTCTCGTTGAGAATGTTAGCAAACTTCACAGTGCGTGTGCACAGCGCATCCACACCAACCATGCTCCAGTTAATGTCGTTGATCATCCACGAACGATCTTCAATGGCTCCAACGAGGAGAATTCCGAAAATGTGTAAATGCTGCCACACG
>Ga0215182_1186762_pt1 | contig 7865 bp, 1 predicted proteins | sample APAC3nscriptome_FD_174781 | JGI IMG/M metagenome (GOLD analysis project Ga0215182, IMG submission 174781) | Metatranscriptome of coral microbial communities from Popa Island, Bocas del Toro, Panama - APAL C3 (Eukaryote Community Metatranscriptome) | ecosystem: Host-associated > Invertebrates >... | reverse complement strand
GGTACAGGCCTAAACAGCCAGAATGGCTCGGAGAGACACGGCAATCGGAGCGCTCCTATGGCTGTTTCCACGGCTGATGCTGGCTTCAAATTCTTCCGTCCAAGTGCGGATGCAGACACCCTGGACCTGTGCTACAACCACCTGTTCCTGTGCGGATTTGGAGATGCTTGACATGGGCACTGGCGCTGTGATACCAACTGACATGCAAATCCACGCGGTGAAGTACTGGCCTGAGCCAGTCGGCTACCAAGGTGTGTTCACGAACCCAGACCGCGATCCCTATACCAACATCTACCAAGAGATTCATGCGAGGGATCTACCAGTGATCCGAAACGAGCTCGGTGCGAATGCGCTCCTCTTGGCGCCATGGAGCTTCGGACATCGAAGCCACACGCAATTCCTGGAGCAAGCCAGCGCAAACAACCTGAAAGTCATCCCTTCCTTCGACCTTTCCTGGTATTGGGAAGATGGCACTTGGGGTCTGCCGGGCACCAGAGCGGCCCTGCGCAAGGATTTCCATGACTTCTTGCAGTACTCCGCTTTGATCCAAGAGGATGCGCAGCTGAGCACTCCGGAGAGCATTCTTCTCTGGAACTTGGAGGGTCTTCCCTCCGTCGAGGCGATATTGCCTCGCAGCTGTGTGGCGGGAGCATTGACGGACGTGGCCAACTTCAGGAACTGCATCGCCTCCTCGGGGGACCTCGTGGATGCGCTCAATACCGTCCAAACCATTCAAGATATGCTGCAGGTGGTGCGAGAAGCACAGAGAGAGTTCCACTGCGAAGAGGGGGCTCAGAGGGCAGAATGTGCTGCAAGAGACGATGTTCCGGTATTCAAATTTGACCGACCCTTAGCGTTGACAATCGACCTGGGGGACGTGTACCTGTCCGTGGCGGAGAACAGTGAGTACCTAAACGCTTTCGTCTTCTGGATGGAGCGAGTGGTCGGCTGCCATCCAGTTGCTGTGGGCCAGGTGCAGGTGCCCAAGAGCTTTGCTGAGGCATCATCGCAATGCACCTTCAATGGATACGGTTTGTTTGACATGTGGATTCTGAAAGCCCGTGCAGTTGCAGATGATGTGGAGGCCTCGGCCATTCGTCGACTCAGGGATCACTTCAGCCAGCCGAAGCAGCAGCTCTCCTCGGGAGCTGCGTCCGTGTCCGATCTCGAGGGAGCCATGAAGCCCATGATCTTGGAGTTTGGGTTCCCTGCCTATACCCGTGGCGCCATACAGCCGGAGAAGCAACACAGGGCGCTGCGCGAAGTGTGGTCTGGGAATGGGGGGCTCAAGAATGCCTGGAGCGATGGCTACTGTGTGCGAGGCGCTGCCGTCGACGAGTGGCAGGACGTCTGGAGTGCGGATCAGCGCTACGATTCCTGCCAGGAGCTGAAGTCCAAATTCGGGCATTCGACATGTGGACCGCTGACTGATGCGGGCCAGCTCGCAGTTGCCTACCAGGGCTTGGTCGGGCAATTCCACACATTCGGCCGGCACTGCATCCAGAAGCGATATGAAGAAGTTAATGTGAGCTCTCGCTTTCAGTTCGTTGACGATCTGCAGAGCCTTCAGAGCAACTACATTCCACCATCAGTGTGCGCTGGTGTAGTGTTGAGGCGAGGTGTGACACTTATCGCCTTCTTTGCAGCGAGCGGGCTGTTCGTCCTGTTGGGACTGGGCACTCTGTGCTCGCTATGCAGGCGGCGGGCACTTTGTGCAAGAAGTTCTCAAGACGGAGAAGACGGAGCAGGCGAGCAAAACTGCTTCAACTTGGAGCAGCTGATGCAAGCGACGGCGACCAGGAAGGTCTTGGAGGACCTGTCGGCCGTCCCGTTCGGAAGATTACTTGCAGTGAAAGTCTCCGAAGCCCTGGAAGAGGGCCGCGAGGTGCCCGTGCAGTACAGCCATTTGCGTGGATATTGCGGCTGGGGCTTTGCCAAGGTGAATGGATCGTTTTCCTACCACCGGCTCCAGTACAACGGTCGTGGCCGTGGCACTGCTGTGCAAAGGTGGGACACGGCAGAGTCCTTCATCCGATTTCTGCAGGAGCAGTCGGACCGGTCCTTGGCTGTTTATGGCTTTACGGATGCAGAGCTGCGGCGCACGGAGCTGATCGGCAACCGCACAGTGAGACGTCGGGACTTGCTGGAACTTCTGGATGCCAACGGCTGCTTCAATGAGGGCGACGCTGTAACGGGACGAGCTTCTTCCCGGCTTCGAGTCCTTGGCATCCAAGCGGACCTAGCAGTGGACCTCTCCTACCGCGCAAATCCCCTGTTCCTGTCTGGTGTTGCGGAGGAGATCTGGTCAACACCTGGAGATGAGAACGACATGAAAGGGTGGCTGGCGAGGACCGGGACAAACATGCGACTATTCCTTCAGATGCTCGTGAACACGCACCTCACCGCGCAGGCAGATCGCCTGAGGCGGCAGATCGAGCACGAGGCGACGGCGGTGGCTGCGGAGGAGCAGCGGAGGCAGAAGAAAGAGCTCTGCGACGACGTCGCCATCAACAGGAGAGCTTGCTACAACATCTGGCGGCGCGTGCTGGAGGGTTACCACGCGTGGCAAGGGGTAGTAGGCAAGGCAAGAGACTTGAACTACGACGAGGACAAGGTCCACAAGTACTTTGTGGAGGCCCTGACGTCTCGGCTCATCGGATCGATTGCGGAGCACCTTATCCACTCCCCGGAATGGCTCGCTGGTGTCCATCAGAAGGTCTTCGAAAGCATGTCTTTCAGTGACAATTCTGGACAGCCTTCCTTCTCTTGCCACGTGGACCACGCTGATCTCTGTGAGCCGCTCGAGTTCTTCTGTCGAAACTCCAACATCTTTGCGCCGAAGCAGGGGATCAACTTCGACGACATCAACGACTGCGGGCTTCTTCCTACAAGCGGTGCGGACATGAAGAAGGTCCAGAAGACCTGGAGTGAGCCCGTGGGTTTGTGGGTGGCCTTCCACCTCATCGTCAACTACAAATGGGTTTTGACCATGTCCGTCTGGCTGTTGTGGTCGGCTTTCTTGCTCTATGACAGTGAAGTCTTCGAAGACTGGGTTGGGAACAGCTCCCGACAGCCAACTTTGAGACGCTTCTCCTTCTACAGCCTTGCTTTCATCGACTCGCTTTGGCTCTGCTTTTTGATGCTCTGCGAAGTCTTTGTGAGCGATTCCCCAAGCCCTTCTACAATTGGCCGCAAAACTCGCAACTGCTGTGTGAAATGCTTGCGGGTGTGCAGAGTGGTGCCAACTCTTGCGTTGGCGGGGGCCTGGACGTTCATTGCTTGGCCGGATGTGCTGACTGACGTCGCAGGGTGGTTCGGACTCGATCCGTCCATCCTTGATGTGCTTCCAGCCGACTTTGCCAAGACATTCTGGTACTTGCCCGTCTTCTACATTCTTTGCCGCTTCGTCTACGGCATGACACCACGTCTCAGACTCACTAGTGCATACCAGATCTTGCAGCTGGCATATTTTCGAAGGATAGCGCTTTTCTGGTTGGCCTTTGGGACATTCTGCTTCCTCTGCAACTATTCGATGCTGGTGGGTCTCGTGCGGCCTCTGACTCCACATCAGCTTTGTAGTATGCATGACGACGATGAAGAGTTTTGCAGCACTTACAGCATCGATGTTTTCACCGTCACCTTGCTTGTGAAGGACGTGCGATGTATCGCCTGCAATGCCACAGTGGCTGCAAGCTGGCTTCTAGTGGCATTGAGCAGCATGCTGATGATGTATTTCATATTCAACCTTTTTGTTGCCATAGTGGGCAGCTCCGTCGGTGCTGCGCGCGGTTTCGTTGAGACGAGCATTCCTTCCTTGGAGTTTCGCGTCGAGACCGTCACCACTGAGTTCACTTCGATGCGCAAGGCCGAGGCAAGCTGGATGACCCATGGCTCCATCCTGAATGCAGTCTTTGGCAAAGAATGGCAGAAGGTCTGGGAGATGATGGTGGATGGCCTCTACGATGAATGCTTGATCGACATGAAGATGCGCAGCAGCCTGCTTGCTGCTGCTAAGACGGGTGGCTCTGTAAAGTTGTCGGGGAAGAACATGCAGATCTTGGACCGCGCCAGAGCCAGGCTAGGCTATTTGTTTACGAGCTTGAGGTCCATCTTAGGTGATGCCAACCTCAACTTCAAGCCGTACACCTCCGCTGATGGAGTCACAGACGCTTTGGGCCTCACCCACCGCGGTCGCATACCTTCTCTGACACAGATCGTTCCTGTGTACAGTGAGGAGGGTATCATGGACATTAAGGAGCTGGTAGGAGATCCAAAAGCAGGAGCCGTCTCAACGATGCTGGAGTTCTTGATCTCGCAGTTACCACGCGAGTGGGAGATCTTTGCCCAAAGTGAGGGCCTGCATCCGACTGAACTTTACGAACGATTCTGCGAAGCAAACAAAGGCTTAGGGAAAGGCTCGGGCCCGGGAGCATCGAAAGCCCAGCAAGACCGCATCCGGGAATGGGCTTCTCATCGCGCACAAAGTGTGATTCGAACGGTCAACGGGGCAGTGCACTACCATCGAGCGCTGAAGGTCTTATTGGAGCGAGATGGGATGGAGAAAAAGGTGGAATTTGAGGATCTCCGCTCCCATGCCCAGCTTATTATGGCGCACCAGACCTATGGCAAGCTGAGCCTTGGCAAAGCACAGCAGGTGAAGATACAACATGGTGTCATCACGACGCCGGCTCCACATGGCCTGCGTGCAAATGACCGCGTACGTTTGACGCTCGACTCACTGAATGCAGAAGATGCGGTGGCCCGGCGGGCAGTGGAAAAGATCTGGAAGAATCGTGCTATGAACAAGCTTAAGCACCGCGCGAAGACGCGCCAGGAGGTGGAAGCGATCCTTAGCGATGGGGCCCAAGTTCAGTCTTTGGTCGATGAAGTTATGGTGGATGGCAGCTTGTCGGAAGCGGTTTTGGACGATGGCAAAGTGGAGGCTGCGATGAGCGATGAGACTTCTGAGGAAGCCATCGTCAGCACCAGCTCTTCGGCCTTCGCGCGCCATCCTGCACTCCTTGGGAGGTTGTGGGGGCAAGCGCAGATCAAAGGACTGCAGAACTTCAGGGGTGGGGGCTTCTACACGATCAAAGAAATTGTCGACGACCACACTGCAGTCCTTTCGGACGTATCTGTGAATTGCGGAACTGCCCGCCTGGAGAAAGCCGAGCTTACAAAGCGAGAGCACGACGTGCACTACATGCTCCAAAAGCACCAGGGCTTCCCCTTCTTTGTCTGCATTGACTTTCAAAGGGGGAAAAGCCACCCGCAACTAGAGGAGATGATCGATGCTCACGTCTCCAAGCAGGCGGTCTCCGGTGAAAACCTTGAGGAGTGGGCATCCGTCCGGTTCCGGCACGCCAGTGTGCTGATCAAGCACGGCGGATACGGCGGCACCGGAGACGGACTAAACTGGCCCATTGAGATCGTCCATGTCCTTCCGCGTGCGCGGGGCCTTCTCATCGGCACTGTCGGGAATCTCACGCAGGGCAAGGCCGGGAACCAGTTGGGGGCCTTGCGCTTTGCGGAAGGCCACTTTGTCCAGATGATGGATGCCAACATGGGCTGCTATGCCGGCGAAACCTTCAAAGTACCAGTTGTGCTGCAAGGCTTTCATCGCTCGTCCATTACCGAGGGCGATTATGACCACCGCCTGAAGTTGCAAGCCCGGATCATCGGGTTCCGTGAGCACATCTTCACGCGGGAGCACGGACTGGTCGGCCAGATCATGGCGGACGCCGAATGGACTTTTGGGACCTTGGTGCAGCGCCTGCTGGAGTTTTTGACTGTCCGGATGCACTACGGCCATCCGGATTTCATGGACGGTTTCTGGGCAGCCAATCGAGGTTCCGTGTCCAAGGCTTCCCCGCACATCAACCTCTCGGAGGATATTTTCGCTGGATTGAATGTGAAAATACGCCATGAGCAATCCTTGCACACGGACTACCTGGAGTGGGAGAAAGGGAGGGAAGTCCAGTTTTTGGCAGGTTCCGGCTTCTTCTGGAAGATCGCGAGCGGCAGTGTGGGCTTGCTCCGCACCCGGGATCTCCGAACGCTCTGCCAGAATGCCTCGATCATGGAGACCTTCGCGCTCTACTTCGCCACGGTGGCCTGGTATATCCACAACGTCGTCGTGGACATCAGCACGGAAGTTTTTGTCTTCATCTTCATTTACTTGACTTTGGCTTCGAAGTCCATCGTGGATCTGGGTGATCTCGGGTCCATGCTTGCGGCGGAGTGGTTCCTAACTCCGGCATTCAGTGCCATGCTTCCGGCCATCATCGGCCTGGGAATTGAGTATGGGCCACTGTGGATGATCAAGAACTATATCTTCACAGCTCCCATGTCTATGGTCTACTTCATCTTTATCAACAAAGCCATGTCGTCCTCAGTCCGCACAACCTTCGTCGCCAACACTGCAGAATACGTGAATACAGGAAGACCACATGCAAACAAGAGCTACACACTGTTGGAGGCATTTCTGGCGTATTGGAACTCGCATTACCGACCTGCCTTGCGCATCATCTACTGCATCGTGCTTTATCGCTCAATGAACGCGGATGGTGCTCTGCCACTGATCCTTGTGTCCTTTACCGCCTTCGTGTGGATCCTGGCCCCGATCCTGTTCCAACCGCCTACGAAAACCGTTCTGGAGCAGACCCGCGAACTGGTCGGCTTCGTGGCAAAGGTCCCGGCAACTCGCGAGCGTTTGACCTCCGGGAAGCCAAGCTCTCTCTACGAGGCCGGCTTCGAGCAGGAGCTGAAGCAGGCCAACCGAGGCCTTGTCCTGCCGCTCCTCTCTGGCTTTTTGCTTTGCGCTCTCTACCTCTTCATGACCTCCTCGGACATCCTGGACCAGATGTGGGCACCGCTTTGTGGGATGTTTATTCTCTTCCTCTTCCGATCGGTGCTGGCCTTCTCCGGCATCGAGTCCGCAGGCATGATGATGCTGGCCATCCCTTGCTTGTCCCTGTTCGTGATCTTCTTCTCGACCTACATCGTGGAGAACAGGGACTTCGGCTCGCTGCTGGTGGCAACGCTGATCCTGATCCAGTTCTTGACGACCGTGAAGCTGTTGGTGTGGTCCTTCTTCGCGCTGGTCCTGCCGAGAGGGAGCCCCTTAGGCTATGAGCAGGTCGTTCGCTTCACCTTCGACTTCTTGTGCATCTACGAGCTCCAGTTCTTTGGAGCTTTGGTCGTGCTAATCCTGCAGACAGTCTTTGCCGGTTTGTTATGGTTGCTGGACAGACCTCCTCTACGACTCCGAACAGGTCTCATCCTGAACAGGCGAGTGTCCATTGGATGTGTTCGCACAATCTTCGGTGACCCCGACAGCAAAGACGAGTGCATCACCGTCAAGGTAGATGGATGACGAGATCGCGCTGTTGCTTGCTCGTTGATATTCCACTGTTGCCAGCAGGATTTCAGATTGCAGCCAAATTTAGACTGGGCGAACCAGCCCGCCGGAGAAACCTGGATTTTGGTTGCGGGATACCCGCTTCAACGCCAAGCAGGGCAATCCCCCGCGGAGATGTGAAACGTACATCTCGTCCGTCGATTATGAGTGCCGAGATCTCTGACAGGATTCTGAGAGGACTCGGAAGAGCGAAGTGCAAGCAAAGAATCGGCACTGATGGTCGGCAGCCTGACAGGTCTGGCCTTACAGTGCATGTACAGTACCAGACATTTTGCTGGCTCAGTGTTGCCCACAAGTTGGCATCACCACCTTTCTGAGACATCGCATTCAACGTGCTTCAAGATGAAGTCGCGAGTCTTAAGCTCCTCAAACCCTGTAAAGCGTTCATGACAATGGAGAGATGTTCAGGCAAGTTGGCGCTGTGTTGCATGAGACAAAAGCAAGC
>Ga0215182_1052261_pt1 | contig 7868 bp, 1 predicted proteins | sample APAC3nscriptome_FD_174781 | JGI IMG/M metagenome (GOLD analysis project Ga0215182, IMG submission 174781) | Metatranscriptome of coral microbial communities from Popa Island, Bocas del Toro, Panama - APAL C3 (Eukaryote Community Metatranscriptome) | ecosystem: Host-associated > Invertebrates >... | reverse complement strand
GTTTGCCGCCCCCTGCGGCCAGAGGTGTGCCGAGGTGGGCGGGCAGTCATGTAGCCGACGGTGCCGGCCCTTTAGAAGGTTGGTATCATAGCTGATGTCCGGATGGCTGTTCTCAAGGAAAAAGTGTTCGGCAGTCGTCTCCGTGGCCTACATCGTCGCCGCATGTGTTGCACATGGCTTCGAAGTATTTTCCGAGCAGCAACTTCTTGTTCTCAACGACCCCACTCGGGTAATTGACTTCAACAACTCGGAGTATGGCTCCACCCACGTGGACGATTATTGGGCGAAAATCGACCTCAACTACAGCCCGTTGGAAGGCTGGAACCTGTTCCGGCACGTGCGCATCGGATGCTTCCTGGTGCAGTGGGAAAGTGCACTAGCATATGCCGAGCGTGTCGGCGAGACGCTGACCGCAACGGAGTGTGTGCAGTTCTGCAACAGGACCCAGGCATATCTTCGGCTACCCTTATGCCGCTGTGGTTTAGATGAGACTGCGCTGCCAATGATCGAGGTGCAAGGCGAGTGCACGCCAACATCTTGGGAGGTGTACAGGGAGTTTGACTACCGGTCGTCCATGTCGCCGTCCACTTACGACGTCACCCGCCGGCTTCTCTACTCCATCGTCACGATACGGCTGCCATCGCCGGCCGATCCTCCGCTTCGGAACTACATTCATGCCGTGAATCCTCTGGAGTCCCGCCCGCAATTCGATTACGACACCCGTCTCGATCGCATGGTCTTCAACGCCGTTTGGGACTTTGGGAAGAGTCGCATGGTGGCATTGTCTTTGTCTGATTGGGGCGGAACTTTAGACCTGACGGTGGTTACCTTCAACTCCAGCATATCCGGACTTGAAGTGCGACAGAGCCATTTTCCGATTGAGGACCAAATAGTGGCGAACGGTGAGCTAGTTCGTGACGGGCTGGCATCGGTTGAGGGACTGGGCACAGTGGACATTTTGTTTGGCACATACTACACGGTGGTTCCAGCAACTTGGTCTTCCTCCACACAGGTCGTGCATGTTGTCGTTGCCATTGACATAGACATGAAGCGTGTCTTGACGAGTGTGGTGATGCCAGTGACGTTGATGAATCTTCAGATGAATTCCCTTACGCACCAGTTGTACGGCGCAGGTGCGGACTTGAATGACCAGTATGCCTACTATCAGTTGTGTACAGCCGCCAACTTGACACAGACCGTTGGCGGAGTTACGACTGTTCAAGTCTTCGTTAGTTGCACGTTGGCAGAGCTGGGAGGCTTGCCTTCAGAGGTCAATTACATGTACCTGCAGTCGGCTGCTATTGATCACCAGTTCAACTATGCTTGGTTCACTTTCAAGGAGGAGCCCACAGGTACTCCAAGGATCTTGGAGTACCAGCATGACAGCAAAGACTATGTGCTTTGGCCACAGGAAACGCTGCCCGACAATGCTGTCTTTTCCTCCCTGATCCAGACTGCTCCCAGGATCATTTTCGCGCTGTACCCTCCGGCTCTGCAGTATGCCAGGTTCAATACCGCTGGCACAAAGCTCTTCTTGTCTTTCGATGCTGCTACGTTGCGTGGTGCTGTCCCCATCGACACGAATGGAGACGACATACCCGATTTCTACAACGAGGCTGACAAGGCCACGCGGGGACCTTGCGAGGATTTCATCGACCGGTTTACCATGATACTGATCCCGGGGAGCATGTGCCAATGGACCACAGATGCGGACTTCTATGTTGAGATTCAACCTGCGTCAACGATTGCTCCAGGAGATCTTGCACGGATCAAGCCAGGGACCGTTTACAGAGGGCAGGAAGCCAGAGCTGGATTATACCAGTTCTCACAGCCATCATCAGACTTCGCAGTTGTGGAAGCTCCCTTGGACATCCCAACTCCGAGGGCAGAAGTTGGTGGCTTAGCGTACATCGACGTGTGCACTGAGCTTGTGCTCGACGGCACGCAATCGCGTGATCACGGCTTTCGCGGTGCCTTTACGTGGGCCCTGAGCTCGACAACGCCAGAAAAGCCAGAACCTCACATACGCCAGCTTCAGAAGATCGTGGAATCGGCGATGGCCGCCGAAGCCCCTGTGGCAGCACAGGTCATTCGAATTCCACCATATCTCATGCAAGGCAACACACTGTACAACTTTTCGCTCACGGTGCAATCCTTTTGGAACCCGGCTTTGTCTGATACAACGTATTACAGTGTGGTGGTGTCGCCGCTACCAGTTCCCCCGATGGTGATCTATGGGTCGTATGCCCGGCAGCTCAAGGTCGAGAGCTCGCTGAGCCTGGTATCGGAGATCTTCATGGAAGGGTGCGCAGAAGCACTGGGACGTGGTGCAGTCCAGTACACATGGACGGCGTGTAAAAGGTCTGATGCGGTTTTGCTGCAAGGCAGCATACTGGGCTGTAGCACGTGGGGCAGCGGCATCAACCTCGACGACATATCGGGATTCTTCTCCAGGTCGTTGTATGTTAAACCGTTCGCCTTGCAGCCGTTGGAGACCTATATCTTTACCATCTCCGGCCAGGTCAACGTCAGCAACGCCACAGCGGACCTGACACTTCAAAACGTAGTCAGTGCAGAAGTAGAAGTGGTACTTGGCGACCTCACGATTAATTTCTACGGAGGCACGGGCTTCTCATCTCGCAGGGATCGTGCGATCGTTGTGGACTTCACTGAATCCCTGGATTACTCCGACCCCGCAAGCAGCTTGGCAACTACTACCTACACCTACAGCTGCCAGAAGGAAGGCACGCAAGATCCCTGCTTTGCGACACAGGGCCCCTCAATCCAGCTGACTGCCGACGCTTGCATGGACGTGCAAGATCCCATTTCGGATCCGCCTGGGCAGTCGATGAAGTTCACATATCGCGACAAGGACTACAACCAAGCTGACGGCATTAGCCTTCCTCCCTACTCGAATGTCGTGCAGCATTGCAAGGGCTCAGCGACGACCTTCATTTTCCAGCCGAACCTCTTCGAAACCGGCACGTACGTCTTCGTTGTGAATGCGTCGAAGGTCGTCATGGGCCTTGAAAGGGTGGCCTCGAGCAGTCTTTACATATTAGTGCAAGCGGACACAGAGATCGACCCAGAAAGGACTCCCCTGGTTGCCGTGTTCCTGGAAAGCCCACAGCCGATATTTGCTGGCTCTACACTGCGACTGCGTAGTGAGATCACGAATCCTCAGAATGACACAGACTATACCTTCCAGTGGACGGCATATCGATATGGACTCAACCCTGCCTACGATGCGGAAGCCGTTTCGTTTGACCCAACGTATGCCATTCCGCAATACACATGGGTGCCGCTGTCACCGGTGGATTTCAACATCAGTGATTTCGACCAGGTACGCACACCACCGGATTCTCGCTTTCTGGTAGTGTCGCCCAATGTGCTAATTGCTGGATTGCGGTACAGCATGCGGATTTCGGTGCTGGATGCGTACATGCAGTCTCAGGGCATTGAGGACTACTTGGGCTTTGCGGAGTACACATTTGTTTGCGCAGGCCTGCCACCATCAGGTGGTGAGCTCATTGTCTCCAACATCTCGGGTACTGCGCTGCAGACAGAGTTCGTCTTCACCATGGAAGGGTTCGGAAGCGAGGATCTGCCTTTGACGTACCGCTTCAGCTACATCCAAGACTACGAGATGCCTTTCGCCGAAGCTGTTGAGCTCAACATCGCGTACACGGAGCAGAACTTCATCAAGACCAGGCTGCCACAGGGTCTTGTCGGGAGTCAAAATTTTCTGAGAGTTATGGGCACGGTCAGAAGTTCACGGGGAGCGACAGCGCAAGCCATTGTCGAGGTCTCCGTGTCTCCCCCTGGGCAGCAGGCCATTGCCGACATTGTCAACCAGGTGCCTCTGGTCGATCCTGAGACTGCCATCTTCTTCACCACGTTGTTGGCAGACACGGAGGCAGCTTCCGAGGCGGAGGTCAGCAATGCTCTGCAGGTCACCCGGGAAAAGATGTTCGGCAGTTCCCGAGCAATTGCTTCCACTCCAGAGATGGTGTCTACAGTTTCCGACATGCTGACATCCGTAATCGACAAGGGCATCACCACAGATCAGGTCGTGGATTTCGTGGGGACCATGGTGAATCTGTCTGTCAATCTCGGGTACATCGCAGCAGATGCATCTCTGGGGTCGACGGATCTTGTGGATGTCACCTTGGGCCTGTTGTATGCTCTCGATGCCATTGTCCCGGGCGTCGTCCCATCTTACGAAGAGGCAACTGCGAGACGGTTAAAAGGTGGCCGTGGCATGGGTGGCAAGGTTCCCTGGCAATGGAGTCGACGTCTGCAGACAGAGACGCGAGACGGGGAGACAATGTATCGACAGTTTTTGCTATCAACAGCAATGACCAAGCAGCTTACGGATGTTATCCATGGGCAGATCTATCCTGGCGAGGTTCCGATTAGCTTCGCACTGCCTGGCCAAGACATCTTCATGGGTAAAGACTTCAGTGATGCAGACCACGAGTCGCAAAATTACGCTCGAGTCACGACTCTGTTCGACCTGCCAAGCCTTGAGCGCTCAGGGCTGCCGAGCACTTTCAACTACAGGTACGTGCAGTTCAAGAAGTTTCCATACGACTTCCTGGTCATGCCTGGCAACCGCAGCTTGGAAGCTCCTGCTCCGGCAAACGAAAGCAGACCCGAAGTGCAAAGTCTGGTGCCGCCCCAGAATATCAGCCCAAGTGAGAGGCTTTGGCACGCCATGTCTCTCGTCATTACAGACGAGGCTGGAGAAAGCAACCTACTCGAAAGGTCCATCGAGAACGTTTCATACTCTATGCTGCCAAAGATTGCCGCGTACGATACTTCCAGTTTCGGCAATGTGGAGAATCCGTCCACGTGCTACTGGGTCGACCTGGGGAATGGCAACTTCAGTGAAGCTGCGTTTGATGCCCGGGGCTCCGTTTTCAGCGAGGATTCCTGCATCACCATGCATATGGAAAACTTCATCGTTCTGGCGGACGACTTGGCCGCACAGCTAGATGTTGTCCAGCAACAGTCGCCGGGAGAGTTGCTGAGTCAGTATGAAGATGATTTCACGACCACAGCGAATGTCGTCTCGGCGACTCTTGTCCTTGTGGCTTGCGCTGGACTCGTCATGGTGTCCGTGTATGTGGACGAACATGACGCCTCCAACAAAGTGACTCCACTAGACAGCTTGAGAACGCAAGTGATTGATCGGGAGGATCCGAAGGAGAAGGTTTTGGGAACCATCTTCCAAGCGATGAGGCGAAATCACTTGGTCATCGGCTGGAACTACTTTCACCTGAAACTCACACGGGTCCGCAGGGCGGGGATCTTCGTCGTGGCGATTTTCGCGACAGAGGCGCTGGCTGTTCTCCAGCACTCTCTGTTGGCCTTCAAGGCAGAGTCCGCTTGGGGAGCCAGTGGACTCGTTGCCGCTGTGCTGGTTTTTCCATTGGTCCAGTTCCTGGAGTTCTGCTTCGAATGGCTCCCACAGTCAAGGGTGCTTTCCAGACCACCTCCACGATCAGCACCAGCCAAGCCAATACCTCTCAAAGAGCAGGCGCAGCCAAAAGTGTGCAAGTTTCCGAAAAGGCCTGCAGTCGGCAAAGTTCGTCCGCCGCAGCCGAAAGCGCTTCCACGGGTAGAGCAAAGCTTACAACTTCCGGTCATGCCACTGTTGCAACTCAGCAAAGCTACCGGGCAGTCCTTGAAGAGTCGGCCTCAACCACCAGCTCGACCTCCCGGGCAGCTGCCCCGTCCTCCGCAGGAGCCCCCGCCAGCCGGCCATCTGATTGCAAGAAGCATAAATGCAGAGCCCGAGCCTGCCTTGACAGGCTCAGGCTTTTCGGAGCTTTCTCGGCAGCTACCCGGAACGATCGGGCCGTTTGGCTTAACCCTTCCGGAGTTACCACCCCTGCCACAGGGCAATCTCAAGGCCCTCGCTGACGGGATGCCAATGCCTGCACCACCGCCGAAGGGCGCTGCAGGGCCAAGGCCTCCCAAGACGCCTCCACCGATGAACAAAATGTTTTTTGTGACTCCCAAAGGCGTGCAGATGGCAGTGCCACCAGTGCCGGCGTTGCCCAGTTCACAGCCGAGGACACACCCACCACTTCCAAAGCTGCCGCCAGTGAGGCACACAGCCCAGCTCAGTACGGTGAGGTCAGGCGGAGACTCAGCACGACTCCAGCCCCCGCCTCCGCCGCCGCCAGTGCCGCCGATTCGGTCATTGGGCAAAAGCGCAGGCATCTCGCTAGCAGATGCTTTCCCTGCAGCACCTCCAACACCACAGGGTAATCCATCAGCGCGAAGCGAGCTTATCAGCGGCATACTGCCTGGCACTGTTGGACTGGAAAGGGAGCTGCCCGAGGTCGTTCAGCCTACACCTCCTGAAGATGTTGAAGTGCCTGGTAGATCAGCGAACTTGGTGCGGGATCCTGAACACACCATGCCGGCACCACGTGAGACTCAGAGGGAGGCATCCTCCTCCCCTAGCCCAAGTCGCCGGCGCCGACCTGTGATCGCGTCTTCGCCCATGACAACTGGTGACACGGACCTGCCTCACACACCGTCACCGATGCCAAAAGCACAATCCCAGATGCCGCTGTCTCTCCCCGGCAGCATGAGGGCCCCACCGCAAGCTGATGCCTTGTCTGTGCCAAGGTTCCCAATGCCGATGAGCTTGTCACAGTCCATAAACTTGCCGCCAGCTTTAGACACCTCTCCGCTACGTTTTGCCGGAAGCTTGAGGTTGGATGTGCCAAAGCAGGCCCCGCTAGACGTACCTTCCTCCGTCCTTTTGCGAGTGCCGCAGGTGCAGAAGCATTCCAGCAGTTCGTCGGTTCCTCCGCCACCTCCACCTTTAGTTCCGCCACCCACTGGGCCAAAGCGGCATGGGGCTGACATGGCACCGATGGCACCGATTCCGCCAGAGGCTGGTGAGCCCTTAATGGCGGTGCGGAAACTGAACAAAGTTCGCCCAGGGCAAGTTTCGACCAGCTCGCGAACACCAAAGCCGCCGCCAAACATGCCGGGCAAAGCCACATTGTTGCCAACTCCGCCTGCAGGCCCGCCGCCAGCGCATGCGATTGTTTTGGCAAAGGGAAGGCCGCAGGATTTTGCCAGTGGCAACGTCGACTTGCAGGCAGTGGTCTCGAAGGCAAAGCCTCCTGCACCGCTGGTGCACCCTCCATCTGAGCCGCTGCCCTCCTTTGTCTACAGGGTGCCATCGCAGGCACTACAGTCGATTGCCGATGCGAGGGGCAAGTCACCCAAGGCTTCTGCTTTGGAGCCGTTGCCACCGAAGGCGCCGCCTGCGAGCGAAAGTCTGGCATTTGCTGCCTTGCCGAACGTGGCAAAGGAGTATGTTCCACCTGAGCAAGGCCCAAAGCCAGTACCGGAAGTGGTGGTGAAGGTCAGCGTTTGGATTGTCTACGTGTTTGTGTTCTGGATTTTCGTCCACAGCGTCGCTATCATTGCCTTGTACGGAGTGTACATGTCAAACAGACATATCTGGGCAACATATGCGGCCACGTTCTGCGGTTGTTTGCTTAATTTTGGGATCTTGGAGAGCATGAAGTGCGTCATCCTGGGTTGCGTTGAGCTCGTAAAGCATGAGACGGTCAAGAGACAGGCCGAGCTAGACGCAAGAAGAACTCGCATGGCACTTAAAGAGCAGCGCCAGCTAGAGCGACGTGCAAGAATGCAGGAAATTCAGAAGATGCATGCGCCACCTCCCTTGATGGGCTGATGCCACAAGCCGGAGGACCATTCCCGCCCGTGCGGCACCAGGCACCATGTGGTCATGTGGAGCCCTGCTTCCCGGATCCATTCACTGAAGCCGCGGAGGCATGCAGCAAGCCATGCCAGTCGCGACCATCAGCCCC
>Ga0215182_1192636_pt1:5000-7873 | contig 7873 bp, 3 predicted proteins | sample APAC3nscriptome_FD_174781 | JGI IMG/M metagenome (GOLD analysis project Ga0215182, IMG submission 174781) | Metatranscriptome of coral microbial communities from Popa Island, Bocas del Toro, Panama - APAL C3 (Eukaryote Community Metatranscriptome) | ecosystem: Host-associated >... | reverse complement strand
TCCTTCTTGTAGAAGAAAGGAAGGCCCAATGGAACTGAACAACCGTTCATTTTCATGTAACAGCTGGCATCGATGGCCACAGACATCAGCATCACGAGGAAACCGTGTAAAATGATTAACCTCATGTCGTCAGTTCTGCTCAATGAAAAAGAAACACGTTAAAATCTTCGAGGAGTAAAATCTATGAACCACCCACCTGAAATTTCGTCTCTTAATTAACGACATCGCAAGTGAGGACATCTTTAAACAAGGTGGCTAAGTGGCTTGCTTCACTTTTTCAACTTCTCCCACGTAATTCTGCGGTAGTCCTCTAGTTTTTTGTTTTTTTCGGCGGAAGATTTGAGATATACAAAAATTTTAATGAATAACAAGAACATGGCTCAGGCTGATAGACACCTAAAGGTGTTTTGTGGCTTTTTTTTTAATGAGTAGCACATAAATGCTGAGGTGAAAACCAGTAGTCTGTTAGAAGGAAAACCAAATAGTATAACGATGTGCTATTTCTTTATTGCATGATAAAATTAAGTCGGATTGAAAATTTCTTTGGAACTTTGTATTTAATTGAAAGTCACGGCTTACAAACATTTGGAAAAGCTTCGATTCATCGGCGTGTCTGAGCTTAACAAGGATTTCAAATCAGTTCCGAAAAACTGAACTATGGCTGATACCACCCAAACAACCCTTTGAGATGATTGAAGAAATCCCAAGCGCTTTACATTTGGAGAATTTTAGAAAAGTTCGAAACAATTTCAAAGAAACTACAGGAGCGCGCAAAAACTCATCGACTACATTTTCTTATGAAGGAAATATACCGAAGAATACTCCAGCCTGAGCCTTTAAAACACTATTCTTGCAAAAGGGTGCACCGAAGTTATTGAACAGTGGACTTTTGCCGAGTACAATTCCCAGTGGCTGGACCACAAAGGAGTTCATATTTGCAGGTGTCTGAATGTAATAACTATTTATCGGGAGGACAGAAGAAACTCTTCAGCATTTAAAAAAAGCCTCAAGGTTCAACGTTATTAATCCGTCTTTGCATGTGTTAGCATAGAGTCGACCTTTGAAAGGGTAAAAGGGCAGCAACGAGGTATTTCAACCTTTAAAAAGATTAGTTTTGTAACGTTGCCTTTGAAGATTGAAAAGTTTATGTGTATCAACACACAGCAGCATCAATCAAAACTACTATAGCTTCGTTCGCATCTACCTCACTGTAGCCGTGGGTATCTCTTTTACCCCAGATTGACTTAAATTTAAGAAAAGCTGGCCAAGATTTTCACATTTGGAGAAGGTGATTTCTAAACTACCACTGATAAATTAATTCTCGTCGAGCACATCCTACCAAATTTAATCCGTGGAGTATTATCGTTTATGTAAAATTCAGAGGACCAAAAAAACAAGTAAAAACTTCCTGAAAAGGTCCTTTAGTACACAACTTGTGAGGTCTATGGACAGCCTTGTATTTAGCTGAAACAAATGATAGTGCAGTTTCTAAAGTGTCAAGTCGAGTCGACAGAAGAGTTGGTGTCAATAGTCACTAAAAGAGATTCGCTTGAATCCTCGATCTCTTGTCCGTTTATTGATTTTATACACTTTTTAGTTGAGCTAACAAGGTGAGCGGCCTAATTCTCTAAAAAATGTTCTACAGTTGGTACAGGATTTCGAAACGAATTGTGTTAAGACCTTAGTTGTGATCAGCAGATGAACCCTTTATGTTAAATTTCTTAAAATATTATATCAATACCGTCTAATTACATAAAACGTCATTTTAACACCGCTCACTCAATTGCTGCCACTTAATAGTAGTAAATATTGTCACAGTTTGACTCGAGTGTACTCAGTTTCTTACAGGCCATGCGCGAGTCGCTAATTCGTAAGCTGTGAGTGACATCCTCATAGTGTATGTATCCGTATAGTGTGGCATTTGTCGTTGTTACGTGCGGGCTTTTCGGAAGTGTCGCAGCGTGCGTGATTCGCTATTCAGTTTATTCCCCAGGACATAGAAAGAAAAGGATGACACAGCCCCTTCAATGCTTGAATTTATCTTCGTAGATGTAGTAGCCTGTGATTGCTGATGCACTATCTCACCTATAGATCCGATTGCTTGTAAAGTGCATTTGAAAATGTAAATCGAAAATGCGCTATATAAATTCATTACCATTACATTACCACTGATATTGCTGTTGTAATTTACGGCCTGAGAGAAAAGTAACTTATTAGAAGGATGGAGCGAAGATTCGTCGTACTTACTCGGCAACTTTCTTATTTCATGGCGTTTTTACAGTGTTCCCAGTTAACCAAAACCAAGTTAGGTTAGAATGAATTCCGAAAGATCTGTCGATATATCTTCTGTTAGCCTTTTGTTAACTCCTCTATATCAGTAGCCAATCCTTCGATTGGATCTTACATAGTTATTCAAACTGAACCCGTATTCAAGAAAAGAACTTTGTTCCACAGTTCAATTATTTGGTGCTTAACTTTCTGAACAAAAGTGCACTTGAGACTCACCTTCGATTCCAAGATCGGGCGCCGGAGATGTTCCTCAGCGTGCAAGCAGGAGATAAAGTAAGTTAAAAAGAACAATCTGAGTCCTTTATGCTGCCACCAGCTTTCTAATTAGAGAAACTTAGACAAGCATTGTGGCGACTAATGGACCAACACCAAGTGAGGGGATGAACGACCTGTTGCTATCTGACTTAATCAAATGACTGTTATGAATTAAATATAGTGGCTTTTAGCTAACGTTAACATCATCATCAATTAATATAACGAAAAACACGCTCTTCACCAGAGAAAAGGACTGTTTTGGTCAGTGTTTGGGTGCTGAGTCAGTGCTTGCGAATGCACCGTGTAAAACTCATTGCCCTCACAGCACA
>Ga0215182_1144932_pt1 | contig 7933 bp, 1 predicted proteins | sample APAC3nscriptome_FD_174781 | JGI IMG/M metagenome (GOLD analysis project Ga0215182, IMG submission 174781) | Metatranscriptome of coral microbial communities from Popa Island, Bocas del Toro, Panama - APAL C3 (Eukaryote Community Metatranscriptome) | ecosystem: Host-associated > Invertebrates >... | reverse complement strand
GGCGATTTCTTTAGCTTCGGCTCCTGGTCGTCCTTGTGGCTTCAGCCCACTGACTGCCTCACCCCTGTTGTGGGACAAAATGTAGGACTCCAATGCTGTAGCGCCTTCTTGCTGATGAAGAACCTATCTTGAAAAAATGAGAGCCTACTGCTCCGAGCCTGGAGTCCTGAGGCATCTCCGCTGCAAGATTTCCACTCAGGACCGGGAAGTGGCTCACGGTTGCGAAGCCGTCGGCGCCTTCGGCTTCGATGGAGACCGCGAGTGGCTGCGCTCCGTTCGCTCCGAGCGCTTTCCGGGAGATTGGCTCCCAGAGCGGCTCCGTGAGCTGGCGCCTGCTGGTACAGACGCCGTCGGCAGCACCACAGGTGCTCCTGGACGCTCCAGGATGCTCCTCGCATTCAGGTTCGATATGCCCTGGATGTTGTCGAGATTGATGTTCGGATCGTCGCTGCCACTTAGTGAGAAGGCAGTCTTCTTCTTGGCCTGATCCACAGCATCTTGAAGAAGATGCCCGGGCATCAGAGAATTGGCAACATCCTGCACGGATGGTGGGGCACCTCCCAGACTAGATCGCATTGCCTGCAGAAACAGCGTGGCATCTTTGAAGGACACTCCAGACTCGACCATACACTGGCGCAGGTCCATCAGAGCCCTGTCTTCCTTCTCCTCGGCCGTTTGCTCGCCTTCTGTGCCATTCCTTGTAGACAATCGATTCATTCGTGCTGACATATTCATGAAGGCGGCATCCACACTGCCAAACTTCCTGTCAAGGCTCTCCTGAACGCGCTTCACCAAGACCTCAGCCTCGCTGCCTGCTTGCTCCGGAGGTTGACGTTTTGGAGGCTCCCTTGATGCGGAGCGAGACGAACGAGACGAGCGAGGGGCTCGGCTTTCGGCTTTCCTTGGCAATGCCTCCAATGCGTCGGCTTCCAGGCCAGAATCATCTGGAGCCTCGTTCTCGAGCGGCTTGAAGGGCTTGGCGAAGCCCTTGCTGTCAGTGCTCAGCACGGAGACGGAGAGAACATCCTGGAGACTCTGGACTGCTTCAGGACCTCTTGGATCTCGGTGCATGGAAGTGGAAGGGGAAACTCCACCAAAAGGTGCTCGTGCATCATCGGCATCAGTGCGCACTCGGCTCGGCGACATATTCGCCTTCGATGCTACCCGGGAGGCCACCTCCGACCCAGGCGGTGACGCTTGTTGCCGCGGCTGCCCGGCTCCAACATAGAGCGCGTTGACGTCCGGAGCAAACGGGTCCGCTTTCTTGGACTCGGGCTGAATCAGGTTCAGAAGTGAGGCTCTCCTGCGGCTTTTCGATGGGCTCGTCTCCTGAGCCTGACTGGAGCGAATCGCAGCAACACGAAGCTCTGCAGCAATGTTTGCTGGCCTGCTTCGTTCCTCTCGCTTCGGCGGCTTCGGCATGGCGCCCTCCCTCTGCTTCTGGGCCTTGGCCATCTCCAAGGCCTGGAGGAACGTCTGAGCTTTCTCCCCATCACGCGGGGGATGAACCTTCTCGGCTCTTTCGGGCCCTCCGCGCAGTCGCGGAGTTGGCCTGTCTCGTGGATCTCGTGCGCCCCTTCGCTTGTCCTCTGGTGGCATCGCCTGGATGGGGAAGCTCGGCGGCTTTGGCCGTAGCAAGTCTTCCAGGGCTGGCCTCGGGGAACTATCTTGAGGCGCTGGATCTGCCTCGCGTGGGCTGACAGGATCGCTGCGTGGATCGTTCGGCCGCTCAGGGCTGGAGAGGGAGGCATCATCATGAGGCGATCTCCCTGCGGAGTTGCGACGTCCACGCCCTGGACTGGCCTCGTCCGGCTTTTGTAGCCGCTGCCAACCCTGCAGCTTGGGGCGGTTGCTGTGTACCGGACCCACAGGCAGGTCCCGGGGTGGTACCGGTAGAGGAACTTCGAAGGACTGCATCGACAACATCGACGGCCTGCGGAACTCCTGCAGCAACCGCGCAGAGGGCTTTTGCTCTGTGCCTGATTCGACGGGCTGCACATCCTGCACTGCGGGAGATGGGCTCCTCGAGTGATCTCTTTTCCTCGCATCATGTTGTCCATATGAGAGGATCCGGGAAGTCTCCGGATACTTTTCATTGGGCGCCACTGAAGACACGTTCGACTCGGCAGCAGTCGGTGCCTGGGACATCCGGCGAGCGGAAGGCAAGGCGGGAAGCGTCAAATCGGCAATCGACATCCTTTGTGGCCTCTTCTGCGGCTGCTGCAGGTGCTGCTCCTCTCGCGGCGACGCTGCTGGCAGTGCGGCATCACCCTCTGCTCGGCGGGCACTGACAGGCAGGGGCCTCCTGCTGAACTCCGTCAAGCCAGGCTTGGAGGCATTCTGAGCCTGTGTGCCGGCGCTGCCTTGCCGTGGAGACATTCCATCTTGTTCTCGATCTGATGGGCGAGCTTGAATTGCCGAGAAGCCCGAGGCCGCTTTGGACATCGACGACGCCTCGGAGGTGCTGGTGGCGTCAGTTCCTGCGCTCAAGTTTCGAAGTGCATCGTCGGCGACGCCGCGGATTTTGGCGTGTAGGAGCTGCGAGGTCATTCTCGAAGCCTCCTCAGCGCCAATCTCTGCTGCACTCCGGGGTGCAAATCCGTTGGCGAGGGCCACGGCTTCTGCAGCCTCATGTGTCGCCATTGCTGTCATTGCGACGAAGTGGTCGCTTGCAACGCTGTTTGCATCAACGAACCTTTTGAGGAATTGCCCAGCCATAGTTGCAGCATCGCTGGGATTCCAGCCTCTTTGTGCGGCCAGCTTGGCAACCACTGCGCCGATGGCCAGGGCTCCACACTGAAGAGCCAAGTCGGTGGGGCAGCCAGCAACCAGTGCGGCTCTTTGAGCTTCAGCGGCAGCAATGGAGGCAGCAGCTTCCGGCGTCGTCCCTTGCACGATCGCAGCCTCGGAAGCCGCCAGCCCGGAGCCGAACGAGGCAAACTCAACAGCCTCCTCTTCGGTCACGCCCTTCTCCATCATTGCCTTGTGAACGGAGGCAGCGGCTGTCAGGGCCGCTTCGTGCGGGCTTTGGTGACCGAGGCCGGCCGCCTTGCCAATGGACACGGCCATGTGCTTGGCTAACATTTTGGACTCGAGCTCCAGCTCCTCAGCGACATCACCCAATTCCATGGTGATGGCTTCTTCTGAGCGGCCGCCAGAGGATTTCAAGTGCAGCAGCCGTCGCGAGGTGGAGTGCTTGGCTTTCTTGTGCCGGGACGGTGTGCCAGATGGGCGGCGAAGAGGCGGCTTCATCTCAATGCTGAGCCGATGATCCGTTTGTGCCCCGAGGCCAAGATTTCTGGTCAAATCCTCCACGGAAGACTTTCGCGGTGGAACCACATTCCGAACAGGTTCTGCGGCCACGGCATGTGGTCCTGCTTGACCAGTAGGTCCGGTAGGTCTCGGCGAGGAGCCCTCCACTGGCTTCGAAGGCAACTGCACCTTGCGCTGTGCAGGCTCCACTGGCGCAGGAGCCAGTTCCCCTGGACCATGGCTGATGCCTGCCTGGAACGCCTGCTTGCTCGGCGATGCAGTCTTGGCCTGAGCAGGCGGGCCGCTGGTGCTGGCAAGGGCTGGAGGGTCGGCTGCAGATGGCGCGGCTCCAGCCTCGGCAACGTTCGGTGCTGGATGACCGCCCCCGCGTTCCAGTTCATCCACGGGGGGCATCGATTCTGTTGGGACCTTGTACGGCGCTGACGCGGGAGCAAGCTCCTGACTGATCCCTGCCTGCAAGGACTGCTCGCTGGACGATGAAAACAGAAAGGCCTGCGAGGGAGGGCAGCTGGTGCTGGCGAAGGCTGGAGGGTTGGCCAAAGAGGTGGAAGACGATGATGGAGTGACAGAGGCCTCGACGGCTTTCGCAGCAGCGAGAATGGCATGTCGTTGTTCCGTCTCATCCATTGAATTCAGATCTTGGCTCGCCCCCCCTGAAGTGACCAAGGCCATGGGCGGCATTTCGGGATCCTTCAAGACGTGCACCTGCACACTTTCTGGGGCCACACCGCCCAGAAGAAATGCCGCGGCCTGCTGCTGCTGCTGCTGCTTCTTCTGCTGCACGTGGACTGTGACATCTGCCTGTGCTGTTGCCGTAGGCACTACCACCGTGTGGTGTGCCTGCGCAGGCACAGCTTGCTGCTTTGCGGCCTGTGCGGCCTGCACGGCATTGTCAACGACTTGAAGCTGATAGTTTGCATCCTGAGCCATAATACCCATGTCGCCACCCATGGATGCCAGCTCTTGGAGGGATTGCTGCACAGCTTGGTTTGCTGCATCTCCTGCGTCATTCCATGTCTGCGGCGTTGTTTGCACGGATCTGGCCACCGCCAGGAAGTTCACCGAGCCATCCACGAAGTCCTTCATGGCCGAAAGGGTGTGGTTTCCGACGGACTCCTGCAACGACTCCTCGCCTTCTTGCAGCCTGAACTGGGCAAGCCATTGTGTTGCCAACCTGGCGATTTCCAAGCGCACATCTGACCTCAGTTGGTCTGGACCATCGCCGAGCACATCGAGCGCTAGCCTCCACTTCTCCGAGCCAGTTTCTTGCTCGATGGCCAGTAGAGTTTGCGCCGCGCGGTTGCGACGATTCACCTCTTTGGCGAGTGCCTTTGCCGCCACAAGTGTCGCAAGCTTCTCCTCCCGCTTCACTGCTTCTTCCTCTCGCTTCGAGGCTTGTGCCGTTGCCTCCTCCTGGATTTTTAGCCTCTCTTCCAAGGTTGCATAGGCAGCTTGGACCCGCGACAGCTTGCCCAAGGCCTTGAACTGAGCTGAGATTGCTGCTTCTCGGCTTTGATTCTCTGCCTCCTCAGCTCTCTGCTTTGCGGCCTGTAAAGCCTCCGCAGCCTTCTTGACTGCTGCTTCTGCCTGCTCCTTGGCCTCGCGCTCCTTCGCCGTCCTCTCTTGCAATGCTTGTCGCTCTTCCTCCGTCATTTGCGAGGATGCGACATCGACCACTGCTCCTGCGGCTGCTTCGAATGCAACCTCAGCGCAAGCTGCAGCAGCAAGGGCATCGTCCCTCGCTTTCTCCGCAGCCTTCAAGGCTTCGGCCTCATCAGCCATCCGAGCCTCCCATGCAGCTTTCGCCTTCTCCACAGCTTCGCGTTCTTTCTGTGCTGCGGCAGCAACGGCCTGAGCTTGCGCCATGGTTCTGGCAGCCTCTTCGTTCGCGACCGTGCTTGCCTTGAGTTGCACGCTTGCCTGCTGCTCGGCACGTTCTCGAGCAGCCTGGGCCTCTGCCTCTTTAGCCATGATGCCAGCAGCTGCATCAGCTGCTGCCTGCTCCCGGGCGGAAGCTGTGGCTGCCTCTTGCTCGGCTTTCTGCTGGGCTGCAAGAAGAGCAGCCTCTTTCTCCTTCATGGCAGCTTCTGCCGCAGCTGCGGCCTGCTCCTGGGCCCGCGCTATCCGTTGGGCCAAGAGCTCCTCGTCCTGACCCTCAGAGCCGCTCTCAGCCTGTGCTTCTGCCCTGGCTCGAGCCGCCGCTTCCTGCAGCTCTTGCTCCATCTGCTCCTTGAACAGGCGCATCTCTTCTTCTCGCTTCTGAACCTCCTCTCGGGCAGCATCTGCAGCAGCTGCCGACGCCTGTGCTTGCTCCAGAGCTTCCTGCTTTTCGGCCAGTGCCATGGCTATGGCGGCAGCTGCCTCTTGCTCAGCACGCTTAGCAGCCTCGAGGGCTTCCAGCTCCTGTTCGGCCTGTCGCACGGCTTCCGTGGCATCCCTTTCAGTTTGGCCCGGCTTCTCCTGCTCGGCTGGAGGGGCATCTGCAGCTGCGCCCCACTGAGTGACCATCCAAGAGCCTGTTGGATCAAAAGCCTGTTGCATCAAATCCTCTTCACGAGCTTTTCTCGAGATCTCCAGGATCAGCTCCTCTGACACGCACGAGAATTCGGTTTGCACCGTTTCATGGTGTCGTTGGATGGCACGTGGGGCCTCCTTTTGAACCTTATCGGGTGCCACGAGAGCCAAAGCCTGAGCCTGGCCAATGCGATGAGCAGTCTGTAGCAGGAAGAGCTCGTTGGCCTCATCACAAAGACCCTTCACGAAGGCCTTGACGCTGGGCTCCACAAAGATCATCTCGGCACAGAGCTCGAGATCTTTCGGGTCTTGGTAATCGAAGATGTCAATCAGGATTGCTTTTTTGGTCCGCTGCCCCAGCTCGTCAAAGAGCACCTTGACCTCCTGAGAGTTCAGCTTCTTGATAAGCCTCGTCATCACGAACTTCTTGCATCTTTTGCTGATGTCAATGTTCGGGTCAAAATACCCACCCGCATGGCCCTTCATGTCCGCTGCATCGTCGGATGCAGCGTCCTCGAGCACCTTCACGGTGATCTCCTTCACGACCTTTGGCGGCAAAAGATCCGCGACCAAGGCCTGGTCTTCCTGCGGAAGTCCCGACAGCAGCTTCTGCGCGGCTCCAAGGCGGACTTTCGGAGGGCCCAGGGAGCCATGGTCTGAAGCCAAGAGCTCCTTCATCAGATTGGGCCGCGTGTCTTCGACCAGAGCCTTCATGATGTCTGCTGTTTTGGTGACCTGTGAGCTTGGACATCCTTTCAGAAGGCTCAGCGCTATGGTGAACTGCTCCTGGATGTTGAATCCCTGCTGGGTGGAGGCCACCATGTCAGCCATGTCGGCAAATTGCTTGGATCCTTGCTTCCCCGACATGGACAGGGAGGTCGCCAAGTCGACGTCCTCTGTCTTGTTGCTCTTCTCAGCTGCTTTCTGCGCCTCCTTGAGCTTCGTCCTCAGGGCTTCCAGCTCCTGCTGCTGCTCCTCCCTCATCTTGGCCATCTTCTCCCGAAGAAATGCCGGCTCCTTGATCAGCTGCTCTGCCTTTTCTCGCCAGTCCGCTGCTTCAACCTGTGACTCCTCCAGCGACTGCTCCAAGTCCTTGTTCAACGACTCCGACTCCTGCCACATCCGGGTCGTTTGCATCAACGCCTCCTGAGCTTGCTTCTCGTCTCGGATGTGCTGTGCCATCTCTTGCTTGACCTTGAGGAGATCGCCTCCCAAGCGGCTGATCTTCTCCGCGTCGTCGGCCGACTGCTTCAGCATGTCGCCAACCTTCAGCCCCCTGAAGTCTGAGAGGACCTCCTCTAGGGTCACGCAGAACAGCTCCTGATGTACGTCTTCGATCATGCTGCGCAGCGTGCGAACCAAGGTGTCAACCTTCACGCGGTCCAAGATGTCGTAGAGCATGTCACGGACATCCATCTTCTGGACGCGGGTATTCATCTGGTTCTCAAGCTGCGTCACTTCGATCGTTAGGATGGCAATGCGCTTCTTCAGCCTCAGGTTCTCAACCTCCACCTCTGTCAGCCTCTTTGTGAGCTTTTCCGTTCGTCGCTTGACCTCCATCTCCACTTCCTGAGATGTCTGGCTTTGAAACGCCGACGGATCAAAGAGAACAGTTGCATCGATCGAGTGCTTGCGCCCGTCTTTCCTCGCCAAGGCCTGTTGGTAGAGCTGCTCCTTGAGAGTGGTCAGCTCTTTGTAATACGCTGATCGGCACTTCGCCAATGTCGCGACAAGATTATCGACCTTGCGGGTGAGGCAGGAAATCGTGTTGTGCATCGCCTGGATTCCATCAATGGAAACGCAGATGCGAGGGCGGCGTTCTGCGTAGATGGGGTCGATGAACACGATCTCGCGAACGGTACCGCCCTTTCCATCATCGTAGAAGACCTCCAGGGCCTCTGGCTCGTCGAAGTCGTCGGTCTGCAGCCGGTAGATGTCCTGGAGCTCGCCGCTGTTCAGATTCGCCGGCGCAGTGATGTCCTTCAGCGCATCTTCGTCTAAACACGCCAAGTGCCGAGCTTCGGCAGTTTCTTCTTTATACGTCATGCATTTCCTATGATGCGAAGGTGTGCTCCGCACCGAAACAGCCTCCTCCAAGACCCTCAGAGCGCCACTGTTCTTCAGCGATGCGCTAGACGAGTCAGGG
>Ga0215182_1176527_pt1 | contig 8408 bp, 1 predicted proteins | sample APAC3nscriptome_FD_174781 | JGI IMG/M metagenome (GOLD analysis project Ga0215182, IMG submission 174781) | Metatranscriptome of coral microbial communities from Popa Island, Bocas del Toro, Panama - APAL C3 (Eukaryote Community Metatranscriptome) | ecosystem: Host-associated > Invertebrates >... | reverse complement strand
GGCAAGTGTGAAGTAGCACCTGCAGCCGCATGGGGAATGCTGCGCTTAAGCAGCACGTGGTCCGTCTTCTCGAGCAGCATGCGCCGCTTGTGGTTAAGGACCTTCCGTACGATGAGCTACTGGCCCTGTCCGTGCTGGGCATCTCGGTCACGTTGCAACGTCTGGAGTTGCAGGAGAGAGTGCTGGAGAACTTGGGGATCTTCCTTCCGCTGGAGATTCAGAGCGCCTGGCTGGAAGAGGTCGAGCTGAGCCTACGAAGTGGGCTTCACTTGCACGCCTCTGCTGAGCGCTTGGTGCTTTGTGTACGCCTGCGAGATTGGGACAGGGAAGTCGAGGCCATCTGCCAAGCAGATGCGAAGAAGCCCTGGTCGAACACCGAACACGCTGGCCAGCCATTTTTGCTGAAATTAGTTTCAAGCTTTGACGTCGAAGTGCGGAACGTGGAGATTCTCTGCGAGATGCCAGACGCAGAGTCAGTTCCGTGGACCTTTGCAATCTCCACATCTGCTTGTGTGGAGCCGCTGGCTCTGAAGCAGATCCTCGACCCAGCCCAATGCTGGCAAGCAGCTTTGATACTCAAGGACTTCCGGATGCGCGTAGCTCCGAGTGAGGTCGCAAGGCGCCTCGCCGAAGACGAGCGAGGACTCGTAGTGCGGCTGTGCGACGAAATACGGATCCAAGCGCATGGATCCAAAAGAGGAGGCTTGCCCTTGGACCAGACGTGTGGCAGGCAGGATGCAAAGCTCTGCATGATGCTGAGCGTTTCCGGGTGCGCCGGCCTCCGCATAAGCCAGCAGCAGCTTGGAATGCTGTTTCGCCTGGGCCATGTTTTCGTTTTGTGGGACGCTTTCCTCAGAAGCCTTGGCACCTCAATGATCTCAGCTTGGATGAAAGACTTGGAGGATCTTTTTGCGATCATGGGGCAAGAGCCGCTTACCAATGCCATCTTTATTTTAGATTTTGGTGCTACGCCGGTTGAGCTTATCCTCGAGGATGGGCATGCGCCGGATGAATCTGCAAGTTGGCCCGCTGCTTTGTTGCGCCTGGCCGGAAATGCAGAGGACTTCTCCACGAAAGCCGTGATTTTCGTTAATGATGATCCCGACCTGGCGCGAATCAGTGTCCAGGTTTCTGCATGCAACTTCTGCATTGAGCTTGAGGACGCGATGCAGAGAAAGGTGTGCCTGGTGGATCATGCTGGCGAGCTGTACACAGAGCTGAGCGCAGCTGACCACTGGGACACCGCTGTTTGCCCGAGCTTGCCTCGGCGTCGCTCGGTCGTCAGGCTTGGCTGCTTGCAGCTCAGGCTGGACCCCGAGGAGGCGCTGATGGTCACGGACTTGCTCCTCAGCTTCCTGGAGCAGTGTGACATGCCTGCGGAGCTGCTAGCTGACCTTCTCTCGCCAAAGCACGCGGATGGTCTTAGAGATCTACTCTTAGCTCCGGATGGGATAGCGATGCCAGAATCTCCACCGTGGCCTCCGGACTTGAGCCTCACGTGCCCGGACACTGTGCGCGTGCTCCTGCCCTGTGGGGTGTTGCCCCCGTTGGCGCTGAGCTTTGACATCTGCTCGCAGCGCGCTTGTGAGACAGGAAGTCTGGCGCTTCAACTCCGCGACCTGACCACATGGCTGTTACCTTCTTTGCCTCCTCTCTGGCCTGACGACTGGACCCCAAAGAAGAGGATGGTGCACTGCCCGTCCGTGCTCTTGTCTGTGACGCAGCAGGAGCTCTCGGTCCAACTCTCTGCTCTGAGCTTCTCCTTCGCACCAATGGCCCTGACGCTGCTGACGCGCGGCCTCCGCCGCTGGGGCAACGCTCAAAAGGATGTCGCTCCAATCATGGAGAAGCGCAGCACCTTCAGCAGTTCCTTCGGAAGTTCAGGCGAACTTGCGGCATCTCCGAGAGACTGGCACTTCACCTTGCGGGTGCACGTGCCGCAGCTCGAGCTGGAACTCCTGCTCGCAGAAGTACCGGTCATGAAAGGCCGTCTGCAACAGTGGACCGTCGCCTTGGCAGGCGCGTGTAGCAGCGGCCTCAGCATTTCCTCTTCTCTCGACTCGGCCTTCCTTTGGGTGGCCGGGTCGAGCCGACCTGTGCTGAAGTTCCTGGGCGCCTCCCATCTCTCGATTGCCCTTCCGCTGGGGGAATCAGCCTTCAAGGAGGAGCTTGCGGTGCGCTGCCTGGTGGCACCGCTTTGGGCATGCATCGATTGCACGGCCTTCTCTCTGGCGCTCGATTATCTGACAGAGCTCGAAGAGGCATTTGCTAGCAACTCGTTGGCCTGTGAGTCCACCGTGGACTTGAGCGATCACCAGCTACCGGCGCAGATGTACTCACCGCCACTGTCCAATGCCGTTTGCTGCCTTTTGCCAGAATGCTGCTATCGATTGCAGCAATGGGACGTGCATCTGGCATTGACCAGCCTTTCGATTTTCATCCCAGCGACAGCAGACAGAGACCCTGAAGGAATCCTGATAGGCTGTGCAGCGAAGTGGTCTCTGCGGCAGTTGAGGAGCCGGTGTTTGGTGTCTAACTTCTTTGCAGTCCAGGCATTGCAGAGCACTTCACTCTCGCCACCGAAGGGCATTGATGGGGCCATTCTCCGCCCATGCCGGCTGAAGCTCGAGCTGAATTTAGCACTGGAACCTTCTCAAGTGCTTCGAGGCGTAACTGGTCGCCTTGTCGTGGATCCTGTTTGCATCTCGCTGAAGACTGAACACGTTCCATTGCTCCTTCAGATCTGGGAATACCTTTCTAACCTGGACGATGCACTTGCTGCATTCGGGTCAGACCAGTGTTTTGAGCGATCCTCTAGCACAAGCAGCCTGACCTGCCGGGCCAAGACGGATTGTTCTGACCATGCGGAGTCAACCCGACTCTGGAGAGCAAGCTTCAAGGATCTTCGAAAAGCGGTGAAGGTGCTGGAAGAATTGATCCCAGAGTGTTTCTTGCAGTTCTGTGAGCACATGCTCAGTCTAGTGTGTGCTTGTAGATTGCAGCTGGAAGTGGAATTTTGTGCACTGCACGTCGGATTGGTGCAGTCTTCTACCGACGCAGAGCTTGTCATCGTCTTGGTGGAAGATACCCTCGTTTCACTGGATCGGACTTTGGCCGGCTTTGCGACGCAGCTAGGAGGAGCACCTTCACCACTCTCCGGAACTTCTGCAAGCAGCGCACCAACCTCGCCGGTCACACGTTGTCCACGGCGCCGGGAGCATCTTATGGTTCAAGTTGGCGCGGTGTCTGTTGACATTACATCGACTGAACTGGCCAGGGCCGCAACACTGCTGGAGCCTGTTTGCATCGTCTTGGACTTGTATGAAGGTCACAGACATCAACCATCCAGCTGCAAAGTTTCTTGGGTGAATTTGAACGTAAGTTCGGCTCTGGTCGAGACGATGGTGAGCTTGTACAACGACGCGGTTGACAGAACAACATCAATGCGACCCTTCGAGGACACCAGTCCTGGGGCAACGCCGATGTCTCCGCGATGTTTCTCGCCCAGTGCGCAGCCGCCCACACCAGTGAACGCACGTCCTGTACTTCAGCGCCAGGTGAGTATTTCTTCTCGTCAGCCCCAGCTGGCGGTATGGAATTTGCTTGGTCAGGACATTGCTTTGACTGTGATGGACACGGGAGGTTCGAACGTTTCAGAGCACATCGCAAGTGAGACAAAAGGCATTGTCCAGATGCCGTGGTGCGGTATCCGCACTTCCAGTGCCGGTGACCCCCGAGGATGGGCGGTGCAGCTTCGAATTGCTGAATTGGCTGACATGGACGTTTCCCTGCACCTGTCGGCAGCGGCAGCCATCAAGTCTGTCGCCGTGAAGAAAAGATATCCGACCAGCAGTTCATCGATCACCGGGTCGCTGAAACGACTGACTTCCAAGCTGCGCTGCAATAGCAGTGAGACCAATACCAGCACTCAGAGCAACTTGGACTTTGCAATGAAAGCAGCGCCTTCCACGGCGCTTTCGGGGCAGTGCTGGATGCTGGTGCGCACAGAAGTCGGCAGCAAGCTTCACGAGCTCGAGGTGCACATCAGTTCCGTCCTCTTCTTGGAGAATCGGACAAGTGTCAGCATCTCCGTGGCACCCTACGGAACTCCATTGGAGAACTTCTTGGAGCTTGCTCCCAAGAGCCGACCCCAGCCCGTCCCCGTGGCCTGGCTCACGATCGGAGCGGATGGGAAGTTGCCACCGACTCTTTGGGCTGGTGTGACCCAGGAGCTGAAAACCCCACCTTTGGGGAGTTCTGGCAGCTCCCTGAGCATGACGGCGGTGATGTCGGGGGTGTCCGGAAGCACTGACTCTATTGCTTGGACTTGGATGAGGAGCCAACGCAAGAAAGGCATGCTCCAGCCGCTGATTGGCTCGCGGACTTGGCAAGCAATCTGTCGCTACAAGAGCATGGTTGCAAACGACTACTTCCTTCGCTCAAGGATGATTCGATTGCAAGATCGCTTGGGAGACGAGTGCGCTTGCTTCTCCGCAACCGTCTCTGGCGTCAGCGCGGACTTGCAGGCGTCCCTGCAGGCTTTGATCTTCTCGGTTGCCTTGGATCCTGCTGCCCAGATATGCAACCGAATGCCTTGTCCGTTGGAGCTGAGCACAGTGGATGGCCCCGTGGTGATCCGCCCTGGCGCGGATATCGACATTCTGAAGCCATCTCAGCAACTGCAGCTCTCCTTGCAGGCGCCGATCTCCACCGGCTTGTCAGACGAGCCCGTCCGCCTCCATCTCGCCACGGGCCTCTGGGCGGACCGATTGCCAAGAGAGAAACATCAGAAGCAGCTCATCTTCGAGGGTGATGAGAAAGAAAAGAAGGACTGGGACGACAAAGAACCTCCACGCCTGGTGGCAACGCTGGAGACAGAGCCGGGCTTGACGATGTCGGAGTCCTGGGCACCGCTGCAGGTGCGTCAGTACTCGCCACGCTCCTTGCGGCTCGTCTTCTTCACGCAGTATTGGCTGATGAACCGACGGAGTGACTGCCGTGTTTGCCTTCCGCGCGTGGACCTCCCGGCAAGGGCCGAAACAGGCTTGGCGAGATTCGGCAGCAAGCGTCCTGGTCGTGCAACACGGCATGCGCTGATGCAGTACGACCGCAACTCCTTGCGAATGGTCTCGGAGGACTTGGTGAGGCGTGGCAAGATCCGGCTCGGTCTCTGTGACCAGCGCTACAATGCAAACGGCGAGTCGCTGGTTCCAGTGACCCAAGCATTCAGGATACGACAGCCCACGGTGGGTTCTGCATCGGCCCCTCGCACAGATCGTAATCCAGTGCAGCGGTGCTTCGGATATACAGTTAGACCCGCACCGCTTCCATTTCATCGGACATTGATTGTGGAGGTGGTGCGGCGTTACACTCTACTGAACCACAAGGATCACCCGTTATTTTGCTCTGAGCAGAGCGTTAGCTTGGCACCGCTGGAGATTGCAGCGGGTTCCTCTGCGGCGTTCGATCCCCAGGGAGCTAAGCTGCAGATCGCAATCAGTGGAGTTGGGCCGATGTATGGCACCGGTGCAGCTGGAAATGCTGTAGCCATGAGTGAAAGGCCGTCAGATCGGGTGTCCACCCTGCCAAACAGGCTGAAGCCTGAAGTTTCAGACTTGGAGAGCGGGCGCCGTGCCCAAAAGAGGGCTGTCACTTGGGCGGACCAGTACCAGGCCGACAACTTGGAACCCGACTTGGTATTGGAAGCCAGGGAGGAGGAGCAGTGGGGATGCTCTTCAGCTTCCTTCGGGCTTGCTGAAACGAGCAGGAGTCGCTTCCAGCTGATGCATCAGCTGGATTTGTCCTGCTTTGTACCTGCCATGGCATGTGCCTCTGCACACCTGGCACGACCCGAGCCCTTGGTGGGTCCTGCCGAGCCGCCCACAGCCTATGGCCGTGCCTGGTGCTTGACGGCTGTTGATACTGTAGTGGAGCAAAGCTCGGTGGTGGTTCGCTTCTCAGAGCCGCTGCGGCCGCAGTTCCGTATCATCAACCGTACCGGCCACCCTCTCGGTCTGTGCCAGGATTCTGAGGGGGCGCCTTCCTTGGAGCTGGCGCCGGAAAGGCGAATGAGCTTCTGCTGGTTCCAGCCCGAAGGGCCCCAGCGCTTGAAGCTTCGACTTGGACCGAAAGAGCACAGCTACGAGGTTGGGACTGTTGAGGAGCACTCGCCGCCGCTTCACGTGGAAAGACCTCCGCAGGGCGCTGCTGCGGGGTGGTTTCGGGAGGAGTTCCTGGTGCAGACCAGAGTGGTCAGAGGCTCACGAGAGGTTCACATCCATCCCCATTGCCGGCTCACAAACATGAAGGGGCAACCTCTTCTAGTAAGATCCGGGAACGCCAAGGCAGGTGAAATGGCAGTTGTCCCTCACGAAGGCTCTGTTTGCCTCCAGAGAGAATCCAAGACGTCTGAGCAGGTGTTCCTGCAAATTGCAAGTTGTGCGCAAGACTGTACTCTTGGTACGTCGGCAACGCACTGGTCAGCACCGATCATGCTGACAAAGAGCTTGTCCGGGCACCGGGGATTCCTGCGACACATGACCAGTGGTGGAGCGGGCATGACGTCTGTCTTTGAGATCACCATGGTTGATGTCAAGAAAGATCCGGTCTCAGATTTCCTGGTCGTGGAGCTTCGTCCCTACGTTCAGTCAAAGTGCCCATACTTCATCGAGAATGCAAGCCGCTTTTGCTGCAGCATCAGCCAGCTGGACGGACCGGAAGCCGGCGCTACCCTCGATCTTTTCCCTCAGGAGAGTGCACCTTTCGTTCCGGTGGGCGCCGTCTTGGGAGGTGCGGGCAGCTTTCAGGTAAGACTCTCTGCGCTGGGAGAGGGTGACGAAGCCGATCAAAGCACCGTGATTGACATCGAGCTTCCGCAAGAGACGATTCTTGGGCCGTTGCATGTTCAAGTGCTGAAAGAGAGACCTCGTCACATTATCATCAGAGATGTTGGAGCTGTGCAAAAATCCGGACTCAGGCGGTCTCGCAAAAGTCAGCTGCAAGCATTTCCTCCATTTTTGCTGATGAGGCGTCTACTCGGCTCTGGCAAGGCTTGGATCCCTGACTGGAAGGAGAGCAAAGACAAGCTCGCGGTTCCAAAACCGATCCCACTGTCTCCCAGAAGACGCACCCGATTGAACAGCAATCAGTTCGGGAGCCCTGCATCCTCGCGGAAAAGAACTCTTCACCTCGGGACTTCAAGACAATCGAGTCCCGGTGGGGCTCGTCGAAGACCTACGCACTTCACTGGAGCATCCACTCCACGTCTCCTCCCACTGCCAACTGCACATTCGTTGGGTTCACCTATCTCCCGTCTCAGGAAGGGTACGCTGGATATCTTTTGGACACGCAGTGGACGGAAGCATTCATATCGATCAAACGGAGTTGTGTTTCAACTTTGTGCAGAGGGGGCAGGCATCACTCTGGTGGACAGCACTGCCTTGCATGAGGTTGCTTATTTTTGTGTGGAAACGCTGGTCATCAGCTCCACCCGAGATGGGGCACAGCACGAACTTGACATCAAACTTGGTTGCGTGCAAGTTGACGTCAGGGACAACGGCGCTAGCTGGAGGAGTAACGTCATGCTTCGCCCGCAACGGGCACGCCTCCACAATCCTGTTCGGGCCGTTAAGGAAACACCGTTTTTGCTTTGCAGCGCAACCTGGACAGCCCTGGACCGTGGAGCAGGTGCAGCTGCTCACCTGGAGGTTGAGAGCCTTCGGATCGATGTCCAACCCATTGAGCTGCGCTTGGACACCATGAGCTGTTTTCAGCTGGCGCACTATGGCTTGGATTTGCTACGCAGGGCCGAGCCGATAATAGCGTCCCATCCGCTTTTTGGGCACTTGCGGCTGATGCTGAAGACGCATTGGAGGAGTGATGGAGAGCAACTGCTGGTTGCGGAAGAGGGCGAAGCTCGAGATCCTGTGCTCGGAGAACCTCCGTGCCCTGAGGGTGACGACTTCAATGTGCCTACGCCGGTCTTCCTGAAAGAGCTGTTCGTGAGGCGCATTCAGTTCTTCGTATCGGTGCGATTCAACGGAAAGGGGGCTACCGATTGCCAGGGCAACGAAGCCTTGCACGCCGTGGACATTTTGCTTCGCAAGCTGATTCCGTTCGACGTCTCGCAGGCTCGGATTTCACTTGGACCGTTTTTTCGAAGGCGGGGCTCAGCTCCAAGCTCGCCCAGCTCCACGAGCCTGTGGAGGCGTCTTCTGCGTTACATCCCCTGCATTGGTGACACGGACGGCGACGCTCACCTGTCGGATGAGTTTTTGCCCCACGGCTTTCATGAGCTGGTGTCTGAAGCGGCATCGACCTCCGTGCCCTGAGGGTGACGACTTCAATGTGCCTACGCCGGTCTTCCTGAAAGAGCTGTTCGTGAGGCGCATTCAGTTCTTCGTATCGGT
>Ga0215182_1186900_pt1 | contig 8564 bp, 6 predicted proteins | sample APAC3nscriptome_FD_174781 | JGI IMG/M metagenome (GOLD analysis project Ga0215182, IMG submission 174781) | Metatranscriptome of coral microbial communities from Popa Island, Bocas del Toro, Panama - APAL C3 (Eukaryote Community Metatranscriptome) | ecosystem: Host-associated > Invertebrates >... | reverse complement strand
TACTATTATAGGCTCACCACTAGCTGAACCTAAAATGTTATTAGTTGACATCATTAAAACTCTTGATTCTAGCTGTGCTTCAATTGAAAGTGGTACATGAACAGCCATCTGATCTCCATCAAAATCAGCATTAAATGCAGCACAAACTAATGGATGCAATTGAATAGCTTTTCCTTCAATTAATATTGGTTCAAAAGCCTGTATACCTAATCTATGAAGAGTTGGAGCTCTATTTAAGAATACTGGATGTTCTTTTATAACTTCATCCAAAATATCCCACACTTCTGGCCTTTCCTCTTCAACAATTTTTTTAGCAGCTTTAATGGTATTGGATATACCATACAACTCTAATTTTGAATATATAAATGGCTTCATTAACTCAAGCGCCATTCTTTTAGGTAATCCACATTGATGAAGTTTTAATTCTGCACCTACAACAATTACTGATCTGCCAGAATAATCTACCCTTTTACCAAGTAAATTTTGTCTAAATCTACCATGCTTACCTTTTAACATATCTGCTAAAGATTTTAGAGGCCTTTTATTTGAAGCTTTAATTACTTTGCTTTTTCTACTATTATCAAACAATGCATCTACAGCTTCTTGAAGCATTCTTTTTTCATTACGAATAATTATGTCAGGAGCTTTAAGCTCAATTAAACGATTTAGTCTATTATTTCTGTTTAGAACTCTTCTATAAAGTTCATTTAGATCAGAAGTTGCAAATCTTCCTCCATCTAACATAACTAATGGTCTTAAATCAGGAGGTATAACTGGTAAAACATCCAACACCATCCATTCAAGCTTATTTCCAGATTCTATAAAATCTTCAATTAATTTAAGCCTTTTAACTATTTTTTTTCTATTTGTTTCAGAGTTTGTTTTTAGTAAGTCTTCTCTTAATTTAATTTTATCTTCTTTGAGATTAATATTTTTTAACATGCTTTTGATAACTTCAGCACCAATTCCTGCTTGGAAACTGTCTTCTCCGTAATGTTCAATAGCTTTATAATAATCTTCTTCAGAAAGTAATTGTCCATATTCAAAGCTAGTTATACCAGGGTCATTTACAATATAAGCATCATAGTATAGGACCTTTTCAATTTTTTTTAAACTTATATCCAATAAAGTACATATTCTTGATGGAAGTGATCTTAAGAACCAAATGTGGACAATTGGGGTAGCAAGTTCAATATGTCCCATTCTTTCCCTTCTTACTTTAGAAGTTGTAATTTCAACACCACATTTTTCACAAACTGTGCCTCTATATTTCATTCTTTTGTATTTACCACAAAGACATTCATAATCTTTGACTGGACCAAAAATTCTAGAACAAAATAATCCTCCATTTTCAGGCTTTATAGTCCTATAATTAACTGTATCTGGTCTTTTAACTTCCCCATATGACCATGATCTTATTTGGTCAGGACTTGCAATAGATATTTTTATAGCATCAAAATCTTTATTAACTTGTGGGTTTAAGTAATTAAACACAGATTATTACCTCAAATTATATTAAGTTTATTCTTTTTCTATTATTTCCATATTTAGACCTAGAGATCTAATTTCTTTAATCATTACTTTAAATGACTCAGGTAAACCAATTTCAAATGAATTTTCACCTCTAATAATTGCTTCGTAAGCTTTAACTCTTCCAGCTACATCATCAGATTTTACAGTTAATATTTCTTGTAAAGTATATGCAGCACCATAAGCTTGTAAAGCCCAACATTCCATTTCTCCGAATCTTTGCCCACCAAAATGTGATTTTCCACCAAGAGGTTGTTGAGTAACTAAGCTATATGGACCTATAGACCTTGCATGTATCTTATTATCTGCGAGATGATCTAGCTTAAGCATATATATATAACCAACAGTAACTTTTCTATCAAAATATTCACCTGTTCTACCGTCTCTCAATTTAACTTGTCCTGATTTATCTAAACCAGATTTTTCTAGAACTTTATTTATATGATTTTCTTTTGCACCATCGAAAACAGGGGTAGCAAATTTTACTCCTTTTGCAATATCATGGCTTAAATCTAATAAATCATCTTTATCTAAGGTATCTATATAATTAAAAATTTCTTTACTATTTTTATTTTGTATATCAAATACTTCTTTAATTTTTTGCTTTAGTTCTAGTTCATGAGATTTTTGATAATTTTTAAGACTTTTTTCTAAAACTCCAGCAACCTTTTTGCCAAGTGCAACAGATGCCCATCCTAAGTGTGTTTCTAAAATTTGTCCTATATTCATCCTTGAAGGTACTCCTAATGGATTTAAGACAATATCTAAAGGTTGCCCATCATCTAAATATGGCATTTCTTCAACAGGAACAATTTTTGATACTACTCCTTTATTACCATGTCTACCTGCCATCTTATCTCCAGGTTGAATTTTTAATTTATTAGCCACGTATATTTTGATAATTTTCAATACACCTTGAGGCAAATCATCACCACTTTGCAGTTTTTCAACTTTATGTTTATAATCTTTTTCAAGTTTTTTTAGATAATTATCATAAAATTCTTCTAATTTTTGAATATCTTCTTTTGATTTTTTATCATCTAATTCTAACGACCAAACTTGCCTATTATCTAAATCATCAAGAAAATTTTGATCAATTATAATGGATTTATTTGCTTTATCTTTTACTTTTTTGCCAAATAAAATAACTTTTACTTTATTAAATACATAATCTTCAATAATTCTTTTCTCATCTTCCATATCTTTTGAAAATTTTTCTATTTCATTTCTCTCAATAGATATAGCTCTTTCATCTTTTTGTACCCCACGTTTTGTAAATATTTTAACATCTACTATAACACCCTTTTCACCAGGAGGTACCCTTAGAGAAGAATTTCTGACATCTGCAGCTTTTTCACCAAAGATTGCTCTTAATAATTTTTCTTCAGGAGTAAGTGGTGATTCAGTTTTTGGTGTAACTTTACCAACCAATATATCCCCAGGCTTAACCTGAGCACCAATGTTAACAATTCCAGTTTCATCAAGGTGGGTTAAATTTTCTTCATTTACATTAGGAATATCCCTTGTAATTTCTTCAGGACCTAATCTTGTGTCTCTTGCAACTATTTCATATTCATTAATGTGTACAGATGTATATATATCATCTTTTACCAAACGTTCTGAAAGCAAAATAGAATCTTCAAAATTATACCCATTCCATGGCATAAATGCTACTAAGATATTTTTTCCAAGAGCAAGTTCTCCCATATCTGTTGATGCTCCATCTGCAAGAATATCTCCTGCTTCAACATATTGTCCAACTTTTACTATAGGTCTTTGGTTTATACAAGTGCCCTGATTTGATTTATCATACTTAATTAATGTGTATATATCAACACCTGAAATATCACCTCTTAATGAAGTATCAATACCTTTATTATTAGGCGATTTAGAAGTATTACTCCTTACTTTTACAACTATACGCTTAGAATCAACTTGATCTATGATACCAGCTCTTTTTGCTAGAATTACAGTTCCAGAATCTGAAGCAACGACTTTTTCCATTCCTGTACCTACGAAAGGAGCTTCATTTTTAATAAGAGGAACACCTTGTCTCTGCATATTTGAACCCATTAAAGCTCTATTTGCATCATCGTTTTCTAAAAATGGAATTAATGAGGCTGCAACAGATACTAATTGTTGTGGAGAAACATCAATTAAATCTATTTGTTCTCTCGATACATTAACAACTTCACCTTTTTTATGACAAGCGACAACATCATCAATAATTTTACCTTCTTCATCTATAGCAATACTTGCCTTAGCAATGTAGTATTTTTCTTCTTCAATTGCAGTTAATTGTACAATTTCTTCTGTAATATATCCATTTTTCACTCTCCTATAAGGGCTTTCTATAAAACCATATTTATCTATATCAGCATAAGTTGCTAATGAACTAATTAAACCGATGTTTTGTCCTTCTGGAGTTTCAATAGGGCATATTCTACTATAATGAGTTGTGTGAACATCTCTTACCTCAAAGCCTGCTCTTTCTCTTGTTAATCCACCAGGACCTAATGCTGATAGCCTTCTTTTATGTGTAATTTCAGCTAATGGATTTGTCTGATCCATAAATTGTGAAAGTTGAGAAATACCAAAAAATTCTCTTAAATAACTCATTAATGTTTTTGAATTTACTAAGTCATGAGGCATAACATTGTCAATTTCTACAGAAGACATTCTATCTATAATTGATTTCTGCATTCTTACAAGGCCCATACGAAATTGATTTTCAACCAATTCCCCAACAGATCTAACTCTTCTATTAGCAAGACTATCAATGTCATAAACTGTCCCAATGCCACATTTTAAGTTTAACAGATGCTTAATAACTACTATAATATCATCTTTGGTAAGAGCTGTCTTAGTATGTGGTACATCTAAATCATGTTTTTTATTAATTTTCATTCTGCCAACAGCTGAAAGATCATATTTTTCATTATCAAAAAACATACTTTCAAAAAGTTGTTTAGCAACTTCAGGAGTAGATGGCTCACCTGGTCTTAAAACTTTATATATATCAGCTAAAGCTTGCTCTTCATCTTTATTTTTATCTAAAACAATTGTATCTCTTATAAAACTTCCTGAGTCTACATTATTTACATCAATAATTATTATTTCATTAATATTTAATGCCTTAACAGAATCTATAACTTCTTGTGTAACTTCTTGAGTAGATTCATATAAAACTTCTCCTGTAGTTAAATTTACAATATCTTTAGCTAAAAATTTTCTTTTTATATCATCTTCAGTTGTTATATAATATCTATCTATATTATTTTTTTCAAAATCTTTTAATATTCTTGGTGTAACCCTAATACCTTTTTTAAATATTACTTCTTTTGTATTAGCATCTACAATATCTTTTTCTATTTTCATCCCTCTAAATTTAATAGGGTCAAATTTAGTGATAAGATTACTATTTTTCCATTCAAATTTTATAAATTTATAAAATTTTTCAAGTATTTGATTTGTATTATATCCAATTGCTCTAAGTAATGTAGAAACATGAATTTTTCTTTTTCTATCTATCCTAAAGTATAATATATCTTTGGTATCAAATTCAAAATCAATCCAAGACCCTCTATATGGAATAATTCTTGCAGAATAAATATATTTGCCAGAACTAGAATTCTTGCCTTCATCATGGGTATAAAACACACCTGGAGAGCGATGTAATTGTGATACAATAACTCTTTGAGCTCCATTAATAATAAAAGTTCCTTTGTTAGTCATTAATGGTATATCACCTAAGTAAACTTCTTGCTCTTTAATACCTTTTATTTCCTTAACTTCAGATTCTATCTCAGTATCCCATAATATTAAACGTAAATTTACCTTTAATGGGGATGCGTAATTAACGCCCCGTTGAATACACTCATCTGGTGTATATTTTGGTTCTCCAAGGCTGTAATTAATATATTCTAATCTAGCTTTATCTTCAGAATCATTAACTTGAAAAACTGATCGTAAGACCTCTTCTAATCCTTGCTTTTTACGATTATCGATAAGAACATTTAACTGCAAAAAATCTTCGTAAGATTTTTTTTGAACTTTTATTAAATTTGGTATGCGTACATTACTAGAGATTTTTCCGAAACTATATCTAATACGCCTTTTAGAAAGATATGAAGACACTCTTTTACCCTTTAAATATGAAGATTAATTATAAATTAGCTAAAATATATTATTCACTTTAAACTTACTTTAGCTCCAGCAGCTTCTAATTTAGTCTTAATTTCTTCAGCTTCGCTTTTTGGGACGGCATTTTTAACTGGCTTAGGAGCGGATTCAACAAGCTCTTTTGCTTCTTTTAAACCAAGTCCTGTTATAGATTTTACTTCTTTAATAACATTTATTTTTTTATCACCAGCAGCTTCTAACACTATATCATATTCTGATTTTTCTTCAGCTCCACTAGCTGCATCTGCTCCTTGTGGTGCAGAAACTACTGTGGCAGCTGCTGATGCAGTTACCCCCCAAGTTTCTTCAAGTTTTTTAGCAAGGTCTGCTGCCTCCATTACAGATAATTTAGATAATTGATCAACTATTTTATCAAGTTCAGCCATTTTAATCTCCTATATAATTTATTGTTTTTCAGCATAAGCTTTTATAACTCTAGCTAATTTTGCACCAGGTTCATTAAGAACCCTTACAACTTTACTTGCTGCAGCATTAACTAAACCTATAATCTTAGCCCTAATTTCTTCTTGAGTAAGCATCTTAGATAATGCTATAACTTCTTCTTTATTGAGTGTTTTATCTAATATTGCCCCACTCACTACATCTATCTTATCATTTTGTTCGCAAAACTTTATAAGTAGTTTAGATGCAGATACTGGGTCATCCGAATAAGCAACAGCTATTGGCCCAGTAAAATGCTCATGAATACTTGAAAATTTTGTATCTTTCAAGGCAATTTTAGCTAAGCTATTTTTTGCAACCATAAACTTAGAATCAATTTTTTTAAATTGAGACCTTATAGATTTTGAATCTAATACAGATAATCCTGAATTTTTAATTAAAAAAATTGCTTCATAGTTATTAAATAACTTAGAATAATTTGCAACCAATTTTTCTTTACTAGCTTTATCCACTTTATATATTTAAAATGTTATTACTTACATGGCAAGTCATGCTAAACTACAAAAGATTTTAAGTCAAGCTTTAATGATGGCCCATGTGTGCAAGATAAAAATATTTCTTTCATAAATATACCTTTTGATTTTTGGGGTTTAGCTGCCAAGATTGCATTATATAACTTTATTATATTTTCTTTTGTCTTTTTTTTATCAAATCCAAGTTTTGCAACACCTGAATGTATTATTCCATTTTTATCGATCCTAAACTCGATTTGTCCTTTTTTAATATTTTTTACAGCTGATACTACATCGTCTGATACTGTGCCTAATTTAGGATTGGGCATAAGTCCTTTTGGTCCAAGCAATTTTCCTATTTTACTTATTTTAGGCATCATCGCTGGAGTTGCAACACATGCTTCAAAATCTAAAAAACCACCCTTGATTTTTTCAATTAAATTGTCACCACCTACTTCTTCCGCACCAGAATTTTTGCCTTCATCAAGTCTAGAGTCTTCGATTATTAAAGCTACTTTTTTTTCCTTACCTAGACCATTTGGCATAGCAACAGCGCCTCTTACCATTTGGTCAGATTGCTTGGCGTCTATACCTAATTTTAATATAAATTCTATAGTTTCATCAAATTTAACGCTGTATTTACTTGAATATTCATTTATAAAAAACGATATTGCATCATCTAGGTTGTATAATTTGTTTTTGTCTATAGCTTTTTTAGCATTTTCAATTCTTTTTCCCATATTAATTATTTACTTAAATTTTAATCGATAATATTGATTCCCATGGAGCGAGCTGTACCTTCAACAATTTTTGCTGCTGATCCTAACTCATCTAATCCCATGTCTTTAAATTTTATTTCAGCAATTTTTAATACATCATCTTTTTTTAAATTGCCTGCACTTTCACGTCCAGGAGTAGAAGATCCTTTTTGTAAATTTGCATATTTTTTTATTAAGTTTGAAACAGGAGGGGCTTTAACTACAAAAGTGAAGCTCCTATCTGCATATGCAGTAATAATTACTGGTAATTTCATGTTAGGATCTTCTTTTTTTGTCCTATCATTGAATTGCTTACAGAAATCAGCGATATTTAAACCTTTTTGACCTAAAGCTGGTCCAATGGGTGGAGCTGGATTAGCTTTTCTAGCTAATATTTGTAATTTAATTTCACCAATAACTTTTTTCACTTTTTTTACCTTAAATTTTATGAATTTTTTTCCACTTGGTCGAAATGTAGATCTACAGGAGTCTCTCTTCCAAAGATAGAAACTAACACTTTTAAACGTTGTTTTTCATCCTCCACTTCCTCGACAAGTCCATTAAATGTTTCAAAGACTCCATTGATTATTTTTACATTTTCACCTATTTCAAATGTCTTTTTCATCTCTTTTACAACTTTGCCATCTTCTACTTGTTTTAAAACTCTATTTACCTCAAATTCAGGTATAGGTGAGGGAGTGTTGCTACCTCCTAAAAGTTTTCCAACATATTGCGTATTTTTTACTATATTCCATGTGAGGTCATTTAAGTCCATATTGACCATTATGTATCCAGGGAAAATTCTTTTTTCTGCATTAACTTTTTTTCCTTTTTTTAATTCAACTGTATTTTCTATAGGAACTACAAAATCCTTAAAAGCATCAATTACATGATTTTTAATAGCGTTTTCTTTTATTAAAGAAATAACCTTTTTTTCGTAACCAGATAAAACGTTAATTATGTACCATTGAGCAGTCAATATTTATCCTCCTAATGTTAATACATAATTGATAGTTTTATATATAGCTCCATCTATCATCAAGAAAAATAACGATGAAATTATAACAGCAAAGAATACTAACAATGAAGATGTTACAGTATCTTTTAAATTGGGCCAAGAAACTTTGTGGCCTTCAAATCTTATTTCATTAATAAAGTTAATTAACTTACTAATTTTCAC
>Ga0215182_1003696_pt1:0-7500 | contig 8625 bp, 6 predicted proteins | sample APAC3nscriptome_FD_174781 | JGI IMG/M metagenome (GOLD analysis project Ga0215182, IMG submission 174781) | Metatranscriptome of coral microbial communities from Popa Island, Bocas del Toro, Panama - APAL C3 (Eukaryote Community Metatranscriptome) | ecosystem: Host-associated >... | reverse complement strand
TCCGGCGCTTCATCTTCACATTTTGATCCTCTTTAAAATTACTATAGTGAGGATACTCTAAGGATTCCGGGCGCGTTTTCCAAGAGCTGTCGGAACGGCTCATTTTTGCCTAAATCCTGAGTGCAAACGTGCATATTCTGCTTAACTGCTTCAGCTACAATAAAGAAGTGGAATAAACAAGACTAATACTTCCCTATTCGTTTACTTTAATTCGATTAAACGAGTTACTGGTGGCAGTGGAAAAGAGTGGGATCATGATATAATTGCGTCATAATTCCGTGCAAGGAAAGAGGGAACACACAAACAATGTTTTTAAATCTATTTCCTAAAAATCAGACATCATAATGCCGTGCCGATTGCCATAGAAAAGCAACTTTCCACAATGGATTCAGGTATTTTAGGCCAGGTATTTTAGGCCATATCAACTGGAAAAGTACGTGAAGCTGTGTTATTTGGGAAGCTTGCTAAGAGTGCTGGCAATAGTGAAACCAATGGATTTTGAATTAAAAGAAAAAAGTACAAACATGGTAAAGTGTTGAGGTTGTTGTAATCTTTAATCGACAACTCTTAAACAGAAAAGGTACAACAACCGGAACTTTTATATGAGCGTACACGCTGGTGAGTTGAATTCTGATCGGATATATGCCTTTACTGGGGTCCGACATGTGAAGTCTATGCATGCCCCCAAAATTATGCGTAAAGTGTCTAAAAGTCCAACTTGAGAAAAGCTACTCTTCATGTCGTTCTACAAAATGGAACATTGTCTGAGTTTTTCCTAGAAAGTAGGTTCAAACATTTCCTTTCCAAGGCATCTCCTGTCAGCCTTCATCACTACTTTCAGCAGCCTTAATTTGGATTGGTTTCTTCATTTCTTCCTCTATGGCTTCCTCGATTTGCAGTCTTATGTTGGGGAGATCAGGAAACCCGACCATGCATATTCCTTTCTTCATAATACTTACGATACCACTTGCCTCTTCTTCGAAGCTTATAAGAAACTCTTTTTTCGCAGCATCGCTCTCTCCTTCGCAGTGCGTAAAAACAAGGGCAGAAGACAAATATTTGTTTCCTTAAGTTTTTCATTATGTAATCAAAACTGCTTCTTGCTTCAGTGAACCGTTCTTTTCGACACACAAACAGCACCAAATTAGCACCTCTGGGCACTCATTCTGGAAGAAATTCTTCATCTTCTTAATTGCAGCATCATTCTTTACCTTAGTGCCAATCCTACTGTATCGATGACTTTCAAATTGTATCGTGTTTGTGAAGATTCATCGTCGAGGTAACAGCAACGAGCTTCTACTTTCAAAGTTACACTAGCAGCAGCATTCTTAATTGTAAACTTCTACTGACCCAAAACTTTGTTTGCTACTGTAGATTTCCATGCACCAGTCTTTCCCACTACTAAAACATTACGCTTTTTAACAGCTTTTGCCTCCGCCATTGTGAGTGCTATAGAGGTGAAAGTGCTAGGAACGGTGAGAGTGCTAGGAACGGCGAAAAAATCAAGTGTAAATAGTCTCCACAGTTGTATTGAGATGAAGCAAAACCCGTTTTGTGGGTTAGCTTGTCCATCAAACATATCAAGAAATTCACACATGCCTATTCTGTTTTCTGTTTAACCGATTTTCACAGTTATTCCCTTTCAAACAACCTTGCATGACATCTATAGTCTCTCAAACAGACCGCTTCGTATACTACCTCCAATGGAACCACGCGACGTGTCCAAACCCATCATGTGTGACCAAGCTTTTGTAACACGTCATTGCGATAGCTGGGAAAAGCTTAAATAATTTAACTACTTAAGTTTCCTCCATCAGATTATGACAGCTTTGAGGTAATTGCCTTCCTTTTAAACTTCTGTTGTACCCACAGGGCAAAGTAAGAACAGATTTGCGAGAATGGTAAGGGCCGTTATCAAGTAAACAGTTGGTGAACTTGGTCCAACAAGATTTTCAAGTCCTTCCAACCCTCAAGTAGTAAAACCAATTATAAACAGGTTCAACAGCAAACATTTTGAGGAACAGTCTTTTGTTATCATTCTCCCCGATAATAAATTCAAAAGCACATATTCAAGACAAGGGATCGAAGAATTACGCGGGTGTAGCGATATGAGGGCTCAACAGAAAAGAAATATTATCTTCCTTGGAAGGACGGGAACTGGGAAGAAAACAATTGCTAATAAGATTTTGGGTGACGAACGTCTTCAAGTTGATTCTGCTGTGACCAGTGTCACTATAGAGAGGTCCGTCTGATGATGGCGGAAGAAAAAGTCGACAATACTATACACTACATCATTAAGATAGTCGACACACTTGGTCCATATACCAGAAAGATCGAGAAGGCATCGATTTTGAAAGAAATCCATGAGCATTGCACCGAGGCATGTGATGAAATCCATCTTATCATCTTTACTGAAGAGACAATGAGCTAAGAAATTAAATGCATGTCTTCCAAGAAATATTGACTAACTTTAGTATTTTTGCAACAGCACTTATGCTGACGATGAAAAGAAATATTGTCAGAGCTAAAATGTTTGAAACTGAACAGCTCAGTGTTTAACTGCATGTAGAATAAAGCAGTCCTTCAACTGTAATAAAGAAGTTGATTAGACAGGAATAATACTTCCGTCTTTGTATACTTTTAAACGACTAAATCATTTACTGGTGGCAGTGCAAAAGAGTGGGATATCGGGATCGATGTTGTGATGTAACTGCATCAGAATTCCAAGTAAAGAGGGAAATAACACACAATCAACATTTGTAACTTTATTTCTTAGAAATCAGGCATCAAAATGCCATGAATTATGCTAACAAAACAACTTTTCACAATGGATCTAGGTATTGTAGACCATCTCAACCGTCTTTTACAAGAAAAATACCAAAAGCAGTGTTATTTTAGAAGCTTGCCAAGACTGTAGGAAATAGTGAAACCAATGGATTTTGAATTAAAAGAAAACAATACAAACATGATGGAGTTATCTTGACTGCAACCATTAATAGACAACACATACAGCAAAAATGCTTTAAGTCATCACAAATAAAGTTTAATATATCTGACTGTTTAGTGGTGAGTTGAATTATGTTCGGCCATCCCTAACTGTAGACCGAGATGTGATGTCTCATCCCTTCAAGAACAAAGTGTCTTTAGAGTCCAACCTGAGAAATGCTATACGCTTCAGGTCGTTCTACAAAATGGAACATTGCCAGGCCATGTCCCAGAAAGTAGGATCAAACACCTCCCTTACAAGACATCTCTTGTCAGCTTCCATCACTACTTTTCGAAGCATTTCGGCTTGTTCTTTGATTTCTTCCTCCATAACTTCCTTCATTGACGGTTTCATTTTGGAGACATCAGGAAACCCAACCATATATATTCCTTTTTTCATGAACTTCGCGGTATCCCCTGCTTCTGTTTCGAAGCTTGTACGAAACTCTTTCTTTGCATCATCGCTTTGTCCATCGCAGCCCGTAAAAATAAGGGCCGAAAAATCAGATATTTGACGGCTAAACTTGTCGATAATATGTTTAAAAGTGTGTCTTTCCTCCTCAGTGAGCCGTCCTTTTCGAAAAACAAACAGCACCAAATTAATACCTTTAGGGGACTCATTCTGGACGAAATCCTTAATCTTTGTCATCACATCAATATTACTAGTACTTTTCTTAGTGTCAAAGAGGCCAACTGTATCGATGACTGTAAAATTGTATTGGGTTCTTGAAGAACTATCTTGGAAGGAACTGCAACGAGCTTCTACTTGCGTAGTCGTGCTAGTAGCAATATTCTTAACTTCGAACTTCTCCAGACCTAAAATTTTGTTTGCTACTGTAGACTTCCCTGCACCAGTCTTTCCCACTACTACAATATTCCGGTCTTCAACAGCATAGGCCTCCGCCATTGTGAGTGGTACAGAAGTGCAGTAACGGCCAAAAGAACGACGCACATACCCTTTACTGGTGTATTGAATAGAGGTAAAACCTGTTTTGCCAGTTAGCTTGTCAATCAAACATCCAGAAAAAATTAATACATGCACCCTCCTTTGACAAAGTTCTGTTTCAGTTTAAGCGGTTGTCACAAGTATTCCTTTTCAAATAAGTTCGTATTACATTTAGTCTCTGACGTGTGTGTGACTTATGGCAATAGCAATGTGTCTAATCCCATTGCATTTGATCAGGCTTTGTATCATGCCATCTCGATAGTTGGGAAAGGCTTTAAAGAATTTGAAACGTATGAGTCAGCCTGCGCGTTTTCGCCGGAGATTACCGACTTGAAACTCTGGCGAATGTCGAACGATGCTTCTTCTATTTCCCATGAATAAGAGTTATTCAAATCAAGGTGGCCAACATTGGCCATTAGAACATACAAGCATCGAGGTTTCTCAAATGGAAAAAGTAAACAGGACAGAAACTTCGTATTTGTCAATCTGTAACAAAATAATTCGCTTGATTTCCTTCATCCTCTGCCCTCAATCAACTTTGGAAAGAGTACTTCTCATTCTAGTCGAGCAAAAATTGTGACAAAGGACCTTTGGCTCTGTTGAATGCTGAACTATTTTACATCTGTATGATCTATTTCCCATTGATTTAGAGTCGTTCAAATCTAGACAGCCAACATTGGCCATAGAGGGATACAAGCACCAAGCCACACAATTTGAATCGGTAAACAAAAGGATTTGTGAATCTGTAACAAAATAAGTCGCTTGATTTCTCCCATCCTTCGCTTTTAATCAACTTGGAAAGGGTGCTTCTCATTCTAGTCCAGGATTATTTTGAGAAAGGACCTTTTGCTATTAACAGTCACTTTCATGTCCCTAATTACTTAAATTTCCTCGATCAAATTATAACATCTATGAAGGAATAGACTTCCTTGTGTTCTGTTGTACCTACAAGGCAAAGTAAGAACTGGTTTGCGAGAATAATAAGGGCCGTTTTCAAGTAAACAGTTGGTGAACTTTGACCAACAAGATTTTCAAGTCACTCAAACCCTCAATTTAGTAAAACCAGTTATAAACAGGTTTGACAGAAAACATCTCGAGGAATAGTCCCTTGTTATCATTCTCCCGATACTGAAAAGCACAATTTCAAGACAAGGGATCGAAGAACTACGCGGGTGTAGCGATATGGAGGCTCAACGGAAAAGAAATATTATCATCCTTGGAAGGACGGGAACTGGGAAGAAAACAATTGCTAATAAGATTTTGGGTGACGAACGTCTTCAAGTTGATTCTGCTATGACGAGTGTCACTAGAGAGGTCCGTCTGATGATGGCAGAAGAAAAAGTCGACGATATTATACACTACATCATCAAGATCGTCGACACACTTGGTCCATATAGCAGAGAGATCGAGAAGGCATCGATTTTGAAAGAAATCCATGAGCATTGCACCGAGGCATGTGATGAAATCCATCTTATCATCTTTACCTTCCGGTACGGTGTGTACGAACAGAGAGAAATAGATATTTTTACTGCCATTTGTGAGATGTATCCAGATCAAATTCCCAAAATTTCTGCATTGGTCATCACTGGATGCGAGTCGCTAGACGAGGAAGGAAGGAAAAGTCTCATTGACGAGCTTCGTACAGAAACTACCACGAAACAAGTAGTCCAACAAATGCAGAAAGGTATCTTCCCAGTGGGATTTCCACATCTTAAAGATATCAAACCAGCTTTTAAAGAAGAATACGAGAAAGTTATCGCTTCCGATGCGAACGAACTCAAGAAACTTGTATTTGAGGCTTCAGAATCAACATTGAGTTCTCGGCTGCATCGTAATTTACTCGAAGTGCTAATGGAGTGTTGGGAGTGGATACAGCAAAGAGCCGACTGGAACCCATGCGTTTTATTTTAAACTCCAAATTCTTGATAAAACTTGTGTATTAGTTGCATTTAGGATCATGTTTCCTTGAAAATACTACCACTATTGGCCGAATAAGGAAATGCAAAACTGAAGAGGCAATGATGAGCTAAGAAATTAAATGCACGTCTTCCAAGAAATAGTGAATAACTTTTAGCATTAATTTTTTTGCAACAGCACTTGTGCTGACGATGAAAAGAAATATTTTCACCGTTGAAATGTTTGAAACTGAACAGTCCAGTGTTTAACTGCATATAGAATAAAGGAGATACTGAATGACGATAAAGTGGGCGAAATGTTTTAATAATGCGCTGTAAGTTTCAGAAGAGTAGGAATTCAAAGTTTTCTTGAGGGTTGCTCTCGCCCAAAGTTAAGCACTTCATTTATTTTGTTCTTCTAACAAATCCGTCAGGCCATATCGTGGGGTGCTTTACGCCTTTTCATTCCTACCCAAGGTTTAAAGCCATCTGGTCTCGTCTCGACCCTCTATTGCAAGAGAATAGGGAATGATTTCTGTCTAAGATGCGCCTAAACAACTCGTTTAGTTCGAGATTATCCAGTAGGGAAAACAGCGGAAGAATTGAACTAATGTAACCTTAAGCAAGTATTCGCTTTATCTTCGATTCAAGTACTGATTCTCTTTAAAACTACTTCCACTAATTGGGATCTCGTTTGCTACCGAGTTATACGAACCAAAGAAAAAGTATTTTGATGAGGCATTCGATTGCGAGAGCAACTTTAATAGTGTAACTAAAACTGTCTATGGTCCAAGGACCGTTTTCCAATAATTAACGGAACTGATTTTTGCCGAACTCTCGTGTGCAAACTTTCATACTGCCCGTATTCAGTCCTTTAACTGATAAAGAAGTTGAATAGACAAGACTAAACTTCCGTCTTTGTTTACTTTTTGCATGACTAAATGATTTGCTGGTGACAGTGCAAAAGAGTGGGATATCGATGTCGTGATATAACTGCATCATAATTGCAAGTTAAGAGGGAAATAACACGCAATCAAAATTTGTAAGTTTATTTCTTAGAAATCAGGCATCAAAATGCCGTGAATTATGCTAACAACACCACTTTTCACAATGGATTTAGGTATTATAGGCCATCTCCACCGTCTTTTACAAGAAAAATACCAAAAGCAGTGTTATTTTAGACCAACCTGTGAAATGCTACGCTTCAGGTCGTTCTACAAAATGGAACATTGCCAGACGTTTTCCCAGAAAGTAGGTTGAAACATCTCGATTCCAAGACATCTGTTGTCCGTCATCATCATTACATTCCGAAGCATTTCGGCTTGTTCTTTGATTTCTTCCTCCATATCTCCCTTCATTGACGGTTTCGTTTTGGAGACATCAGGACACCCAACCATATATATTCCTTTTTAAATGAAACTCACGATATCCCTTGCCTTCCTTTGGAAGCTATCAAGATACTCCTAGTTCGCAGCATCGCTCTGTCCATCGCAGTAAATCAAGATGGGGGCCGAAATATCAGACATTTGATCGCCAAAGTTTCCGATAATATAATCAAAAGGGCGTCTTCCTTCGGTAGCGAACTAGCCTTCTTAGGGATTCGTCACGCGTTTGCTGAAACGAGCCATACATTCCTTTCCGTTTGTTACGTAACTGTCTTCTGGGAATCACGTG
>Ga0215182_1190231_pt1 | contig 8791 bp, 1 predicted proteins | sample APAC3nscriptome_FD_174781 | JGI IMG/M metagenome (GOLD analysis project Ga0215182, IMG submission 174781) | Metatranscriptome of coral microbial communities from Popa Island, Bocas del Toro, Panama - APAL C3 (Eukaryote Community Metatranscriptome) | ecosystem: Host-associated > Invertebrates >... | reverse complement strand
GTTCAGTACTGGGCCGGGCTTGGACGCTGTCACGGCGAAGCCTTGAAGGCAGCTCCGCGTGTAGCTCGGCCCCAGATTTTCGCTGCGTGCTGCTTTTCCTCCGCGCTCGCGCAGCCGCGATGCCCACAGACGGCTTCCGGCAGTTCACTTCACTCTTCAGAAAAAATGTCCTAGTCAAAAGCCGCCGGCCATGTGCGACCTTCTTCGAGATGGCTCTGCCCCTCGTACTCTTTGCATTGCTGGTGTACGTCCGCTCTGTGTACGAGCCAGTTACGGTTGGCCCAAACTACTACAAGAACAATTTGCTGACGCCTATCGGCGCCTCCTTCATTGGCGAGGCTCTGGATTCGAAGGCACTTACGGACAACAACGCGAGCCGCAGGCAGTGGGAGGACACGCAAAGAAGCACATTTCCGCAGGAGTCGATCCTCATGCAGGTGGCTGAGGATGCCCTCTGCTCCGATAGTCTGGCTGGACCTGCCGCTGATGCCTTAGAAGTGGTCCTGGCCCTGCCTGCTGGGGAAGCAGACCTCGCCCAGGCTCTGCTGCGTCTGGACCCCGTTGCCGCGGCCGAGGACGCGACGTCCTTCCTGGACGAAGCGCGGCGCTTTGCTCAGAGCGGCGAGCTGGCGCGGAATTCGAATCAATTGCGGGCAGACTTTTTCGACGCCAACCTCGACGTCACGGTGACACAGGTGGCGCAGAGGCTCCAGAGCGAGATCGACCAGCTAAATCCGCTGTTGAGCGATCCGGATGGAGCGACCAAAGCGGGGCAGCTGGCGCAGGGCTGGTATCGCGAAGCTTGCCAGGCGAACTTCTCGATTGGAGGGGAGCAACTGAATCGCACAGCCCTTGCCCGGCTGTTCTTCGACCTCGGCCGTTGGCTGCAGGAGAATGGCGTTATTAGCCTACTGCAGCAGCCAACGCAGGCCGGAGGCGACAACCTGAACGACATCGCCCAGGACGTCACCCAGGGCTTTCCAAACGCCACGGGCGCCCTCGCAGAGTTTCTGGGGAACTTGACCGAGGGGTTCAACATCCCCGCCGATGGGATTCCGACGATCCTGGAGCAGTTGGGTGGTCTGGCCTTCCAGGGCGGCGGCGCTGCCTCGGACGCAGCGGAGCAGCTCGCCGGTCTGTTGAACGCGGCTCAGGCCTTGTCTCGGCTGGGCCTTGACCCGACCACCGCCCTGCCGATCCTCGCCGGGCTGGGTTTGTCTGGAGCCAACTTGGGATCCATCGACTTCAGCAGCCCTCTGAGTGTGCTTTCAGCCCTCACCGATTCACGGAATCTGGAACTTCTGCTTGTTGCAGCAGGCCTGCTGCTGGAGCAGGCCTCAACCGCCAACCTCCTGCAGTTCTCCAGCCTCGTCGATCGCGGGGCTTATTGGATCTCTCACTTCGTGAAGCCCGGCTCCCTCACGGCCTCCCTGCTGGGTGAACGAACCGCAGATGGCATGAGGAATGACGATGACGACTTTCAGACGGAGGCTGGCGGAGAAGCCTTCAACCTGCTTCAGTGGCTGCAAACAACGGGGGTGCCGGCGCTCCTAGGGGCGCAGGCTGCTTCCTTGCCCTTCGCTGCGGAGCTCTTGCGTAATGCGAGCATACCGGGGAACCCGGTGAACGTGGCGCTAACGGATGCAGCCAGCTTTCTCTCCAGGATCGCGAATGCCTCCTTGGAGGAGATTGAGACAGAGATCATCCCTGGTCTGGAGAATTCGACCTTCTTGGACTGCAGTGACGAGGCAATCAGGAGCTTCGGAGACCTCATCGCCCTCACCCACGAGCGATGTCCATTCTACCGGACGGTGGTCCGGGACTTCGCTGGAGGACGTCTCGAGCAAGCTGCGCGAGACGGGATCGATGGCTTCCGCAGCTTCGACTTCAATGCCCTGGACGCCCAGCTTCGCCAGGCAGCGTCGGACATCCCAACGACACGGGAGCTGCTGGAAACACCTACCCAGATTCTGGTGCGTTTGCAGATGGACTTTGGCTACCAGCAGCAAGTCTATGCAAGGTCTGCGGCCGGCGAGGGTTGCTTGCCCGACCGGAAAATCCGCAGCGAGTACGGCTGCCTCGTGGCCGTCACCTCCCAGAGCTTGAGCTGGGAAGGCTTGCGAACACAAGGACCCGACATGGGCTGCTACTACGACAACCTCGGGCGTGGCTTCTACACCTCGGCTGCGAATGTGACAGTCAACACCACTGGTGAGCTTTGCTTGGACGACGAGGCGGCAAACCTGACCAAGGTGCACGAATTCGTGGGTGGAGGCTTCTGTCGACCTGCAGGCTGCAACGACCCGGAAGCTTTGTCCTGCCGCGTCACGGGCTATTTCAAGCTGGTCGACTCTCTGGCGGAATGCCGGAGAGCCTGCGATACCCGTTCCAATTGCATCGGCTACACGTTCATGGCGCGCGGCGACTCGCAGATCCTGGCGAACACGTGCTATGTCCACATCAACACCATCGTGAGACAAGATATTCCAGATGGCTGGACACGCTACCCGCAGTTCTACTCGAACATCGCTGGCACTTCTGGATCCAGCATGGCCCTCTGCTACCGTGTGCAGGCACGCAATCCGTCCATCCCCACCCAGCGTGGCTGCTACTTCAAGCATGAGACACCGAGTCCGGTGTGCCGTGGGCCCGTCTCGTCCTGGACTTTGGATTGGTGGGGGACGGAGCGATGGCAAGGAGACACCGAGGCCGCTTGCCTTGCACGGAAGGAGGGCCACGACCAAGCCTGTCAGGTCAACAGCAGCTGGCTCTTCGTGCCCTGGAGCACCGAGGTGCCGCCCGCAACGACCCGCGCAGTTTCTGAGCACCTCACATGGCTGATCATCAAGGAGATCTTGAAGTCCTCGAACCTCCCGCGCTGCCGGAGAGTGCCACTCAGCGAGTCCCCGGCGGTGAGTTGGGGAACCTGGAGCGACGACGGCCGCCGACGGAGAGGCGGCAGAGGCGGCGATGACGATCGAAGGCTCCAGAGCCAGGCGGCGAGCTACATTGCGGAGTATCTCTCGCAACGGAAAGTGCTCGTGGCACCCTACACGGGCGAGGTGAAAGAGCTGATCGACATGGCGGTCGTCGAGGCCATCATCGGAGCTTTCGAGGATGACACCTCCGGCCAGAGGCAAGCGAACCTTCCAGGTTTCCTCGGGCTGCTGACACGCTGCCCGCTTGTGAAGGGCGCCATAGCCAGCACGGTACTGGAATCGGCATCGGACCAGTTCATGTTCTTCGATACACGCGAAGAGATGGAGGACTTCGCGCGCCGCCAGCCGGATGAGGTGCTGATGGCCATTGAGTTCCGATCCGCTGACGGCAACGGCAACTTCCCGGCAGATCGCATGGATGCCGAGTTCTCGATCAGAGTCAATGCCCAGCTTCTACCGTCGACGTCCCGACTCATCAGGTTCACGCGAGCGGGCTTCGTCCGTGCGGGCAGCTTCTACAGCTACCCCTACATCGACCTGGGCTTCACGATGCTCCAGGAGGTGATTGGAAGTGCAGCAGCACGACTCCAGGCTATTCGCGAGGCGCGGAAGAACCCCACTTTGACGGTGGTTGGCCAACACACCTCCGCGAACCTGCGGACGGAGCCCGGCCGGCGTCTGAGGGTCATGCTGGAGCAGTTTCCGCTCGCAATGCAAGAAGTTGACAACTTTATCGGAGTCATCCAGTTCCTGATGCCGATGTTCCTGGTCCTTGGATGGATCTACGCCGTGTCCCTGATGGTGCGCGAGATCGTCTACGAGAAGCAGGAGCACCTGCGCGATGTGATGCGAATCCAGGGTCTGAAGACTTGGGTTTACTGGCTCAGCTGGTTCATGTCCGGGATGACGCAACTCACCCTCTTGGTGATCATCCTCACCACACTGCTCAGCGTGGGCGCGGTGCTTGAGCACAGCGACTTCTCGGTGCTCTTCTTCTTCTACCTGACCTACTCCGTGTCGACCGTCTCCTTCGCCATGTTCATCTCCTCCTTCTTCTCGCGCGCAAAGGTAGCCGCGGCATTTGCTGGGCTGATCTATTGGATGGCATACATGCCCTATGCCCTCTACCAGGCCTATGAGGAGTCAATGTCCTACGACGCGAAGAATGCTATGTGCCTCATGTCGCCGACCGCACTGGGGGTGGGCATGCTTTATGTGGGCAAGTGGGAGATCGTCAAGGAGGGTGTGCACTGGTCCAATCTCTTTGTTGCGCCCATAACCAACAGTGGTGCAGCTCCGACGGACTCCCACAGTCTGGGAACGGTCATGTGTATGCTTCTGCTCGATGCCGTCCTCTATCAGGTTCTCGCATGGTACATCGAGAAGGTGAAGCCAGGAAGCTTGGGATTGCCGCAGCCTTGGTACTTCCCCGTGATGCGCTCCTATTGGTTTCCGCCGGTGGAGGAAGGCCGAACAATGGCGCTCGCTCATGGAGGACTCTCCCACGAACAGTCAGAAAATCAGCTGCTGGAGTGTTGGGAGGCCCCCTCGCCAGAGGTGGCCAGCAAAGTCTCTGTCCAGCTCAAGGGCTTGTCGAAGACTTTCCCCAACGGCAAGCAGGCCTTGAAGGGCATCACTTTGGACATGCAGCAAGACACGATCATGGGACTGTTGGGCCACAACGGCGCCGGCAAGAGCACGACCATGTCCATCCTGACAGGACTCTACCCACCGACTTCTGGCGACGCTTTGGTTCATGGCGCCTCCGTCCGAAAGGACTCCTTGGGAGTTCGCCGTGTGCTGGGAGTCTGCCTCCAGCACAACGCCCTCTATGAGAACTTCACCGTCGAGGAGCACCTCCGCTTGTTCTGCTTGCTAAAGTCTGTTCCGATCGGTCAGGTGGCGGGCGAGGTGGACAAACTGCTCGCAGACACCGGGCTCGAGGTGAAGCGGCGGGTTCCTTCGCGCGCCCTCAGCGGAGGGATGAAGAGGAAGCTCTCCATCGCCATCGCGCTCGCCGGAGGGTCGAAGGTCGTCACACTGGACGAGCCAACTGCAGGCGTCGATGCCACGGCACGCCGTGACATTTGGCATCTATTGGTGAAGTACAAGGTTGGCCGCACGATCCTGCTTTCCACTCACTTCATGGACGAGGCCGATATCCTCTCTGATCGGATTGCAATCATCGCCGAGGGACGCCTCACGGCCATCGCCAGCAGCATGACGCTAAAGCGGTACTTCGCTGAAGGCTACATGCTCACTGTTGTCAGCGACGACAGCAGCAACGGCCAGGGAATTGCCAGCTTCGTGCTCGGCGCCGTCACCCGGTCGACTTTCGCTGGAGCCCGCGGTCGCGAGTTCTGCTTCGCTTTGCCCTTCAGCAGCCGCAGTCAGTTCCCGGAGCTCTTCTTGAAGCTTCAGGACGAGGCCGTCCGACGCCAGCTCAAGATCAACGCCTATGGCCTCAGCGCGCCTTCCATGGAGGAGGTCTTCTTGAAAGCCTCGAGCGTCCATGAGAAGGGCCTTCACGGACAGGTGCGAAACTTGACCTTCGACCCGAATTCGCTGCCTGGAGGTGGTGACCCTAGCAGGCCACCTTTGCCCTTCAATGCCGGAGAGCCTTCGGCAGGTGCCGTGGTCGATCGAGACCCCAAGGACCATACACCCAAAGCAGGGGAGAGCATCGGTGCTACTCCAGTGGTCCTCGGGCTGCCTATCACCGACCGGCAGGCGCAGATGACACCCCGAACGCCTCGGGACGAGGATAAGCCGCAGTCGCCACAGTGCATGACCAGTCCTGCTCCGCAGGTGGCCAGCGACCCACAGGAGGGCGGCGTGAGCCTCTCGAGGCCGGCACACGAGGCGCCTTCGGCAGCTCTGATGTACCCAGATTCGGATGCCGAGGCGGCCACGACGGTCGTAAAGCAGATCTCCCAAGCATCGGGAAAGAAGGCAGCGCATGAGCGCCCCGAGCTGCAAACAGGGCCCACCCTCTGGCTACAGCAGTTCGACGCCATCTTCCGAAAGCGTGCGCTATCGGTTCGTCGTGACCGGCGTGCCTGGGCTTCGCAGGTGCTGCTTCCAGCGCTCTTTGTCTTCGTTGCACTGTTGACGGCTAGGATTCTGGAGGTGGAGGTGGAGGAGCCGCCGCTCCGCCTCTCCACGGACCAGTTCGTGGGCACCGTCTGGAGTGGTGGCCAGCGTGAGGTCGCGAAGCACAAGATTCCTTTTGCAGACGAGCTTGATACGCCGCTGTCTCGAAGCTTCGTTCGCGCGTTCGATCAAGGAAAGGGTGACGGAGACAGCGTCGAGATGACCAGTGCTGGCACTTTGATGGGCAAACACCTCATGGATCCAGATGTGCGGCAAGACCTCATCAACAGCTACAGTGCCTTCTCCTTGTCTGGCGAAGACGGAGGGCAGACCAACCTGACGATGTGGTTCAAGCGCGAGGCCTACCACGGTGTCCCCATCATGGTGAATCTTTGGAACAACGCTCGGATGCAGTTGCTGGGCTTCAACAACAGCAGAGTCCAGGTCTGGAATCATCCGCTGCCGAAGACCCAGCAGCTCGTTCAGGAGGAGATGTCCGGAGGAAACCAGGTGATCACAGACTTGTTCGTGGCCCTCACCATTATCCTCGCGATGGGTTTCATCCCGGCCAGCTTCGTCGTGTATCTGGTCCACGAAAAAGCCTCCAATGGCAAGCATCAGCAGCTCCTCACCGGCATCTCACCGGTGATGTACTGGTTCTCGAACTACTGCTGGGATTTCGTGAACTACCTCGTGCCCCTGCTCGTGTGCGTCATCATCTTCGCTGCCTTCCAGGCAATGGCGTACTCTGGGGCAAACCTTCCGGCGATTGTGGTCTTGCTGCTCTTCTACGGCTTGTGCATGACCCCCCTCATGTACTGTGCTGAGCCTTTGTTCGCAGTGCCTTCGACTGCCTACGTGACCTTGATCTGCTTGAACATCTTCACTGGCACGATTTCGACGCTGGCGATCCTCACTCTGGAGGCCTTTGTGGAAGAGCTCCCTACGCTCACGCCCATCCTGGGTTTTGGTCAGACGATCTTCCCTTGGACCTTGCCGAACTACTGCCTCGGTCGTGCGTTGCTGGACATCGCGGTGAACCACTATGCCAACTTCGCCTACGAGGAGTTTGGGGTCTGCGTCCACGAACAAGGGGCGGTCTGCTTCAAAGACCCGCTCAGCTGGGACGTCTCCGGGCATTACATTTTCAACTTGGTGCTCATGGCCCCAGCGTGGTTCTTCCTGCGCCTCCTCATCGAGTGGGGCTGCTTCCTGCGGGGCTTTAAAGCCAGGCGACTGGCTCGAATTCTGCAAAGCGCCCGCGGCGGCGGAGAAGAAGGTCCGCAGGTGGAGGATGAGGCTGTCTTGGCTGAGCGCTCTCGAGTGCAATCCTCCGTGCGCTCGGCCAAGGCGGGGCTTGGGGACAGCTTGGTCATCGACAACTTGGAGAAGTGCTTCGCGCGCACCTCTTGCATGCGGAACGCAGTGACCCATCGCGCCGTCCGCGGCATCAGCGTCGGCGTGCCCCCTGGTGAATGCTTTGGGCTGCTTGGCGTGAACGGTGCAGGGAAGACGACGACGATGCGCATGATCACAGGAGACACTGACGTGACCAACGGTGACATCCTCGTCGGAGGAGCCAGCGTGCAGGCCAACCGGGATGCAGCGCGCCGTCGCCTGGGCTACTGCCCGCAGTTCGATGCCCTGCCGGACAAGCTCACGGTGCGAGAGACCTTATCCCTCTACGCACGAATCCGCGGAGTGCCTCGTGAAGAGGTGGCACAGGTAACCGAGACGATGGTGCGAAAGATGTGCCTGGAGGCTCATCAGCACAACTTGTGCGAGTATCTGTCGGGCGGCAACAAGCGAAAGCTCTCGACGGCCCTGGCTCTCATCGGCGAGCCGGATGTGGTGCTCTTGGACGAGCCGTCCACCGGTGTGGATGTTGGTGCGCGCCGCTTTCTGTGGGAGATCATCGGCGACATCCGGCTGAACGGTCACGCCGTCGTGCTCACGAGCCACTCCATGGAGGAGTGCGAGGTGCTTTGCACGCGCCTGACCATCATGGTTCACGGCCAGTTCCGCTGCTTGGGAAGTCCCGTCGAGCTCAAGGCCAGATACGGTGGTGGCTACAGCCTTGCAGTGAAAAGCCTCCCGGGCCAGGAAGCCCTCGGCCGCAGCACAGAGCAGAACACAGCCCAGATCCGTCAGTTCGTTCGTAGCAAGATTCCTTGGGCTCGGCTTGCGGAAGTCAGCGTGGGCCTGCTACGCTATCGACTCAAGGGTGCACAGACAACCCACGAAAAGGAGGAGCTGCCTTTGGCCGAGATTTTCCGCCTCTTTGAGGAGGCGTCCAACAACGGTGGCAGTCTCGAAGGATGCCTCTCCGACTATTCCATTTCCCAGACCTCCCTGGAAGAGGTGTTCCTGCACTTCTCGCGAGAGGCAGGTGTCATCGAGGATCCGGAGATCCAGATGCAGGACATCGATGACGCCAGCCCCCTCTCAGCCAGCGCCGGCATTCTGCAGGAGCCAGCCCGCACGAACCTTCTGGAGGAGCCCGAGGAGCCAGCCCGCACAAACCTTCTGGAGGAGCCCGAGGAAGGTTGGTCTCCGGATGCTCCTCAGCAAGAGGCGACTGTGCAGCCGCCACAAGAGGACCCCACTGCTGCGGATGAGGGGGGCATTATCCCGTTGTGAGCGGGAAGAATCCCGAGAAGTGCTGCGAGGACGTGATAGCTTTAGTGAGCCCGCCTGGCTGCCGAAGTGCACCGAAAGGGCGGCTACAGCCACAGGGGGTTTCAGAAACTTATGAGTCC
>Ga0215182_1012003_pt1 | contig 9242 bp, 1 predicted proteins | sample APAC3nscriptome_FD_174781 | JGI IMG/M metagenome (GOLD analysis project Ga0215182, IMG submission 174781) | Metatranscriptome of coral microbial communities from Popa Island, Bocas del Toro, Panama - APAL C3 (Eukaryote Community Metatranscriptome) | ecosystem: Host-associated > Invertebrates >... | reverse complement strand
GTTGCACTTACCGATACAAAGCCGTCTGAGAACTCGGGTGTGCTGGTGCCGCAGCTCTGGCGCACCTCACGGCGCCAAGCTAGGCTGTCCAGTGGTGTCCAACATGCGCTCGAAGAATCTGCTTTGCAGGTCCACCTTTCGTGCTCCTTTGTCGACGATTGAGTGGATCGGGAGCATCACGTATCGTTCATCCACTTTGCCCACGCTGATGCCGGTGTAACCGGCCATTGCTGCATGCACCGCCATCTGAGCCAAAACTGAACAATAGATACTGTCGAAGGCATTCGCCGGCACCGCACGAATCATGTACGTCGGGTCGATGTACTTGATGCTGACTGGTATGTCAATGCTCTTCAGGTGTTTAGTAATGGCGTCCTTAAAGAAAGGACCTATGTCTGCGAGGACCTTGTTGCCGCCGGCATCCTTCCCACCATCACTCGTGATAAGCGTGTCGCCGCAACCTTCTGCCACGACAATGACGGCATACTTCTGACGCCGCATCACCTCCGCAACATAGTCCATCACCTTCGGCAGGGAGATGTTCATCTCCGGGATAAGGCAGATGTCAACGTTTCGCGCAGCAATGGTGGCGGTGGAGGCAATCCAGCCACAGTGACGACCCATGAGCTTCACCAGGCCAATGCAGTTTGCATTGGTGGTCGCTTCAATATAAGCAGAATCGATTGCTTTGCGAGCCTCCGTGCAGGCTGTGTCGAAACCGAAGGTGCGATCCACAAGGGTGATGTCGTTGTCAATAGTCTTCGGCACACCGACAACGGCACACTCATGGCCGATCTCTGTCATTGACTTGAAGGACTGCATGGCGCCCTTGTGGGTCCCGTCGCCTCCGAGAACGTAGTATTGTCGAATGTTGCGTCTCTGCATCACCTTTGCGATCTCTGAGTGAGGGGGATTTCCTCGATCGGACACGAGGATGCTGCCACCAAGCTTGTGAATGTTCTCCACCGTGGCCGGAGTGAGTTCGACCCACTTGTCATCTTCAACACAGCCTTTGAAGCCGCCAATGATGCCGTACACCTTTTTCATTCCATACGCAAAGCACATCATCACGATCTCACGGATGACGTTGTTCAAGCCCGGGCACAAGCCACCACAAGTGACAATGGCGGCCGCCATCTCCGTATCCTTCGGATCAAAGTGGATCTCGCGGGATGGCCCGGTCCGCTGAAACTGAAGGTAGGTGCGTGGAGCACAATCAGCTGAGCCGGAGCGATCGAAAGACTGTGTCGTAAACCAGTCTGACTGCACGAACAAAGTCCGGTACGATTTTTCGGCCAGAGCACCTTTGATGGGGTTGTCAACGTTCTTGGACGGGAACTTCTCACACAGACTGACACATTCAAGGCGGCTGATCGCTGAGCTGGAAGGCAGAATTGCTGCAATGTCCATGGGCGTCGAGATCTTCTTCAAGTCTGCGGCTTGATCCGGCATTGCGGCGTATTCGAAGCCGTCAGGTTCAAATCGCGGCTGTCCCGTGGAGAAGGCCATCCGCCCGAACCAACGGCCCAAAGGATTCACTCGCTTCGGGTGCGTCACGCAAGCATGGATCGGCAGGTAGACATATCGCATGTAGGTCCGCACCACAGAGACGCAGGTGAACCCGGCCATCGCCGCATGCACCGCATGGTCCGCAAGTGCTGCGCAATAGGAGCTGTCGTAAGCATTTGCCTTCACAGAGCGCACCATATACGTTGGATCGATGTATTTGATCGTCAGGGGCCGGCTCTTCTCCTTGAAGCGGGCGAGGATTTGGTCTCGGAGCCAAATGCCCACGTCACCTTCCGTGGCCACACCTGCCCGCCGGAAGAGCGACGACTTGGCACCATCCGCCACGACGATGACAGCATAGCCCTTGGTGGCCATAACGTTTTCGCAGTGAGCGAGCACCTTCTCCAAATCAATCTCCATTTCTGGCAAGAGGCACAAATCGACATTTCGAGCTGCCATGGTTGCATTCATGGCCAAGAAGCCGCTTCCCAAGCCAAGGAGCTTCACCAATCCAATGCAATTGGCATTGCATGTGGCCTCGACGTACGCGGCTTGAACACAGTCGCGAGCCTCTGTGCAAGCAGTGTCGAAGCCAAAGCTGGTGTCTACCATGGCCAGGTCGTTGTCCACGGTGCTGGGGACGGCAACCAATGCGCATTCGTGGTCGATCGCCTTCAAAGCAGAAGCCAGCTGCAGGGTGCCCTTGTGCGCACCGTCACCGCCCAGGATGAAGAGCTGCTTGCATCTTCGCGTCTGCAGCATGGCAGCCATGTCAGCATGTCGTGCATTGCCGCGCTCGCTTTCGAGAACGGTGCCACCTTTGTTGTGGATGTCCTGGACCACTTCCGGCGTGAGCTCCAGCCAGTTCTGTTCTTCTGGGAGGCCGCCAAAGCCAGACTTCACTCCGAAGACGTAGGGGACCCCGTAAGCTTTCAGCCTCTGGAATAGGCCACGAATTGCCACGTTCTCTCCCGGACACAGGCCACCACAAGTGACGATGGCAGCACAGGTTGTAGCATCCTGCGGGTCGAAATGCAGCTTCTCACGGGGCCCGGCCCTCATCAACTGGTAATAGGGTCGTCCGACGCCTGAGTCCACCCTGGTCGCGCTTGAGATCGCTTCTACCGTCCAGGAGTCGTTATCCAGGAATCCCGCAGACGGCTTCAGTGGCGAAGTGGCCTCTGCAGATGGGAAGTTGTCACTCAGGCGCATGATCTCAAGCTTCCGCACCTCGTCGTGGCTCTTCAGCAGGTCACTCCGCAGGAGTGGTCGGGACTCTTTCATCTCTCCGAAGCCATCGAAGGTGTTCAGAGTCACGTCCTTGATCTCCAGGTTTGCCACCTCCGCAACCTCCTCCTCCACATTGAGCCCGTTCCATTCTGCGAAGCTGAGCAACTCTGGCGGCTCCACAGGCGGCTTTTCTGGTCTGGGAGGCGGCGGTGAAGGGAGCAAGGCCCAATCGTCTCCAAGACCAGGCGCCAGGTTTGGCTGACCCGTGGTGGCCATCATCCGCTCGAAAATCGAGCTCTTCAGCTCCACTCGCCTCAATGGTGCCTTTGTGATGGCATGATTTGGTAGCATGACAAAACGCTCGTCCACTTTGCCGACAACAACTCCTGTGTATCCGGCCATCGCCACATGCACCGCATGGGCTCCCAGCACCGAGCAGTACACACTATCGTTGGTATTGGCCGGCACGGCTCGGATGGTGTAAGTCGGGTCGATATACTTTATGGTGAGGGGCTGCTGCATCCTCTTCGCATAGGCCAACAGCTGCTCACGCAACCATGGCCCCACGTCCGCCAACTTCTTGTTGCCACCGGCATCACGCTCACCGGAGCTCTTCAGAAGCGTGTCACCGCAGCCCTCGGCCACCACGATGACAGCATGACCTTTTGTTTTCATCAAATGCATCGCGTGGTGCAGAACCCGTGGTAAAGAGATGTCCATCTCGGGGAGTAAGCAAATGTCAACGCTGCGTGCCGCCAAGGTGGCATGCAGGGCAATGAAACCGCAATGCCGACCCATGAGCTTCACCAAGCCAATGCAGTGCGAGTTGCACGTGGCCTCCACGTAGGCGGAATCAATCGCCTTCTCCGCCTCACTGCAGGCAGTGTTGAAGCCGAAAGACCTGTCGAGGACGGGGATGTCATTGTCAATGGTCTTCGGTACACCAACCACGGCAACCTCGTGGCCAATCTCCTGGGTACAAGAGAAGGTCTCGAACGCGCCCGCTTGCGTGCCATCGCCACCAATCACGAAGTATTGCTTGACATTCTGCTTCTGCAAAGTCTGGGCAATTTCCATGTGTGCAGGGTTGCCACGATCACTGACAAGGATGGTGCCTCCTTCCTTGTGGATGTCTTGCACAACATCCGGCGTCAGGGTCATCCAAGTGTCGGGCTGCACCATGCCTTTGTAGCCTCCCCTGCAGCCGTAAATGTTCTTTACACCGTACCGGGCCAAAGTCATCACCAACTCGCGAATCACGGAGTTCAAGCCAGGGCACAAGCCTCCACATGTGACGATCACGGCCGAGCTTGCACTTGGAGCAAAGTGCAAAATCTTCCGCGGGCCGCTGCGCAAGAGCTGGAGGTAGGCACGGCCCCGGTCATCACGACGGTTGTGGCGCATGAGCGTCTGCGTTGACCAGGAGTCCGGGCCCATGGCCATGTCGCCAGGAAACTGGATCTCATTCACTGCCTGTGCAGATGGGAACTGGTCGCTCAAGTTGACCACCTCGAGGCGTTTGATGGTATCGCCCGTCTGCAGCAGCTCGTTGATGCTGCTGTGCTTAGACAGCGCCTGCAGCACGTCCTGCGTGCCGGCTGACTTCGGAGGTGCGGAAGGAATGTCGGGACGGAAGTCCGGCTGCTTTGTCGACTCCCGCATGCGGAAGAACCATCGACCGTTGGGGTTCACACGTTTGCCTTTCTGATTGGTGATGGCATGAATTGGCAAGTAGCAATAGCGTTCATAAATCTTTCCCACAGTGATGCCACTGTAACCGGCCATCGCTCCGTGCACTGCCATTTGCCCTAGCACTGAGCAGTAGGTGCTGTCGAAGGAATTGGCTGGAACCGAGCGGATCATGTACGTAGGATCAATGTACTTGATCGTGAGTGGCAGGCCCAAAGACTTGAAACGGGCGGTGATGGTATCTTTCAGCCATGGCCCCACATCTGCAAGGATTTTGTTGCCACCTGCATCCGTCGCCCCAGAGCTTTGGATCAACGTGTCGCCACAACCCTCTGCCACCACGATCACGGCATGGCCCTTCGTGCGCATCAGGTGCTCCGTATGGTTCAACACCTTCTCTAGATCAATATCCATCTCAGGGATGAGACAAATGTCGACGTTGCGTGCAGCCAGGGCAGCATTCATGGCGATGAAGCCACAGTGACGCCCCATAAGCTTGACAAGACCAATGCAGTTGGCGTTACCCCTTGCCTCAACGTACGCGGAGTTGACAGCTTTGGCTGCCTCCGTGCAGGCTGTGTCGAAGCCGAAGGTCTGGTCAACCATGGGCACATCGTTGTCGATTGTCTTCGGCACACCGACGACGGCACACTCATGGTCAATCTCCATCATGCCGTTGAAGGTCTGCATGGCCCCTTTGTGCGTTCCATCACCACCCAGCACGAAATACTGTCGGATGTTCTTGCTCTGCAATGCCCTGGCCATGTCCATGTGGGGTGGGTTGCCCCTGTCACTGACGAGCATTGTGCCACCTTCCGTGTGTATGTCCTTGACAACCTCGGGGTTGAGCTCCAACCACGTGTCTGGCTCCAGAATTCCCTTGTAGCCGCCTTTGATGCCATAGATGCGACGCACGCCATAGGCCCACAAAGTGTTGACAATCTCGCGGATGACACAGTTGAGGCCAGGGCAGATCCCGCCACAGCTGATGATGGCAGCAGCCGATGCTGGGTCATGCGGATCAAAATGCAAAAACTCGCGCGGACCTGCGCGAGTCATTTTGAAGTATGGGACCCCTCTGCCAGAGTCCAAACGGTTCCCGAGGAACAAGGCTTGAGAAGTCCAAGAGAAGTTATCGCTGAACAGCCTGACACCCTTTAAGGTGGATGGGATGTCAAACGTCCCATAGCGTTCACTCAGATTGAAGCATTGAAGAGAGCGTAGCTCTGTGCTGTCCTGTATCAGGTCATCTCTGGCCAAAGGCCGACTTTCCCGGACCCTTCCGAATCCGTCCATGATGGTCAGCGTCGTGTCTGGAACACGCAGCGTGTCGGACTTCTCCAAGTCGTCTATGCTCTTCCCTCTTGTCCAGGTATGAGGGCCGGCTCGTCGGGACCGCAGCAAGGCTTGCTTCTTCGTAGGATCTATGGGCTTGGCTGCAGCATTGCCGACCCACTCAAGATTTGGCTGTTGCGTCGTGGTTCGCAGGGCTTCGAACCATCGGCCATTGATGTCGACAACACGGCTGGGCATCGAGGTTAGCATCTTGATGGGAAGATACACGACCTGCTGATCGACCTTGCCCACAGTTGCACCTGTGTAGCCGGCCATGGCAGCATGCACGGCTGCCTGCGCCAGCTCCGAGCAGTAGATACTGTCATTGGGATTGGCAGGCACTGCACGGACCATGTAGGTCGGGTCCACGTACTTGATGGTAATTGGCAGCTTCAAGGTTTTGAAATGCGACGTGATGGCGTCCTTCAGCCATGGCCCGACATCGTTGATCTTCTTGTTTCCGCCTTCGTCCATTGCTCCTGAGCTGTGAAGCAGTGTGTCTCCACAGCCTTCCGCGACCACGACCACGGCATACCCACTTGTGCTGACAAGTTCTACGCAATGATCGAGGACCTTTTCGAGGTTTATGTCCATCTCCGGGAGTAGGCAGATGTCGACGTGACGAGCAGCCAAGACCGACATCATTGTCAAGTAGCCACAATGCCTGCCCATGAGCTTCACGAGGCCAATGGCGTTCGCGTTGCATGTGGCTTCGACGTACGCGACTTCTATGGCCTTCTGTGCTTCCGTCATGGCTGTGTCGAACCCGAAGCTGCGGTCCAGTAAATTGATGTCGTTGTCAATCGTTTTGGGAATGCCGACAACGGCACACTCCCAACCGATCGATTGCATCTGCTCGTACGTCTGGTACGCACCTTTCTGCGTACCGTCTCCGCCCAAGACGAAGTGCTGACGCACGCCACGCTTCTTCAAGGCTTTCGCCATCTCAATGTGAGGAGGATTCCCACGATCGCTCACGAGGATTGACCCGCCCTGTAGATGAATATCCTTCACATTCTCCGGCGTCAATGTGACCCAGCTCTGTGGGTTCACGACACCTTTGAAACCGCCTTTGATACCGTACACCTTCTTGACACCGTAGGCGTACAGCATCATGACCAACTCACGGATGACGGAGTTCAAGCCAGGACATAAGCCACCACAAGTGACGATGGTGGCTGCGACCTCCGACGGCTTGAAGTACAGTTTTTTTCTTGGTCCAGCCTTCAGCATCTGCAGGCGAACACCGGGAAGACCGAGGGTCTGAGTGACCCAGGAAGCTTCATCGAAGAAGCAGACCTTGCCTCCCTTGACCTGCTCAATCAGCGTTGTCTGCTCCGACTGCTCACCAAACTTGAGAGACAGATGCTCCAGCTCAAGACGCCGAACCTCGCATCCTTCTCCGATGGCGCTGACGAGCTCGACCGGCTCTGAATCGTGCAGCAGAGGATTCTCCGCCGGCATCGGCGCCTGATCTACCCCCTCCTCAGCACCTTCTGGCGCCAGGTTCGGCTGCAAAGTGGAGCTTACCAGCTCCTGGAACCTTTGACCCTTGAGGTCAACTCGCTTCTGCGGATTCTTCGTAACGCAAGCAATCGGCAACAAGACTTGTCGGCTGCTGATCTGGCCCACGGTAATCCCGGTGTATCCCGCCATAGCGGCATGCACTGCGTTGTGGCTCAGCGAGGAACAGTAAACGCTGTCGTTTGCATTTGGCCCGATGGCTCGGATCATGTAGGTTGGATCGATGTACTTGACTGTCAGCGGCAGCTTCACCTGCTTGAAGCGTTCCAACAGCTTGTCACGAAGCCAAGGTCCCACGTCGGCAAGCTTCTTGTTGCCACCACCATCGACTTCCCCAGAACTTTTGAGCAGGGTGTCTCCACAGCCTTCGGCCACCACGATCACGCAGTGACCCTTGGACTGCATCAACTCCAAGCAATGCTGCAAAACCTTCTCCAAGCAGATCTGCATCTCCGGGAGTAATACAATGTCCGCGTTCCGTGCTGCCAAGCAGGCATGCAAGGCAATGAAGCCGGAGTGCCGGCCCATCAGCTTGACGAGGCCAATGCAGTTGGCATTGCAAGTGGCTTCCACGTATCCAGCTTTGATGGCGCGTTCTGCTTCCATGCAGGCAGTGTCGAAACCGAACGTGCAGTCCAGCATGGGGATATCATTGTCGATAGTCTTCGGAATTCCGATGACTGAGCAGTTCCAGCCTTTGGCTTTCACCAGTTCCGCACAATCGAAGGCACCACGATGAGTGCCATCACCTCCGATGATGAAATGGGCACGGACTCCCATGTCCATCAGAACCTGCACTTGTTCCTCTTCTGTTGGGTTACCCCGGTCACTGACAAGGATGGTCCCTCCCATGCTGTTGATATCCTGCACATTATCTGGCGTCAGCTCCATCCACGTCTCCGGCTTGACCACCCCCTTGTAGCCACCACGAATGCCGTAAATCTTGCGGACACCATACTGCGCGAGCATCATCACCAACTCACGTATAACTGCATTGAGACCAGGGCACAAGCCACCACAGGTCACCAAAGTGGCCACAACTTCCTCGGGATCAAAATGCAGCGTCGACCTGGGACCAGCCAGTGGCATTTGGTAGAAGCAATCATTGCTACCAAGTTGTATAGCCTGGGTGGCTCGTGCATCGCTTGGGATGAAGTGCCCAACAATCTCATTCAGTGGAGAAGGAAGGCATTTTGACGTGAAAACCTTTCCCAGGTCATCGATGATCAATCGCCTCAACTCTGCTCCTGGAGCTATGATGTCCCGTGCCTCCAGCTCCCGCAAAGTGAGGAGATTCCCGTCATAGTCTTCCACGACGAACGCAGGGTGGCCAAAGCTCTTCTTGTGAGGCGCCAGTCGTGCAGGCTTCTTGGCTGGTCGCTTCGTGTGGCTCTGCGCAGCCTGCACAGATGGTGGTCGCGGGATTTCCTTCACTCGAGCGTTGGACAAGTGGTGTGCCATGTAAGCATACGGATCATCAGGCTTGTCCGCCAAGACACTCGTGATCAAGTTCTGGATGAAACGTTGCAGCTCGTGACGCTCCAGATATGCCTCGGTCTCAGATAGAAGTTCCTCACGCGGTGCAGTAAGCTGTGGCTTGTCGGGGCCAGCCGCCGAGAGCCCTTGCACCAGAAGATCCAAACTCATCTTCTTCTCATGGTCTCCGAAGCTAACGGTGTAGCGATCATTCTTTGGTCGCAAGACCAATCTGGAGCTTCCCAGAGGGGCAAAGATGTCCACTTTGAATGGACACGCATCCAGAAGACTTGTCTGAGCGAACTGCACTGGCTTGTCGGTGGAAAGCGTGCCCTGCCGTCTGACGTTGCCAGCACGAATGGACAAAATGCTTCCCTCCGGGATGCCAGAAGCGTTCTCCACCACAACCTCCATCTTTAGCCGACCACGCTTGGCAAACGGCCAATGCAGTCGTATCTACGTTCTAAACTGTCCTGAAG
>Ga0215182_1235735_pt1 | contig 9503 bp, 1 predicted proteins | sample APAC3nscriptome_FD_174781 | JGI IMG/M metagenome (GOLD analysis project Ga0215182, IMG submission 174781) | Metatranscriptome of coral microbial communities from Popa Island, Bocas del Toro, Panama - APAL C3 (Eukaryote Community Metatranscriptome) | ecosystem: Host-associated > Invertebrates >... | reverse complement strand
TTCAGAGTCCAGTCGGACTGAAAGTGTCTCGTGCACTTGGAAACTTTTCTGGGATCCCCTCGGAAGCAATGTCTACCTCCGAGGTCCTGGGACAAGCGCACGAATCTTACTGCACTTGGGAGGTAAAATATCTGGCGCTTTGCCTGTTCATTTCGCATGATCTTTGAGCGGACGCTTCTGATTCTGGGGGAACGAGGCAGCGACTCCGCTGCATAGAACCTTGGCACCTCAAGGCCTCTGCAAGCACTTGGTAGGGAACCCGTGGTTTCTTGCCTCTACCGCAGGAGTGCCATCGCCAGCACCGAGATCGCGACTCGGAGCACCAACCTGTCAGCTGCCAGGCTAGAAATAAGTCGTTCCGTGGTTGCAGGATCGGTAGTGCTGGTGCTGGTGCTGGTGCTGGTGGGCTCCGAGGTCGAATTGGCATCACCATCCACCTCAGACGCCGATGTGGTCGAGGTTGTCGTCGTCGTGGTGGACTCTTGACTCGTGGTGGTAGTCGTGGTGGTGGTGGTGGTCGTCGTGGTGGTCGTAGTGCTCGTAGTGGTCGGGGTCGTGATACCGAGAGCCGCCTTCGTCTTCTCTTGGACTGCCTCGACCCGCGACTTGACGGTGCGGGTTTTGGAGGTCATGGCCACACCAGCCTTGGTGTCGACGTTGCCCATCGAGGAGAGTGCACTGACCATGCCAGCGCTGCTGCTCTTCACCTGCTTCTTCATCTGCTCGGCCACTGCCTCTGGTGACACGGTGGTGGCTCCTGCATTTGAGATGCTGTACGAGAGCACAGAGCCGCTCCCCGAGAGCCAGCGGCCAAGACGGCGCGAGCCGCCCTTGAGGGCCAGCGTGGATTGGAGCCCACTCGGTAGCTGCAACTGGGCGTTCAGCAAGACCCGAGCGTCCTCGGACTTGCCCTGGGCATCCGAACTTGTCGTCTCGAGCGTCAAAATCACCGTGGACGACTGCTGCTCTCCGCTGTTGATGGCCGTAGCATTACTACTTCCAGCGTTGTATAGGTCCTGGCACTGCTTGCCCGCGGGGATCACGGATCCAGATGGACACTTCTTCATATTCCGCCCTGGCAGGCATCTCTCTGGGCGCAGGCAGCTAATGGTTTCGGCCTGGAATTCGCCAGCGTCCGTAAGGTGAGTCTGGATGCAAGTCTTGTTGCCGGCAGCTTCGTCAGCTGGTGTACAGGGCTTGGGGCACTGGTTCAGCAGCGTGCCGCTGAACTTCGGGTTGCAGATGTTCGAGTCCGCGTCGTTCGGATCTGGACACGTCAGCGTGTTGTTCCCACAGGGGCACTTGGTGCTCCGGCTGACACAAACTGTGGAGAGTCCAGCAACTTTGCCTGTCGTTGTAAAGTCTCTGACGTCGCACTGCTTCTGGGACTCGAGGCAAGGGCACAGCACCTGCGTCTGAGACGTCGGCAAGCACAGGTTTTCGCCGGGGCATCTACGTGTGTTCTTGCCACATGGGCATTTAGCATCCTCCGCTACGCAGACTTCGCGCTCGCCGAGGTAGTCTTCGTTCTCGGCGAAATCATACACGAAGCACTTCTTTTCGTTCGCTTTGCACGTGACGGGGCAGAGCTCGTCCTTGAAGATGCAGCCCATGAATCCTCCGCAGTTCTTTGCCATCTTCCCGCAGGGACAGACTTCCAGGCTGGCTGCGCAGTGAACCGCCGGTTGCGAAAGGCCTGCCCAAGAGCCATCGGGCCGGTAGTCATCCACTTCAGGGCATTGAACTTGTCCAGCGCTGCACTTAGGAGGGCAGTAGCCACCATTGATGGGGAGACACTCGGTGAATGTCACGCCAGCTTCGGTGTGGTTGCACGAGAAGGCATTCTGACCCTTGGAGCAGTCACAGTAGGCTCCCCGTGGAACACAGTGCTTCTCCACGCTGGCCCAGTCGCCACTTGCAGTAAAGCTGTCAATGAAGCATGTGTCTTGGTCCGCCATGCAGAAGACAGGGCAGCGCATGGCACTGTTCATCTCGCTGTCCCAGAGTGGGTAGCAATAGTGCTCGTCTGCAAAGGGGTCGTAGCATCGTTGCGAGTTCGTGCCGCACAGACATGGGTTTGCTCGCTTCTCGCAGACTTCCCGAACTTCCAGTGGATTGCCGCGCTTGTCGTAGTCCAAGATGAAGCACTTCTTCTCATCTGACGCACAGGTCACAGGGCAAGTAACCGTGTTCGGCTCGCAGAACTCCTCCTGCTGCCCGAATTCGTCCACCCATCTGCACATCTGAGCATTTGCGCCGCAGGGGCACGACTTCGACACATTTGCACAGCTCTCCACAACCGGTGCGTTCCAATCTGGTTGGCCTTGTGGGGTGTAGGAAAGGGGATAACACATCTTCTCTCGGATTGGGTGACAGTAGACGGGACAGCCGATCGACGCGGCTTCACAGTATGGCTCGTAGTCCTCTTCGTAGGGGTTTGAGCACTGTGTCGCACCGGCTCCGCAAGGACACGGCTCTGACTTGGGTGCACATTGCTCCACAAAGCCGGTCATTCCTCCATTGCCGTCGAAGCTTACAACCCAGCAGTACTGCTGCTCGTCAGTGCAGTAGACTGGGCACGATTCTGTCTTGGGAACGCAGTGAAAGCTGTCTTCACCGTCTTGGCACCTTTGCGCTGTTGCATCATCGCAGACGACCGGACAATCCTCCCCCTCGAAGCAATACTCGTTTGTCCACTGCCAGGCGCCGTTGGCATCGAAAGCAACAATGCCACAGTAGAGCTCATCGGCTGTGCATCGCAAAGGGCACTGCCCGTCTGCATACCACTCGCTCGGCTCGCACTCGTAGAGCTGCGTCTCCGTGTTCAGGCATCTCAGCTCGTCAGTCTCGCAGTTGCAGCCCGACGGCGTGGCGCAGCTCTGATTGCCCGAGCCGTAGTGGTAGCAGATGCCCAAGTCTCCACAGTCCAGAGGACATTGCTCAGACACCGGGATGCAGAACTTGTCACCTTCGAAAGTGCACGATCGCTCCCAGCGTGCGTTGCAGGGGCAGCCGTCCGTCTGGTTGGCGCAGACCTCCGTCCATTGCCCATCGTAGTCCAGCATGCCTGTGTCATCATAGGGTGACACCCAGCAGGTGATCTGATCTTCCGTGCAATGCACAGGGCAGGCTCCGTAGACCTTGCTCTGGCACCAGCTTCCCACGAGGTCCTGGCAGAGCTCCTCGTGAGTTGGATCGCATGGGCAGGGCTGGTCTGCTGGCTGGCAAGACTGGTTGAAGGGCAGCTCGAAGTTTGGGTAGCCGTCAGATCCGTACTGGACCTGGTAGCAGTCCTGCTCGTTGTCCAGGCAGAACAGGGGGCAGTTCTCGTCAACTGGCTGGCACCAGCTGTTTCCAAACTCAGGGTCGTGGCACTTCCGCTCATGCGACGGATCGCAAGGGCAACCGCTGCTCTGTGGGGCGCAGAACTGCTCGTGTTCCTGCGAGTAGTCCCGCTCTCCGTCCTCTGTGTACTGCCACCGGAAGCAATAGATCTCGGTGCTGTTGCAGATCACGGGACACTCGCCGGCAGATTTTGGCATGCACCAGCTCGAAAACTGATCCTTGCACGTGTGCTCGTCCGCGTCACACGTGACTTCCTCAACGCAGCCATGGTCAGAGCGCTCGCAGAACTTGATTCCAAAACTTTCGCATTCCACCTCCCACTCCGAGTTGCACGGACATCCTTCTGCGTCCGTGCTGCAGGTGGGCGGAGCCTTCCAAGTGCGCTCTTCGTCAAGCTCGCCTGTGGAAGTGTAGAAGTTCTCGTAGCAATACCGCTCCTCGCAGAAAACGGGCTCGCCTTCACAATCACCACCGTCCCATCCGCACGCTTCCGTGTTACAGTGGTCATCGCAGATGAAATTGCCAAGCATGTCCTGCTCGCAATCGCACACCTTCTCGCAAGGATTCTCGATATCGGGCACGAGCATCTTGCAGAGCTCGAGGGCAACTTCAAAGCCTTGTATGCGGTGGCAGCAGTGCTCGAGCTTGAAGCACTCCAGCAGACCTGCGGCCTTCCAGCAAAGATCCTCTGTCCAGAAGTCCGCTCCCGCATCCGGGCTGAGGTTTTCCAGTTCCGAAGGGACGCAGGCATCGGCTTTCTCCTCGTTGCACTGCCCGTGGTCGTCCGTGCCACTGTCCTGGGGACAGCCGTGCTCCCTGCTGTAGCAGGAGCGCGAAAAGCTTCCCATCATCCCATTGCCGAAGGCATCGCCGTCACTGCTGAAGCACAGCACCTGATCCGGCCCGCACTCGCCTGCGCAAGATACACTGCCCGCTGCATCCTCAACTGGACAGTACGGCAGCCAATCGTGACACGGAGGGAAATCGCCGCAATTAATGCGCGGTGGGCCCTCGTCAGGGAACTCAATGGCTTCGCAAATTTCGCCAGATGTCGTAGCCAGTCCCGCAGCAATCAAAGATGCAAAGGGTGAAGTCACGTCGACGGAACCATCTGGCTCGACCTGGCCCGTAAGCTTCTGCCCAAAGGGTCCGCAAATGTCGCGGTTCTGGTCCAAGCAACCCAAAGCTTCGGATGCCATGCAAGCCGTGCTCAGAACTTCCTGGCCATTTACCTGGTCCGCCGAGCTCGAATCGTAGCCAGCAACCAGCATGTTCACGCCAGGAGACAACAAGTAGCGGAAGGTGGCCGCAGCATCCCCAGGGCAGGCATCGCAGAAGCATGATGTAGAGGCGGCGATGGCTAGGGGATGTGCCAGCTCCGAGTACACACGCGACCAGCTTCGCCAGAAAGCTCGCTCCTCCTCTCCCAACTCCTCCAGGTTGCCAGCAATCGCTGGCACGATCATCGGCAGCAGGCTGTACTTGATGTAGAAGGTGCCTGAATCCGTGTACTGGGTGCAGCTATTGTTCGCAAGAGCAAACCGTCCGCACTCACCAATGCTGGCATTGAAGATGACAACATCGTCCGTATAGATGCTGCATTGCATATCGCCTGGCGCACAGTGGGGTCCGTTCATCTCCGTGGTGAAGGCAAAAGCCCCGAACGCTTTCGCATACTGCGCACAATCATGGAGGAATGGAATGCAAGACGTCATCATCGGCCATGTTTCCACCCTGCAGGCATCTCCACAATAGATCGAAACAAAGTCCTCCGGCCTGTCTCCATCGCCCCCGCCAGGACCGGTGCTTGTACAGTCGCCGTTGTCGTAACCACACTCCAGAGTGTTGCACTCCCAGTCGCAGATCTTGTTACCCAGCTTGCCCGACTCGCAAGGGCAGTGGCTCACCTGCTCGCAGTGTGGCACGTGAAAGCCGAAATTTTCGCACACTTTCATGGCGTCCTCCATCCCTGCAGCTTCCATGGGAGGCCAGCCAAACTGTTCACAGCACTGAGTCCGCTCCAGGCAAGAGTAGTACCCGGTGACGGCCTGGCACATCTCTTCTGTCATAACGCCACTTGCGCTGCCTTCGGCATCATGAGGTAGCTGCAGGCTGCAAGCCAAGGCGTCCGTGATAGCACACTGCCCATGGTGATGGCCGCCGTCGTCCTTCATGCAAGAGAAGTGCATCCCCATTGTTTCGCACATAGAGCTCATCGATCCCAGATCCTCCATCTCGCGCTCTCCACAGCAGTGGGCCCTTTCATAGCACATCGTCGTCATCTGTGAAACCTCGCATGACTTTTGCAGAAAGTCGGGCGAGATAGATCCATCGTCGGAGATGAGGCTCATGGCCATAGTCATGTTCAGGCGCTCCATGTCGCAATGGAACTTCGCCATCTTGTCGCATTCGCCCTCGTGTGGGGGACGGTCGTCGCAAACGTAGACGTATCCTCTCGCCACGCAGGTGGGCAACAGCCGGGTCATCACGTCCTCTGGAACGAGGTGGTCGGCCTCTTGGTCTTCACAGCATCCTGCCCTTCGGATGCAATCAGTGATCTCGTTGCCCAAATGACAGACACGGTCAGGCTCTGACTCCAAGAAATGCAGTTCTTCTTCCATCTTGCGCCCAACTTCGCGGCAAGCATCCAAAGCCCTGTGGTCACAGTGCATGTGATCCTCGCCACGTCGGCAAATTGGGGCATATCTGTAGCCGGCATGCTCACAGACAACCCCCAAATCCACGCCCATCAACGAGGCTGGAAGAATTGTCTCCGCGTCTTCGCAGCACGTAGTGTTCAGAAGGCATGACTCGATGCCGATGCCCATCAGGCATATCTCGCCCAGCTCGTCGATGGACATGTTGTGCAGGACTGTCATGTTCATCATTGGCCCCGTCATGTTGTGCATGTGATGTTCTGTTCCGCTGGTGTTGTGGGTGGTGTTCGGCTTGTGTAAGTGTGGAATCAACCGACTACGGTTGACGAGGTCGGTGAGCTCGTCCACCGCGGCTCCGCAGGTGTCGAAGGCGGGTCTGTCGCAGTGCGAGTGCGAGTGATCGTCGTCACCCTTCGAGCAGTAGTGCGTGGCATTCATGCCACCAAGGTGGCAAGTGTGCTCAACATCCATGTCAATCAGCGATTTCGGCAAGTAATATTCTGCGTCCCTGCAGCAGCTCATGTTATGGATACACATCTCAACTCCACTGGCCATTGCGCAGACCCTCGCTGCGTCATCCTCGCTCATGTTGTGGGTTCCGTTCTGCGTGCTGTTCATGACGAGCTGGCTCAGCATCTGGATGCTGGCGTTGCAAGCCTGCATGCCAGTGTGGTTGCACATGTCCTCGTCCCTCCCGTTTCCGTCGTCGTGCTCATCGTGTTCGTGAGGAGGTGGATGGACGGCCTCGCAAATGGACGGCCGCCACAAGCCAACGCCGCTGCAGATAGAAGCGAAGTCTGTCTTGTTGCCGTCGCCGGAGGGCAAATGGAGCAGGTCCTCGAGCTGATCGCAACAGTGGGAGTACGCAAAGCAGGTCTCCACGGTGATGCTCATCATGCAAGCAAGTTCCAGTTCGTCAGCCGATGCCGTCGACATGTTCATCGTGCTGATCATGTGCTCGAGGTCGTGCAGTGGCGGGTTACACTGACTGCATCGGTCCTCCTGGTCGTGGTCGTCGTGATGACCCTGATCACAGACCGACGTGTAGTTCCGTCCTGCTGACTCGCAGATCTCGCGGGGGTCGAGCTCGAGGAGCTGCGCAGGAAGGAGACGCTCCGCTTCGTGGCAACAGGTCTGGTTGAATAAGCACGTCTCCACATCCCAGGCAGCCATGCAAATCGACTCCATCTCACTGGCGGAGAGGTTCCATGACGAGATGTTGTTGCTCATGCTGGCCACTTCGGTGTCGTTGGACATGTTGGACCCAGACACATGCATTGACGGGAGCATGCGGACGAGGCTGTCGATGGATGCGTTGCACTGCGACTGCATCGCTGTACGGTTACATCTATGGTGCTCCTCGCCATGAGTGTCGTTCTCGTTCATGGGACCGTTCTGACAGATCACCGGGCGCCTGAAACCCGATTCAGCGCATCGATCAGCGAAATGGATCCCGTATCCCTGGCCGAGATCAGTCAGCTGCTGTATCTTCCCACAGCACATGGTGCTGGCGAAGCATGCCTCTACGGCGATGCTCATGAGGCAGAGCTTCTGATCCTCGAGGTCGGAGCTCCGGGAGTTGGCCAACGCGTCGCTCAGATCCTTGAACAGGGAATCGCACATGTGCATGCTTTCATTGCAACGATGCTCATCGTCATGAGGGTGATGCAAATGGTCATGCTGATCATCATAGCTATCCTCGTCATTCCCTTCGTTGCCGTACTCGTGCCCTGTGTTCGACCCATCCTCGTAGCTCCCTTCGTTGTCGTAGTCGTTGCTTGATTCCTTGTGATTTCCATCACTGTCGTACTCGTCGTTCGATCCGTCTCCCTGGCTGCCGTCCTTGCCGTGATCGCGATCCTCCTCAGAGCGGCACAGCATGCCAGATTCGTGGTTGTATCCGGCACCATGGCAGATTCCAGACACGTTCATCTCGTGCAGATGCACCGGAACAAGCTCACCAGCGTCCTCGCAGCAGCCGGTCACCAGGAAGCACGACTCAATGGCATAAGCGAAGTAGCACATGTCCTTCATCTCGTCCGTAGTGAACCCCGACATGTTGCTGCTGTTGCTCATGTTGACCATGTGGCTCAGCTCTGTGATGTATCTGTCGCAGTCCTTCAGCTTTTCGCGATCGCATTTTGCCTCGTGATCCGGCGGCTCCGGATGGAGGGGATCCTCGCGGCAAACTGAGCTGTGGGGATAATCCACTGGCCCACACACCATCTCCATGTCGAAGTCGTGCATACTCTCGGGAAACAGATCTCCAGCAGAGCTGCAGCAGCCGGCAGTGTACAAGCAGGCTTCGGAGCTGTGGGCCAAAGCACAGAGGTGACGGCTGCGGTCGGAGTCCAAGCCGGTCAGGTTCGTGCCGTTCAGGAGCTCAACAGCATCTTGAATAAAGGGCATGCATCCCTCCAGCTTCTCCTCGTCGCACATGTCCGGCTCTGGCATGTCGGGCCCCTGGTGGCAAAGCTGGGCATACCTGTAGCCTCCACCTTCGCACATGTGCCACAAGTTGACGTCATGCTCCGCCACTGGATTAGCGACTGCCTGCCCACAGCAGCTGGTGTTCACCATGCACGTCTCGACTCCAAGGCCCATCAGGCAAATGGCAGTCATGTCATCGCCGGAGAGATTCCGCAGAGAAGTGTGATTCAAGAAGTCATTGAGCTCATGCACTTGCATGGAGCACTTTCCCTCGTGACATCTGTGCTCCTCATGCTCAGGCACCTCTTTGTCAGTCTCGTCCGTGTTGTTGCTGGCGCTGTCCTTGTCCGTCCCATCGGCATTTGAGCTGGAACCGTCCGTCTCATCCGTGCTGGAACTGGTTTCGTCCTCGTTGCCGCTGGTCGAAGTGCCGTCCGAAGAATCCTCTCGCAACTTCCGCACCTTGAGCTTCCGTGCGCCAGTGCGATGCTTCTCCGTGATGTACTTGGCCAGGCTGGCTGCCCGGTGCCTCGCCTGATGTGGCAGCGACAGCGCCTTTGCTTGCGCCAGGTGATGATATCGCATACCCATCTTGAAACCCAGACGACGTTTCTCAGGCTGCGGTGGCGGTGGTGGCATACCGCCACATTCTGCCGCATGCTGCATGATGCATTCTGCAAGGTCCCTTCTGTCGCAGAACATCTTGGAAAGCTCCGCAAAATAGTGGGCAACGTTGTCTGCCAGCGCCACCGGCGTGGAGTAGTCTGCCGCGACAAGTCGGTCATGAAGCCCGTCCACTTGATGGCTCAAGTCCCGCAGTCCAGGGCACGTCATGAGGCACCTTGCTGAAATCATGGCATTGCTGAAATTCATGTGGCTCTCATTACTCCAGCTGCCATCATGACCAGTACCATCATGGCTGTCCATCCGTCGTGGTGGCAGCATCTGGCGCCATGGAGCTCCTGTCACGCCTGCAACAATGATGACTCCCAAGAGCCACAACCGTCTCATTACCGAAACGGGAAAAAGATGTGTCCCACAGGGTTTAAAGTGAAGAAGCAAAAGCTTGAG
>Ga0215182_1049022_pt1 | contig 10004 bp, 1 predicted proteins | sample APAC3nscriptome_FD_174781 | JGI IMG/M metagenome (GOLD analysis project Ga0215182, IMG submission 174781) | Metatranscriptome of coral microbial communities from Popa Island, Bocas del Toro, Panama - APAL C3 (Eukaryote Community Metatranscriptome) | ecosystem: Host-associated > Invertebrates >... | reverse complement strand
TTCCCAGCCACATGAAACGGATGCAGTTTCCCATGTAGTCTAACCGGGCCATAGGCACCGTCATGGTTGCAAGCCAGGCGAGCAGAGCGCTCCAAAGTGGCATCTGGCATGCCGTTGTTGCCATGCCTCTGAAGCTAATGGGCTTCGTGAGAAGCAGATCAACACGCAGGATTTCGTCAAAAAGAATACGCCGCAGAGCCGGCCAACCTCTGGCATGCAGAGCACTCTTGGTGTTCTCCTGTCTTGCGCTTGAAGTTGGCGGAGCAACTGCAGGCAATGCCGAGGCTGCAGATCCCAGGCGTGCCACGGCTGTACAGGTTTCTTTTGAAGTGTTTCCTGCGGACGGCTCCAACATACAGGTGGAGCCGCAGAGCAGTACCAATGTGAACGTTAGAGCTGGCGTTGAGTACAATCGCTTCGTAATTCATGCATTGTCCGGCTTGGGAGTGTCCAAGCAGGACATCCGAGCAAAGCTTGTACCGTATGACATGAGATCGACGTTGCAGACGTGTGAGACAGTTCAGGCTTACATGGGATTCCCCTTCAATGGGGCCGAAAATGCGGTGGTACCGGGCACCACGCCGGAGACGATCCGGAACGTCTTTGGCCCGCTGACGTTTCCGAACGGCGGCCTCTTTCGAATTTGTTATTCGCCTGATGGAATTCAATGGCAGGAACTGGAGCCAAGTATATCTGTTTTCGGTGCTGAAAGCACGACCAACAAGTTTTGGTGTCCAGTCACTAGCCTGGCGCGGCAGGAATGCAAGTTCGATCCCAGTATCACAGGGTGCGAGTGCACCGGCAAGGTTCAAGGTTACAAAAGAAACAACATGACAGATGAGTTTATGCTTCTTGGAATGCCAAACCCAGCGTACCCTCCATGGAGGTCCAGTCTGACTTATGTGAACCAGGCATGTGGAGGAGCTGTTGATGCTGCTCCCTTTGTCAACAAGGTGTCCGATGTCAGCAATGAGATTGGCTTCGAGATCCACAACTTCGGGCTCATCAAAGATGGCTTCGGTCTTGGGGTTTGGAAAGTGTGCTACTGCGCTGGCTTTGATTTTGACGACGGTGCCGCTGATGGTGGTGTCGTTACAGTCTGCTCCAATAACGCTCCGCAGGATTTTCCACAGGAGGTCGGGCTGATGATTGTGATTAACGTCCAGTCCTTGATGGGACAGGCAGGAAGTACCGATATCACAGTGTATCCCACTTTGCGATTTGGTTTGGTTATCAATTGCGGCCACGATGGAGTTCAGAACAGAGAACCTGACTCCGTTTCGGGAGGATGCTCGACTGGCGACACTCCCCGCTACAAGATCATCCGCTCTTCTTCCGAGAGCTTCAAGCCCTACTACGACTCGGACGCCGGATGCCGATTTCTGCCACAGGCCGCAACAGCAACCGATGGGGCCCAGGTCTTGGGAGGACATCTTGGTCCTGCGAACTGCGAGGGGCCGTCGACTTGCAACGACTTGCCAGAGGAAGTCATGAGCGGCAAAGCTCCCACCTTTCTTGATGTGCAAGTTGATGCCAGCTACGAGAATCGCGTGATGGTTGCCGCGACATATGATGTGTGCTACTGCGACGAGAACTGTCTCAACAGTGCATACTGGTTCAAGGCTGGCACGTTGGACGTGGAGCCTGTTGAAAGTCATTTCACGATCGACTACACCACTGGCTCTTATGGCGAGCTGCCAGCCATTGTTAACACAGGCCGATTGCTTGTGATCCTGGGAAAGGGCACGGATGAGTCACCGGTGCAGGGCAGCTGGAGTGGAGGCACCGATTCCAAGACGCGCGAGATGAAGTTCCTCAGGGATGATGACGGAAACGTGGACAAGGACTCTTGCCTCAACACAGAGCAACCTCTCGGCATCTCCGGACACCGCTTGATCAGCGGAAACACGGACTACACGGAACCACAGACCATCCTTGAGGCTGAAGATCCTGGCCGGCCTCGTGGACAGTTGTATGGATTAGTGTGCAACACCGCTGTCCCACCGGTCTGTGCTGCCAACATCCGTATCTCTGTGCCGGGCTGGTATGCTGTGTGCTACTGTGACTCCAATTGCAACGAAGTCAGCAACTGGGCGGTGTTCGGACGTGAACTGATTGCAGGCCCTCTGGCCAGGCAAACGTGGACGAGGTATACAGGTGTCACCTTCAGCATTGACGTGGAGGGTTACGATCTGCAGGACACCAATCGAGCATTGATCCTGAGTACCTCTCAGCAGCCACAAGACTGCGGCAACGTGGCTCCAACTGGAAATGCCTTCGGTCCCGTGGGGCAGGCGACCCTCCACACGCGTGAAACAACGAACTCCAGGATGTCGACGATGGCCTGGTCCGACATGGGCACCGAGATCTCCTTCGACAGGAGCCATGGCCTCAAGGATGGTGACCGAATTCGGTTGTCAGGAGTAAATCCGGACCCGACCGACACCAGTCTGCCTGCGCGAAACTTGGCACTCAAACGTGCCGAGATGTACAACACCGTGCACGAGGTGTTCGTGTCTTGTGATGATGATGCTACATCGTGCTGGAAGATATTGGTCCCGGTCAGATTCGCAGCCGCTGAGTTTCCCAACATCCCCAACGTACCGAGTGCAGGGTGGTCTCGGACATCTAAAGAGACCTTCAACAGGATCAAGGTGGCGGACGGTGCCCAGTCACCCGAAGGACGAGGTTATGTGGTGTGCTGGTGCCACGACTGCGGCGCAGCGGACACGAGCTTTAGCAGCTACGTGGGCCAGGCTGGCTCGATCACGGTGAAGATGCCGAACGCCATGCCAGAGGCATATTTGGGCTTGACGACTATCATGCCTGACCAGTCCCCGGGTCAAACGAATCCTGGAAGTCCGGTGGCCATCGCGTTCGTGACCGGAGATGTTGCGCATTACGCAACCGCAACTGGTCAGCAGCACCTGGTCTTTGAGATCATGCCAGGGCTGGACGACAGTATTGCTGGAAGTCCCGTGGTCCGAGAAGTGTTGCTTCCGCGAACCAATCTTCTGGAGCCTCTCGTGCCCTCCGCCGACACCGACGAGCCCTCGGAGGCTCGGCAGGACTTCTGCGGGAAGATCTTCATCGAACTCTGGTCTGAGGATCCTGATGGGTTTCCAATGCCGGATGGATGTTACTACAGTGAGGACGACACGGATCCAACCATGATAGTCAAGCAGCTCCACATTCTCTTCAGTGAGAGGAACCACTTGAAGAAGAACACGAGGTACATGGCCGTGACCAACATGAACGTCCTCGGGGAGTTAAGATTTGATTTTCCAGCAGACGGCGCAGTCTGGGTTTGGTCCATGGATGATGCTTTCAACAACCCATTTGGCGTGATCGAGAAGGGTGCCGCCTATCCCGCTCCGGAGACACGGGTGCCTCCCAGAGACACGCTGGGTGACCCACAATTCAGCCAGGTAGGCGATCCTCGCTTTCATGATGAGGGTGCAATTCCCCGTGGATTCCGACTGCTTGGAACAAACGGTGCCCTCATCGAGGAGATGCTGACATTTTGCATACCGCATGATGAGAAGAATCCCAGTGTGTCACCCTCGATTGATAATCAGTGCAAAGTCTGCTTCAGTGAAGAGGAGTGTGGAAATGGAGGCAATGGTGTGCCGCCTGATCCATCGCTAAGCTATTGCCGATCGCCAATTGATCTCAAATGCTCTCAAGCAAACGGCAACTTGCTGAACGTGCCAGCCTTTGCTTTCGAGCTGACGGCCAAGCTTGGTTACCCGATCACACCGCAGTCCGTCCTCCGCCTCTGGCTCCATCCGCTCACTCAGTGGAATATTGGTCCCTCATGCCAGGTGGGCTTCTTTGCAGGAGGCTGTACTCCACCAGTTCCCGGGGGAACTTGCTCCAGTCCGATTTGCCAGCCGGAGTCCGTGGTGGGTGGTACCGTTGTGGGCATCGCCTCCTGGCCCATCAACACCTTGAGGATCATTCTCCCCAACATCATGGCTCAAATCACCGACACCATCACCATGGCCATGGAGATTGGAAACTTGCCACTACCTGCTGGCGGCTTCTTTCCGTCCGTGGTCACTGCTGAGATCACGAAAGATGATGGATTTGCCCCTGACTACTGGGATATCCCAAAGGCGCTTGCAGTTGCTACAGTTCAGGGTGGAAGTGCACGTCTCTACAAGAGGCCACAGATTCTGGCGGCGTCGCTTGTGTCGAAGGTTGGCGACGGGAATCAGGCCCCCTTCAAAGCTGATAATGGCAACAGGATTTACGCCCGCCTAGTGTTCGGAACCACGTTCTATGGATTTGGCAACTTGGTGGAGATTAACTTCAAGCTTCCAGTGGGTTACGCATGCTCAATGACGCAGCAGGGTGGCACTGTCCCCGATTTGGAACTTCTGGAAAACATGTTCCCATCCACGAAGGGTCGGTTGGGCGGCAAACTCACGGAAGTCCGATATCGGAACATACCAGCGACGCCCGACGTTATGTGCCAGCTCACTCTCTTGGCTGACATGATCGTCTATGCCAGAACTGTGTACTTCGTCGAACTGGTTGTTGACAATCCGACTGCAGCACTCAAGAGAGATGACCCGACCAACACATGGTCTGTGGGAGTGGTCCACGGTGGCTTCAACCCCGCGGAAATCATCCAGGACAAAACTCTCTCAGCCCAGCAGCTTTCGTTCTGCCCAGCCCCGCGGCAAACGTTGTTCTGCTTGGAAGATCTGGGAAATGACTATGCTGGTTCGCTCTCTGTGCTTGGCAAGCTGACAGACTTCTTCGTTGCGCCGTCTCAGTACGGTGTGGGGCAGCTGAACGCCTTGTCAGTCTTCTTCATGACCGAGCAAGAGGTGGGCTCGTTGACCAGCGTGGAGACGGAGATTTGGGTTGATGCGCCATCTGGCTTTGATTTCGGCATGTATTGTTCAGCCGCTCCGCTCGACTCGATTTACTACATTCCGGAAGGTCGTGGCACTTCGCCACTACCGACCGGAGACCTCATCCCGTGTGTTGGTGCTCCAACTTCGGAATCCGAGCTGACCTACAATCGGGCGAAGCTCTCAACAACAGGCCGTTTGCTGAGGCAAACCTTCTATGGCTTTCAAGTCCAAGTGCAAAACGCCGCGATCTACGTCCGAACACAGCTCGACGAATGGCGTCTCTGGACGTACGTCAAAGCAACCGGCTATGGAGTTGATGGTACCTACGAAACAGCTCGAGTCAATGAGCGTGTGCCAGCAGGGCCAGACACGAGCTGGGGCATGTACCTGCAGAGCATGCCGACTGCGAACTTCCAGGTGGCCTTCTCTACATCGCGACCAACCGTGTCAGGGGTTCCTCCAGCAGACATAACCGTCCTTCCCATCATTGTGTCGTTTCCCACCACCCGGGCCATCCGAGTCACGGCACCTGCCGGCTACGAGTGGGACTTTGATCAGGTGGACTTTCGGTATCAGGCGCCGGGTGTCGGAGTAAATCCTCTCAACGTGGTCGAAGGAGCAGAGGCTGATATTCCAATCAGCGGCAAGCCTGCGCGTCCGAACTCAGAGCCGAAAAACGTTCTGACGATGGACTACATGCAGCTGCCATGGACGCCTGGCGTTATCTATGGCTTCGCTTGCAAGATCAGGATTCCCATGGTTCCCCCAACTGGCTCGGCCAACCAGTTCACAATCGAGTTCGGATACAACGAGGACCTGTTGGCCAATCGGTTGGAAGCTGGCACAGCTGCTGCCCCTGTCGTCCAGCGCTTGATCAATGGCGCCATCACCTACACAACCAGCATAATGAATTTGCCGGTGGACATCACCTTTACATTGCGCACGGTCACGACCATACCGGAAGGTGGTGGGCTGGTGATCATCGGGCCTCCAAACTTTGTGTTCCAGCAGTTCTGCCAACCGAAACCTGCCTCCAGCTCGCCGGAACTGCCGTACGATTCCACTTGTCTTTATGCACAGATCACTGCCACCGGGCAGCCGAGGATCTCCATCATCGCCGGCCCAGAAGGGATTCCTGGCCTGACCTACAAGTTTGCTCTCGCGGCAACCAACCCACCGCAGGCAGTGCCCCTAGACCAAGCTGGCATCTGGACGCTGCTTTCATATAGCCTGATCAGCGAAGAGATTGTCCTGGACCAGAACACTACAATTCCGGGCTATGCAGTCGCACGTCCGATGGTGTCTGCTGGACTAGTCATGCATCCAAGAGTTGATTGTACTTTCACAACGTTGGAGGAGAGAGCCATCGATGCAACGCTGCCAGAGACGTTCTGTGATTTTGAGCATTGGCAGTTCTACCCCCCTAGGGGCTACCGTGATGATCGACCGAACCGACCTACACAGCTAATCTTCAAGATGCAGCTGGGAACGCAGGTGGACGTCACCAGTGTGATGACAGTGCGCGCTCCGGAGGGCTATGTCTTTGACGCTGAATGCCGTGTGGTCACCAAGCCTTCCTCGCGGATTTTCAACGACTCGGCGGTGGACGGAGTCTTGCCTGCTGTGCCGGCCAATGTCCCGCTTGATCCGGGGCTTCCTTACACGGTCCGAGGATATGCTCAGCGATACAATACCTGGCCGGATGCCGTCGACACCCAAAGCTGCCTCGGCCGGGAGAACGAGGCTCGGATCACATGGACAGCAGGTCTCGCACTCTTCAACACATACCTGTTTCGACTGTCAGTGCTTCGCAATCCTCCAGTGACTCCCGAGTACAACTATTTCTTGTTGGAGTACAATGGTGAGGCTTCGGAACCTTTTCCGGGCATAGATATTTGGGCCTTTATGAACACAACCATCATTCCTACCACCACAGCTGCATCTCGTTCAGACTACCAGACGCCGAACGAGGTGACAATACAGCTTCGCCCGGTCAACACGGTTCCAAACGGAGGCCATCTGAGGGTGACCGCGCCCAGTGGCTTCCTGGTGCCGACAGTTTGCGTCATGTCATTGAGGGTGCATGAATCGGAAATGCCCAACATCTCAGCGTTTGCTCCGGGCCCTGAGCGTGCTCAGCTGCTACAATGGGCCGAATTTCTGCCTAGTCACTTGGTGTGTCAGGGGGATCAGACCCCGTCCAGCCGTGGCAGGCTACTGCTGACGCAGGACATGAAGTACCTGAGAAAGGGTGTACTTTACGTCTTGACGCTGGAGGTGTCAAATCCGCAGACGACATCAGCGACCCCGGAAGACTGGCATGTGCAATCGTATGAAGACTTGACCGTCAACAATATCATTGACGAAAGTTATATCCCTGGGTTTATCATCAACACGGCCGTTCAGTCGTTTGCGTACCTGGCCCCGGAGTCCACCAATGCGTTGATCAAGCACAGGCTGGACTTCAACATGTCATTCCCAGACATTGTCGCCATTGGGGACCGCCTTCAAATTGTAGCCCCTGTGTCCTACATGTTCAGCGAACCGGGTGATCGCCGTTGCCCCCAGTACGTCTTCCTGGATGGTGCAATGACGAAGACAGTACCAAGCTGCAGTGCCAACACTATAAACTGGCATCTTATGGATGAGTCCATCCCAGCTCAGAGTCCGGTTCGCTTCATGGTCCAAGTGCAGAATCCACCACAGACGCCGGTCATCAACCTTTTCCAAGTGCGCCAGATGGATGCAAACGGGACTGTTAAGACTTCCCGAATGATATCGGGCTACGAGATCGTCCCAGAACTCGTCAATCCCATGGTGCGTCAGGATCCAGCCATTTTCCCGTGCCGGATCGACGTGAACCTGGTGACCGGCTTGCCCTGCGAGGGCACGGGCTCCTTCTCTGCGGCAGTGATCAGCTTTACCGCGTCCCGAAGTGCGGAGCTGGTGTCCATGCAAGCCCACGTGAACGGCGAGTCTTATGATTTCACAAATGCTCGGTTCGGTGACGGAATTGACGGCCCCATCGTTGTGTACGGCAGAGACGAGAAGATTGTTGTCGTGGAGATGATGGTGCACAACGGTGTTCAAGCAAGCATCACCGTTCACAACGTGCTCAACCCGATGACGCCCGGCATTTCCAAATGGAGCGTGACAACGTACGTCAAGGGACCAATTCCTGGAGTTCCGACGACAACCACTGTAATGCCAGTCGTGGCGTGTTCTACAACGGGAGGGGTATGTGGAATGTTCCCGCAAGCAGAAGCAAGACGAGATGAAAAGCTCGACCTTGACGGCATGGCTGTGCTTGGATACATCAGTACACTCTCGAACTCGTTCATAAATCCCATCTATTATGGTGTGAACGATGCCCTGGTGACGTTCGAGTTGCGTGGGGAGACGCCACATGAAGTCAATGACGTGCTTGTGATACAAAGACCTCCAGGCTACACAATGCATGAAGGAGGCTTGCGGGCTCTGAGATCTGTCAGCTTTGGAGAGAATGGTTTGGATTTTCGGCGGCAGTGGAGTACGGATTTCAACAATCCCGAGGACTACTATGCCGTTCTGACGCAGCCGGTGCCCGCCGGGACCACGATCAGATTTCAGCTTGGTGTGGCATCGCCACCTCTCGCAGAAAAGGTGATGAACTGGTACTTCAGAACGTGGAGGGTGGAGCCGCTGGTTGACGAGGATGGAGCAGTGGTTGACGCCTCCATGCCGATCTATCCCTGGATCGGCCGAATAATCACGGCAACTGGAACGAGTGACGGTGCTTTCAGTGGCTTCCTGCTTGTTGGGCAAGTGCCCTTTACGGTGACTCCCTCCTTGCAAACTCCAGGGGCCGAGATCAAGCTGACCATCAATTTCGGTGTGGCAGATGGTGTGGAAGCCGATGAAAGCGTTCGAATGGAGGTCACTGCACCGGAAGGCTTTGTCTTTGCTGACTCCTGTCGATATGGTGGAAGCCCCATCTTCTCGAAGTGCACCGGCTTCTTGAACCAGGCGACTTTGGTCACGGCACGTCCCAGGCTGCGTGGGTCGGACATCACCGTAGACCTTCGCGTCAGCAATCCTGGCTTGACACCCTCGCCAAACTACTTCTATGTGGCCCTATTCCAAGATGAGAGCAGTCAGTATGTACGGTGGTCGCAGGCGTTGAGCTATGAGATCATGGGCATGGGCGTCGTATACAAGGGCAACAATCAGCTGGGCGAGGCAGCCTCCGGATTCTTCACTTTCACACCCGTGCGGCCTTCCCCCTCACCGATCGTGCATATCGTTGTTACACCACCGCCGAATGCTGGTTTCCGTGTACTATGCACCGGGATCAGCCCGCTCGGCTTCGTGTTCATGCCTAGCTGCGAGTCCGGTGCAGAGAACGATCCCCTGACGCTCCGTTTCTCGAACGCTAGTCTTGATGCGGGCAAGGCTTACACCGTTGGTGTTCGGGTCTTGAACCCGGGTGGACGTCCGCCAGAGGCGACAAACTACTGGGGCATCTCCTTGCAGGACCACAGCAGGGACACCTTCGATGCAAATCTTCGAATTCCCGGGCTGGACCTCAAGTCCATTCCGATTCGGTGCAATGGACTTGGTTGGACAAATTCTGACCCCCGGGTGTTGGCGTACGTGCTGATCCAGATTCGAGTGCTCCACGAGATCCCTGCAGGAACGCTACAGAGATTCACGGTGCGAGCGCCGGAGGGCATCATGTTCAATGAAGATCCAGCGAAGGTGACTGTGTTGCCGAAGCCGCTTCCATTGCGACTGGCGATCCCCACACAAGTAGCTGGTGATCTCCTGTCCCTTTACCTGGATGAGATGGCGCTGGTGGAAGTTGGTACTTACAACATTCGCTTCGAGGTGAGCAATCCAACCGTCTACCCGCACGACAACACCTGGTCCATTTTTGCGATGAAAGACATCACCATGGAGTTTGTCCATGTAATGACAGGTTACTACGAGGGCCAAGCATCTCCGTTCGATATAAATGTCGCAGCACAAGCTCGAACGAATGCTGCTGGCCACGGTGCGCGATTCTCGCTCCTGCTGATCGTCATCGTCTCAGTCAGCCGAATCTTTGTCGACCTGTCGGCACGAATATAGCCGGACCTTTTTCGGTTCATCCCCTCC
>Ga0215182_1186959_pt1 | contig 10047 bp, 1 predicted proteins | sample APAC3nscriptome_FD_174781 | JGI IMG/M metagenome (GOLD analysis project Ga0215182, IMG submission 174781) | Metatranscriptome of coral microbial communities from Popa Island, Bocas del Toro, Panama - APAL C3 (Eukaryote Community Metatranscriptome) | ecosystem: Host-associated > Invertebrates >... | reverse complement strand
GGTTCCCATGCACGCAGCGTGTCGCCCGAAGCTCATCTGGTTGATGCGCTCAGAGCCAGCAGAACCAGAAGGGAGGCGACGCCGAGACTCTTTGCTCGAGGGGCACCCGCAGTCAGTGTCAGCCCATTCGCCGGGTCGTTCAGGTTGAAGCCTGGCATTGCGAACGTGGCCATCACTGCCGGATCTGTGATTTGCGAGCAGCCCTCCGGGTAGCTCGGACTGCAAAGGCTCACAAACCAGACGTTAAACGTCGGAAGTGGCGAAGGGACCATCACATTGAAACGGAAGCCGTAGCTGCCGGACGAAAGTGTGACCCACGAGGACTGGTTCAGTTCCAAGGATATTCGGATTCGATCCTTCTGGAAGTAGTCCAGGTAGTCCACTTCCCGCAGAGGCATGTTCTCGTTCATCAGCTGCAAGTCCGTCGGCTTCTCCACCAAGTGAACGAAGCCGTAGGGCAGTGTGATCAGGATCTCATCGATCTGCTGGTCTGGGGCGACGATGAGATCCGGCAAAGACTCCAAGATGTCAAAGCTCACGGTGATGGTCGACTCGCGGAATGGCTTCGTGGAAGTCCAGAGCAACTGACCCTCTCGGATCCGCAGCTTGTCGAGCACTTTGGACCCAGGGATAGACACGGCAGCATCCGAGACAGCGCCAAAGCGATCCCGCAAGATGATCGACAGGTCGTTGAAAAGCGGAGTTGCGGCCGGAGGTGTGAGGAAGAAGGCAAAGACGTACTCGCGGGGGACCATGGTGGTGTTCATGAAGACATAGAGCAAGGCCTCATTCACCACCCGGCAACCGCCTGTAATCGGAAGCGCGATAGCCTCCAGAGTTGCCATGGAACATTCCGGCGCGAAGCCGAAGGGCAAGCGCACCTCGAGGTAGCCGCCGGCCTGAACCATCTCTCTTGTTCGGAATCGCCACACGATGCGACTTCGAACTCCAGTGAAGCCTGGATAGATGACCGTAGTGTCCTGCATGGGCAGCACGTCAATGCCGTCAGCCTGACCCCAGCCGAGCTGCCGATCGGACAAGGCATCCACGCCTTCGATGAACCACTCTTTGGCAACAGGCGTCTGCGTGGGGGAGTCGATCCGCACCAGGATGCCAACGGCCATGCCCTCCAATCCCACGGCAGGTGCTCCTCGGACGGTCAACTCTGCTGTGCTCCGACCGCTGGGCGTGACCTGTCCAGGCACGCAGGCCTCGATGTACACGGAGTCGCCCGGCCCAATGCAGTTCTCCGTGAAGTTGAAGCCGAGGGGAGCGATCACGCGCAGCAGCGTAGGCGCATCGAGTGCTGGGGTTACATCGAGGCTGACGATGATCGAGGCGAGCGGTGGCGAGCGAACAGCCGACACCATGAAGCGGTACTCCTCCACAATGGGAAACTCGCGTGAGTTGCCATCGTTGGTGTTCGTCGGCAGCTGACCCAGATCGCGGGTCTCGATGAACCACTGAATCACAGCGCCATGGTCCTTCGCCGCTTGTGCTGTGGGAGCGATCACAGAGGTGACCACTTCGTAGCGACGGTATGGAATGAGCGGTTCCAACAGTCTGGCATGGATTTGGCCACCGAAGACAGTGGTGATCTCGTTGGCAACTGCCTTCTTGACGACCGCGTTGCTGGAAATGCTCTGACCAATCGGGCTCTCAACCAGCGTAAAGATACTCCGTGTGGGCTGAAACGGCCAGGCCGAGATCATCAGGAAGTCGCCCACCTCGGCTTGCACCGAGATGTGGAAGTGGAACTCTGCATAGGCTGGGCGTCCCATTTGCGTGTTCCAGAGCGACTGCTCCGGGTAGGTGAACGGATCCCGCTGGAAGGTGTTCTCCAACTTGTCGTACAGGATCTCCACTCTGCCGGGCAGGCGGAAGCCATTCCGGAAATTGAGCCGTTCGTCCTGCTTTGTGCCTGGCAGCCAGATGCCATTCTGGAAGAGGCCTCCCGTCCAGGTGGTGATGGAGATGTCGGTCTGCCCACCGATCTTCCCCAGCAACACATTCCTGAGCACGATCATAGTGCGGACACCTTGCATGATATCCATGCGGATGCGCAGGAGAGGCCCCTCCCTGAGAAAGATGACCTGGTTGTCCTCGTCTTCTGTGGAGGCCGCGCTGAAGTCGAAGTCCATCGGCTCGTGGAACTGTATTGCAATGTCCTCTGCAGTCGTCACGGGCGTGAACTCCACATGGATAGAAGACAAAGTCTCTGCCGCTGTATTTGGCCCCAGCAGTCGCACCTCCAAGTTCTCGAGCTGAGGTACGATGTCCCAGCTTTGGAAGGCCTTGGACGCCTTGATGATGCGATTCCCGTTGGAGTCCGAGTTTGCGCTGTAGACCGTGCACTGCCAAAAGTTGTCGGTCAGAGGTGGTGTCTTCAGCGGGTTGTAGATGTCCAGTCCGAACTCAATGTAGTAGTCTCGCTCCACCGGTGTAGGTTCTCGGATGTAGATCGCGATGGCCGATGCATTGCACATGATAATGGAGTTGGGCAGCGGCGTGAAGGTGGCCACCGGGATGTCTGCAGTCGGATCAATCCAGCGAAATCCCCGGCATCTCCCCTGGGTATCTATGAGGTAGAAGTCGGATGGGGAGATGATGTGAATTTCATCACCGAACTCCAAGGTCGTTGGCGATCGTAGCCGAAGCGAAAAGGACGGCAATCGTGCAGCACCATTCCGGACCTCCTGTGTAGGATCAGCTGGGTCCGGATTCGAATAGTACCACTCGTTCATGACCTCATTGAGACGGAATCCTTCGATGTGCGACGAGTCCAGGGACTGGCCATCGGCAGAGTAGCTGGACAGCTGCCAGACTGTCGGAGCGAAACTGACGATTTCGTTCGGGTTGTAGACGCTGAGAACCACCACATAGTCCAAACCTGCCGTGACCGGACGAGGATTCCGATATCGCACGGTGACCTTGGTCGAGTCATCCGCATCTACCAAACAGACCAGATCATCTTCAGGCCAGACAAAGCCAGGGTAGAACACGCCAAGGTTGGTGTACGGCAGCTCCTCGAGCTCGGAGGTGCAAGCTTTTGAGGGCTCGTGCACGAAGGTGAACCCCGCCGGCGCTACTGCCCTGATCTCGCCGTTCATGTGGATGGTGTTGAAGGGCCGGATTCGGAACTTCAGCGGATTCTGAGTGCGCACTTCCCCTGCCAGCGTTCGATCCCGGGCCGTGGTGATGGGCGTGACACCAGTCTGTGTGAAGGCCCACAACGTCATGCCCTCGATAGGCTCAGATGCTTCACTCCCCAGCTGCACGACCCACCGATTCACCTCCGGTGTCACCATTGGGTTCGATTTGATCCCGATGCGGAAGATGTAAAGCTCGTTGGCAATCAGCCGTGCCCCGGTCGCAAACTGCAGCCACAGGGAGGCCATGCGATCCACACCCCGACAAGTGCTGATTGCAACGTCGCTTGGCCACACCGCGAACTCCTCCGGGAAGCGCACTTTGGGGCCGAAGGTGACGCTTTCCGAGACTTCTACAAACTGCAGACACTCCTCCTCAAAGGTGAAGCCGTACGGAGCACGGACGGTCATGTAACCGTCGAGGAAAGCATCTTGGCTCAGCTTGATGGCGAAGATTAAGCTGTTCGGCTGCCCGGGTCGGTCGTCTCGCCCTGTGCCGATCCTCTGCTCGTCCGTCAGCGTAGGAATCCGAGCCTCCAACATCTGCCGCGTGATGTCGAAGCCCTGCGCCGCTGTGGAGAAGTCAAGCCGATTCGTCGACGGATTCGTGATGTTGGCGATGGTCTCGAAGGACTCGAAGATCCAACAGATGAAGGTGCCACACTCCAGATTGCCGGTCCCACTTGTCGGGTAGTTCAGCACGGTCGTCTGTGGGTTCTCAGCCAAGACAGCAAAGGCGTGGTGGTTGGCCGACAAACCCAGCGGCCCGGCGCGGAGTCGCAGAATTAGCCGGCCACTCAAGCCGATTGTGCTGTCGAAGAAGGCCTCGCAGCTCACGCCCTCAGGTGGAGGTGGTGCCATGGGATCCCTCACTGACACCAGCTCGCAGTTCTGCTCGACCTGAAAGCCTTCAGGTATAGTGATCTCGATGCCTCCACCTGACGGGATGTACGTGATCGTCTCCAAGCGGAACTGTACCAAATTCTCCTTGCCGATAATTGTGGTGGCGTAGTCCACCTTCGCATTCTTCAAGGCCCGGACTGGCGGAGCCTGGATGAAAGCCGCTGCTGGGCGATCATCCGTTGAAGAGGAGTTGAAGCCCATCTCGAAGAAGAATGCATTTGCTGACGCAGTGGGTGTCTTCGCCGGCACCTCTACCGGCGCCGCGAACCCGTAGATGGCAAACTCCGCCATGACGCTAGGTCTGAAGATCAGCGTTTTGGTGCCATCTCTGGGGAGCGGTGTGCCTGATGGGAAGTCGGCCGTCACACCGTCGGGGACCAAGGCGCGCAGAGCTATCGGCGTGTTGGCCAGTGTCTGGTAGACAAACTCCGTGTCATCAAAGTTCCACACATACCCCTCTGGTGCTCGGAAGCGTATGAAGCCGGTATCGCCAACCGGGTGGTTGCTGATGAGAACGGACACCCAGGAGCGTCGCTCCGTCATCTGAAAGGGCCGGAGGTCGCTGATCTTGACCATCACTTCCAAGGTTGAACTGGAGTAGATCCCCCAGCTTGTGCTGTCCATAGAAGTGAAGGGAATGGTCTGCGGCGTGCCATCGACCACATACTCGCTCGCGTCTGCGGTGAAGAGAGTCCATCCTGCGACCTGGCTTGGATCGAAGCCTTCGGGGTTCTGCACGCGGATCTTGAAGCCGAAGAGCCGTCCGCCGTGGAGGATACGTTCCAGGCGAAGCTCGGCCTCCCGCAACTCCGATCCGCGACTCACGCACGACAGAATCCCCGGCAGCGGCAGGGTGGCGTCCGCAGGATTCGCTTGGGTGGCGTAGTAGGGGGCTGGGAGGTCGGTGGCATTGCAAGGCTGTCCGAAGCTGAAGCCTGACGGTGCAATGAGTCGAACGAGGCCACCCGGGCCCACCTCCTGCTCTGTTCGGAAGAAGAAGTGGAGGTCCTGCAACACCGCCTTCTTCGTCGATGCGGAGAGTACTTGCGGCTGACAGGTGGCATCGGTGATGATCCCCAAGACAGCATTGTTGGACTGGTACATCAAGTCTTCAGCCGAAGTGAAGCGATACTCGCTGGTCTTTTGCCGTATCCTCTGTGTGCCGAACTGGTGCAAGCCAATGTTGGAATAGCTGACGGTCCACACATTTCGGCTGTCGGCTCGCTGCAAGGCGAATGGAGGATTGTCTGCTGTGATTTTCACCACCAAGGACGAGCCGGCGTAGACGATGCCATCCGGGTGCTTCGGTGTGAAGGTGCACTTGTTGCTTTCTACGCTCCAGCCATAAGTTGAGGAACCATCGGTTGGGGTCCCTCGGCCCTGAGGCACCTGGCTGCCGAAGGCGGGGAGAGTCGTGGCAGCTTCCCATGGGTTGATGCCTTCGAAGGCCGTGGGCATTCTGCAGGTGTAGCCCTCCGGAAGCGTGATGGTGAAGGAGGCATCGTTGTAGGTGTCATCTCGGGCCTTGATCGTCGAGGACAACGTAAGCCTGGCGTAGAGCACATTCATCTGGTCGCCGCGGAATGGCTTGGCATTTCCTCCCCCAAGCTGCGAGACAACCTTGCCAATCGTGATGCCCGGGTTTGGCTCCTTGTAGATGTAGCTCCCGCTGGAGAGCACGTAGTTAGGACGCTGATCGAATTGGTTCGTGACCTGCGCCGCCAAGCGCTGAGCGAAGAAACCGCCGGATGGGATTGTGACGCCTCCAATGCGAATGCGCACCTTCCGATTTCCGTAGAGGTCATCGAACTGGCAATCAGCGGCCGTCTCGCACGAGGGCAGCGTGATCTTCAGGATGTTCAGTGCCATACCTGGGACGGTCGGCAGACCCAAGCAAGAGGTGATCTGCCCACAGAGGAAGCTGATCTCTCCGCTTTCGACGCACTGGGCCGTGCAGGAGCTGGTCGTCTGCCACTGCGTCAGGGGCCACAGGAAGATACGCACGATATCCAGGCCCTGGATTCGCCCTGCAGTCGTCTCCCAGCCCATCATCTCGATGTTCAAGCTATCTCCGGCCTGAATCGGAAGGAGGTCCTGATAACCGCCGAGGATCTTGAAGCCTCCCGCCGAGAACCGGGGATCTTCGGTGCCATCCGGGCGACTTGGAGACTGTGGCTCGGTCGTCAGCATGGCCAGGCCACGCTCGATGGCCTCGTAGGGCCGCGAAGTCACGTCGTCCATCGGGAAAATCTCGACCAGCTCGGTAAACTGGGTCACCTGGTTCAGGGTCGGAGGATCTCGATCTTCGTTTACGATGCCGTTGAAGACCATTTGGTATGTGGTGGACTGGCGCAGTCCATTCTTGCCCTCAAAGACGATGAAGACCTCTCGCCGGTTTCCCGTGGGGTAGCCCTTGTAGTAGCAGCCCTTCGGCATCGGGAAACCTCGCTCCATGTCTGCAGACCATAGTTCAAGAAAGAGCTTGCCACAGATCGACTGCGAGGCCTCATGGAAGTCGTCTTCGGTTGCAACCGTGAAAGGAATCTCGGAGCCGGCAAGATCGGAGTAGCGAATGTCCAACAGATTCGTCGCCAGGAAGACGATCTTCAGTCGAAGACTGTCCTGTGCTTCCTCGTAACGCATGCCTGTCACTCCCCCCGCAGTAGTGAAGGTGAGGATCATGGGCGCTGGCGTCTCTCGGGCTGGACTGCTCATGCTGATCGTGGCTCCGAGCATCGTCGCAGGGTTGCGAATTGTCATCTTGCCAATCTCCTCCACGTATTTCGCGCCGTTGCCACCGAAGCGCCAGCACACGCGGAGGTTCGCTCTCTCTGCCGTGGCCATAACTTCCTCGCGAGTTTGGGCGCGGCTGTGGTGCGTCCAGAGGCCGCCCCTTCCGATGTAGCCGATTTCAGGCCGGGCCCCCGCATAGACGACCGTGAACTGTGGCCGGGCGATGCTCGGCCAGCCAATGCGAATTCGGCCGATCAACGGGTTCTCTGTGGCAATGAACTTCTGCGCAGCGATGTAGGTGTCTGGGGCCGTGCCGCTGTTCCCCGCAGCATCCGCAAAGTCGAAGGCACCCTTCAAAGCCGTGAGCATCTCCTCTGTGCACACAGGGTCTCCTGGCGAGCAGAAAATGTTGGCGCCCAGAGTGATCTCGTCTCCCGTCATCATGCCGTGTGGCTTCTGGAAGACCAACTCTGTCTCAGTGTCGCTCAGGACTGTGATGGTCGTGATGTCATTCGTCTCACAGTTCTCATTGCTCACATCGCAGTTGTAAGAGTCGGCGGAGAGGACCTTGGTACTAAGGTCGCCCGGCTCGGTGCCACCAGTCAAGGTCACGTCGGTGCAGGGAACCGGGCATTTCACTTTCAGCGCAGTGTATGCAAAGGCCGCTGTGTTTGGGTTGAAGTTGTCGTCTGTGCAGCGACCATCGGAGCTGATAATGCGAATGGTGTCACCTGAGGTTAGCCCGAAGCCCTCGTAGCTGAAACGGAAGACCACGTTCGTGGAGAAGGTCCAGCGCTGGTTGATCTGCGGCCCCTTGACCGTCAGATGCGTTATCAGCTTCCAGTTCGAGGAGTCCAGGCATATGCTGTCCACTGTCACCGCACAGTAGCAGACGGCCAATGTTCCAGCCTCCGTCACCGTGATTGTGTTCACGAAGGAGTTGGAGTTGAAGACCACTTTTTGCAAGTCAGGCGGTGTCTGTGTCTGCAGTTCACCCAAATAATTCGTGGAGGCCGCAACCTCACTGGACAGTCCCTGCGAAAACTGGCTGTTGTAGCCGGACAGGGCACAGCCGTCATCATTGAGTTGTTTGTCCTTGTCTGTCACCAGCTTCAGCAAGCTGTTCTCCTGCAGTCCCAGCACACCGCCATCAGCGTAGGGCCTGTAGAGCCCAATGATGCCGGGCTGGTTCACAAACTCCAGAGACCACTGCGCCGGGAGATCGGACCTGGATGTCGCTGCGCTCACGAGCCGTGTGGAGCTCAGTCGCATACTGCCGACCTTGAACCAGCTGGAATCCACATTGCAGTCGCCGTTGCAGTAGCACACGTCCACTTCTTTGGAGGTGTGGAAACCTCGGGCCTCATGGTTGGTGGTGCCCATGACGAAGCGAAATCCGTAGGTGCCGCCAAACGTCTTGTGATCTTGACGCACCCCTCCCGACAAGCGGCACCCAATTGGCGAACCGGGATCACAGTTCATCTCGTTGAGGTTTCCCTGTGGGGATCCGTCGATCGGGACGTACAGCGTCGTGGGAAGGACCTCGAGACCTCCCAGAATTCCATGAAGGCCGGTTCGGCAGCCATTTCCTGCATCCCAGCTGGGCAGGTCGTTGGCCAGGCTCTTCTCCACCAGCTTCACTCGATTCTCGTCGTTGTTCATGCATGCGTTGGTGGGGCACTCCACACGAATTCGAAATCGGTACTGGCCGGTGACTCCGGTAAAGTCCTCCGCGCATGTGCTGCTGCCAGCGTGGCAGACCTTGCTCAGGTAGAAGTGCAGGATGCCAATCTGCTGGATAAAGTCCACCGTGTTGGTACACCCGTCCCGGTCGGGGCAGTAGCAAGCAGCCACCGTCCGCGCATGGTACGTCGTGGTGCTACCGAAGGCGTTTCCGAACAAATCGTTTCGGGTTGTTGGAATGTTGATCCGCCTGGAGCCAACGGTTGCATCCGGCTCGATGTACGGATCACCAGCCTGACAGGCACCGCCATCACGACAGATGAAGCTGGCTGGCTCCGTGAAAGCACAGGGCTGGGCCTGCATGGATGCTAACATGCCGGTCTGCTCGTCGAAAGTCGCCTCAAACTCGCCGGACCAGGTACCTCGGCCAATCGGTCCGTAGAAGCCGGCACCTGGGTAGGAGTAGTCGACGATGCAGGAACTCTGAAGGCCGTACCTTCCATCTGCTGTGTTGAATTCCTCCCTTCGCATATAGCACTGGTAAATGCGATGCGTCAAACAGTCGTCGGTCGTGCAACTATCCGAGCGATCGAAGACGCCATTCACCTCTATTCGCTGCCGCGTGATGTCCGCCTGTAGTAGGCCAAAAGTACCGTTGGCCGAGTAGCAAAGCCGGTAGTTGCCACCCATCCTGAAAACGAGGGTGTCATCAGCTCGGAGGGTATCTGTGCTGAGAACTGATGTTGAGGACCCCAGGGGCTCACCCCAGGTGCCTGACACTTCGGAGCCTTCGGCTACCAAAGGTTCGCCCACCCGGCACTGGCCGTCTCTGGCTTGAGGCTCGGTGAGGGTATTGTCCACGATCTTTAATCTCGCATCTCTGTGGATCTGGTTGACAAATTGGAAAGTGCCTCCCGGGATTTTGATCTCCAGGATAGTGTAATTCGCCCCTGCATGGGCACCCTCGATGGCTGTACAAAAGCTCGAGCACGTCCAGGAGGTTGTGGAGCCTCCCTCCACCATGTAGAGGACATGGTTGTCCGGAAGTGGCATGTCCTCCAGAGTGGTAACGTACTGCAGTCTCCGGGAGGGGTTCTCGGCTGCAAGCGCTCGCAGCTCCTCAACCTCCTCGGCGGACAGTGCCTGGTCCAGGTCACCTGGTGAGTCCGTCCAGGGAGCCAACTCCTCTTCTCGGATCTCTTCATCGGCGCCTGAGATCCGGAGGAGTGCCGCTGCGCTAAGCAGTGCGAACACCCACCGCATTCCTTACGGGGCACCTAGAGAGCCTGGGGTAGCGCCAGGCCACGAACTAGAAAAGTGCACAAATAAAAGGAGCGCAAGCAGCGATGAAATGTGACGCTCGTCAAGGGCACGCACGGGTGAGAAAAAAGCAGTCAGGTCAAATTCAGCGACTCCTCTGGGGTATCCTCTTTGCGATGTCTCGCCGGCTAAAGGGCTTTGCCCGGGAGCCCGGCGAAACTCGAGACCTCTTGGACCGCCCTTGAAGGCGGCTACAAACCCCCCCGGAGCTGAGAACGGGATGCGGCGAGGACGGCGCATAGAAAAGGGATCAAAAGAG
>Ga0215182_1126067_pt1 | contig 10368 bp, 1 predicted proteins | sample APAC3nscriptome_FD_174781 | JGI IMG/M metagenome (GOLD analysis project Ga0215182, IMG submission 174781) | Metatranscriptome of coral microbial communities from Popa Island, Bocas del Toro, Panama - APAL C3 (Eukaryote Community Metatranscriptome) | ecosystem: Host-associated > Invertebrates >... | reverse complement strand
GCTCAAGCCAATTTGGCTCTTTGCCGCCAGGGATCTTCCCGGGCACGAATCCTACGTACACCTACCGCTCGGCATCAGTCAGGGGCTGTATGCCGCTTTCTTCCTTTCCGTCGCGCTGGCGCTTCTGCGTTTGCGTATCCTCTTGGCTTGTGGCTCGTGGTGTAGCAGAACAGTGCGATCTGTCAGACGAGTTACCAGGCGAAGCTGCAAAGAAAGCATCTGCACTGCTGCAGGTGCGAAAGCCAGCACTCGATGCTGTGCAACCAGACATACTTCTGCCCCCGGCCTTGGATGCCAAGGAATCGCCGCACGTCCTATCCGGGCCATTGTTTGAGCAGTGCCGCGTGCGCAAGGCGACAGGAGACCTGGGCGGCCAGAACAGCTCCGGCGGGGGAGCGCCGAGCAAGGCCAATGTGAGCTTGATCGAGAGTGATGATGCGTCGTCGTCGTGCTCCGAATCACAGATTCCATTGGTAACTTTCCAAAGCAACGGCCAGGCCACGTTGGAATGCTGCCCCGCCGACAATGTGATGTGCTCCGGGTGTCAGGCTATGTCACGTCGACGCCTTGGTTCACGACGACGCCGTGGCATTAGGGACTGCGAGGTGTGCGCCGGTGGCTTCCAGATGGGGAAGAGCTCCTGCATGGCCTGCCGTGACATCCCAGGCTTCGTGGACCCAGCCGGCAACAACTGCCATCACTACTGGGACCAGCTGGTCTGTCGAAATGGGGCGCCACATTCCAGCCGCTTCAAGTCCAAAATCGCCCAGGACACGACTATCGAGCAGTACCGGCACAATGGGCTGAGTGCCAAGGAAGCCTGCTGTGCTTGTGGTGGCGGTATGCGAGCCAGCACGCCATTCACCTACCTGGCTTCCAGTCGATCCTTTGTGCTTGGTAAGGCGATGAGTGACCAGCCCTACCCACGAACTGCTTCCCACTACCGCGTGGCCGGAGTCCTTGAAGGTACTGGCTGCGACTTACACTCACTGGGCTTAGTGCTGGATCCCCGCACCGGCAGGATCGCCGGCACGCCAACGGCGGAGGAACCAGCGGAAGTCGAATGCATCATTGAGGCAGTGCAGGACGAGAGTCTGGGCATCATGGCCAACACCACGGTCAAGATTGACCTGCAGTACTTCGCTTACGACGCCCGCGTGTTGTCCTTCCCTGCTCCTTCCAAATACATGCCACGCAAAAAGTTCATTTCTCGCCGAGTTGGTGGTTACAGCAACTGGCGCGTTGCTTGCACCCCGAATGCTCCATGGCTTAGCATCAACTCTGGTACCGGAGAGCTGTCCTCTATCAGCCTTGGCACCTATGTGCCTGAGGCCGCGTTCTGTACAGTCACAGTGTTCAACGGTACGATGGACCTGACGCACTCACTGGGCGTTGTCCATCCGAACCATTGGGCTTCCATGCAGCTCAAGCAAATTGTGGGAGACAAGAAGGTCGACGCCGGTTCTGTTCTGAACTTGATCGCTGCGAGGGCGATACCTCCACTGATTCTTGCTTCCGGCGATTCTTCTACACCGCCAGTGGCGTTCTATGCGAGCTGCTCTTCCAGCGGTCTGGATGTGAAGTTCGACCTTACCACTGGCGACGTCGTCGTGCAAGGCCACGTGGCCTTCCGTTTGGACGTGCTGACCGGCGAAATTCTGGGCATCCCAGACATGGGTGTCCTCAGCAGCTGCGGTGACTCGTCGCGCTGCAAAGTGCAGCTGACGTGCACCTTCTTCGGCGAGCTGGCTTTCCAAACTCCAGGATCCTTGCCAGAGTTCTTGAAGCGCTCCGCCGAGGTGGTTATTCGGGACGACACCTGCTGGCAGACGGTCTCTACAAAGTGGAAGGAGCTGGAAGAACTCACTGGCTCGGGTACTTGCCGCAGCCGCTGTCGAGCAAAGAGGGGCTGCGCTGCCTACCAGCTCAGGGGCTCCAAATGCTTTGCCGTGCGCCGCATGTCTGCGGCCGCATGTCCACAGACTTGTCAGGGCTGTGGCCCGGGCACTTGCACCAGCTACTGCACCAACGGGGAATGTGCCACGCCGCCGGATTGGACCCAGTCGGTAGACTGCACTGGCTGCGCTAGCCCGGACTTTACGAGCGCGTTTGTACGGATCAACGACTGCGACGCCCAGTCGAGCTGCCTCTCGCTCACCAAACTGGGTGCTGGAGCTGCTTTCATCGAGGGCGAGTATTGTCCGGCGGCAGACGGCGAGCGCGACGGATTGCTGCCCTACTATGCCAAGGTCGGGGAGGTCCCAGCAGCCACTTTGTACCTGGCGAAGTGGATTCCTGAACGGGAGCTTCACAATCCATGCCCTTCTGGAACGGCATGGGTTGTCCGCCGCAGCAGCGTCGCGGACTTCTTCAAAGGTGAGTACCTAGAACTCCGCGGGGAGGCTCTCGCCTGCTTCGGCCAAGCGGCCCTGGGTGCAAGTGTCGACAGCGGCTCTTGGAGCATTGGCGACAGCGTTCTGGACGAGATCTCCTCGAAGATGAGTGTGACGATTTTGGATGCCGGCTATGTGGCGAAGCACCCCAGCGAATCGTCCAGCGAAGTCCGCATATCACCCGTGGCACGGACTTGTGGCAACCCTCTTGACCAGCGCGAGAGCGGGAACACCAAGGGTGACGAGGACACTGGTGACGGTTTCGAGTTCAATGATCTCGATAGCCCACTCGGCGAACGTCGGTTCTATGCTTTGTCACCCTGTGAGTGCTTCGGTGGTGAGTATGGCGCCGCAGCTCCTGTGAGCGACACCACGTACTCGACGATGCCACCGGGCAGCAACAACAAGTACATTCCAGCCAGTACCATGATTGTCTCTGGCAGCTTGTCTTGCGAGCCGGGGAAGCTTCTGAAGACTCTGGTCGACGTCGGAGCAGAGGGTTGTGAGATGGCGTGCCGGAGTGGTGATCACACAAGTGGAGGTGCCGAGTGCGATTTCTACTTCACTGGAAGCTACACAGACACAACAGTCTGCCGACTGTACAGTGGTTGTGGCAATCTGGTACAAGAGGTGAACAGCCAGGGAGAGCTGTACGGTGTGTCGACAGCGGAGGCATGTCTTGTGGCAGATCCGGAAGCCTGCAGGGCCCACAAGCGCGAGAAGTGGCTGGCAGGTGAGATGGATCCAGTCGGCGATTGCCTTTTCGAAGACCTTCTTTCGCAGTGCGACACCTCGCTGATTCACGGAGGTCATGGCATCTCCGAATGCGGCAGCTGCACCCACATGAGTGAAACCGCCAAGGTGGTCGGACTCTCCAAGCTGAAGCGTCCACTCCCGGAGAGTTTCGCAGCAGGCTCGATGCTGTCAGTCAGCTGCGGTACGCGGTTTGCTGGCCTCAATCGCTTCGGCAATGAGCCGCTCTCAGAGCAGCAGATCGTTTGCCAGGATGGATCTTGGGTAGACCCCCATGGAGGCCCTGGGCTCCTGGCCCTGCAGTGTGTGGCCTGCACGCGCGCCACACCGAGGGCGGGAAGCAGCCTGCGAGATTTCATGGCGGCTTCCCAGCAGGAGAGATGGTGGCTTCAGCACCATCCGGTCGAGATCCGCTCATGGAACAATCTTTGCTTGAGCAGCGAGATTCAGAGCGACAGTTCGGTAACGATCAGCTTCACGGATCCTGTGGACATTGCCGTGTCTTCCCGTCGCCGCAACATCGACAGTGGCGGGAGCTATGGCTCAGCGCTCTGGGGCAGCGGCTACTCCTACGGCTGGACCGGCGATGGAGGAACCTGCGCCTTTGACCAGCGGGCCGAGGTTTCAGGCAGCTTTGCCTTGAGCTGGTCGATGAGCGGCGATGCCCAGAAGATAGAGGACATCCCTGGCTTGCTCCAAGGGATCCAATACGATGTCAGCTTCAAGGTGAAGGCTACTGCTAGCTCGACGGCCACCTTGAGCACTCACTGGAGCGGTGGCTGCGACGGCTCCTCGTGCCCTGCGGCAGTCAGCTGCCCATCAGGACGGTCGCTGGTCAAATGCGAAGCAGGGACCGACGTCGTATCCATCAAGAGACCTCTGGGAGCGCAAGTTACACTTGCAGGGCAATGCCGGGCCTACGGTGCTTCCGGCATGGGTGCCAACGTTCGTGTGGGCGATGAGAAGAGCAGAGCCAAAGGAGACGCTTGGTCAGACGTCGCCGGATGCGGGGCCAGTGGCTACGTGGCGGTCACGCCTGCAATGATGTGGGCAGGTATGAACTTTGCGGGAGACGGGCGACGGCGCAGATACACTGGATACGGTCTCAGCCGCCTCTCCAACAAGGGCGACAATGAAAAGACGAGACTTTGCCCCGAAGGCACGTGGCTGAAGCGCATGGAAGTTTGCTCGGGAAACAAATGGGACGGTATGTACTATGGCTCATGCACGAACGGTCAAGTCATGCACACACAGAACGACGCGTGCGATCGACGAAGACGGCGTGGCAATAGAAGAAGAGAGCAGGAGGGACGCCGTCGCCAGACCCAGATGGACAAGGCCTCTGGGGCACGGCGCGTGTATGGCGCGGCCGGAAGCAACGTGGACAAGCTCTGCATTGACGGTGGGCACTGCCGTGGCAACACGAACTCGAACGCATTCGACCAAACCTGCGGGGCGAACTCTCTCCTGGTGGGATTCAAGGAGTACGATCGCCGCAGGAGCATTCGCTTCCTGTGTAATGAAGTACGGCCAGTTGTGAAAGCTTTCGACTGCACCGACGCCGGATGCAGGGCGATGTGTGCAAATGACAACTGCAAGATCAAGCCTTTCTGTGTGAAAGCCCATGTCAACATTGTGGAGAGCGGAACCGAGGCCACGTCTACGGGGGGAGGCGCATGGTCCGGCTGGTCCACCTGCCCTCACCGCTATTCGGCGGCGGGGCTCCGATACATGGAGCTGATAGGTAGCGTCGTTGATGCCGACGTGTCAAGCTTGGATGGCCTGGAGTGCATCGACAACAAATGCCGAGCGAAGAGCCCCCGGAAAGCGGTGAAGATCAGAGCCGCGTGCGTAAAGCTCATAAGTACGCAGATGGGCACGACGAAGGAGAGAACGACCACCGGTTGGTCGGAGTACTCGACTTGCCCATCTGGCTACAACGCAATCGGCGTGGCCAAGGCCTACATGAATGGTGGTTGGGATACGATGCGCATCTGGGATTGCAGCACGTCCGCGAATGGGTGTCGCATCTACTGCGTCGGAACGGACAAGTGCACCATTAACACCGCCTGTATCTCCGCCCAAACCTTCGCAAGGGCAGAGTGCTCCCAGGATCACAAGAACCTGATTCTGAGAAGCACCACCGGCACTGGGACACGACAACCAAGCAGCTGTCCCTCAACGCATAACAGTGTCCGATGCCTCTGTTACTCCGAGACGCAAAACAAATGCCCAGAGAGCCGGCGACGGAATGTAGGTACTCTCAGTGGCTGCTCGCACAACTTCGGCTCGGCTACAGGGAGAGTGATACGGCTGTGCACACAAGCTGAAGCTTCCATCCGCTACTACCTGGGAGACCAGGCCTCCCACATCATAGAAGACGTGACGGCTGCCTACACCACGCAGACGCACAAATTCACGGCTGATGGCTCAGGAAAGCTCCCGCTGAGGGTCCGCGGATTGTCGCGAAGTGGTGTAACCCTCCATGTAAAGGATCTGAAGATAGAAGACTCGACAACGTCTACGAGTGATCAAAGCTTGCTGATCGACTTGGAAAACAAATGCTCCGGCTCGCGCTGGGAAGTTCAGCTTCCTGCAAGCCCTGAAGGGACTCCGTATCTGGTGACCGTGACTTACGGAGACAAGAGGACAGCAATTGAGACTTCCTCCTGCTCTGTTGGAACGGCTGGACAGATGATCAGTGCCAAGGCAAATCCTGAAACGGTCCCCAAAGGCTCCAGCAAAAGCGTGACGCGGACGGTGTTCGTCCATGGTGGCAGCGACGGGAAAGGAAAGCTGGTGTTTGCTGGTGAGTCTACCGGTGGCTGCACCGGCGTGAAGACCATAAGTGCCCAGCGAGAGGATTCCGTGTTCTGGTCCTCCTGCGGCGAGCCTTTCAGCCAGGTCTGGAACTTCAAGGCTTCCAACCAAGCACCTGGAAACATCCAGCTCGTGCACCGTGCGCGGGCGGCGTCAGGAGCAGGTGCAGCTGCCTGTGTCAATCCGGCCACTGGCAAGATGGCAGTGTGCGAAACGAGCGTTGAAGCGCATGCCAAGCAGGTGTTCTCGTTGCACTACTTGCCGCCCCTGGTCGCGCAATGGACCCATTTCGAGTCCGGGCAGAACTTGCAATCGGGCTCTTGCGTCCGAGCCAATGCGAAGTATTTACCGAACTTGGACATCAACAATAACCTGGTGTCCTGTGGTGATGGACAGGTGCTGAGCTCCTTCCTCTTCCGCCAAGACAGCACTTGCAATCATCATGACTACTACCGCTACTTCTACAGCTGCACCACCATCATACCGGTGACACAGACCGCCTCTTGTTCACAGAAGTCCACTCGCTGCGTAGCCCACAGCAAATGAGACCCTCACATTTGGGAGCTGGATCGTCACGACGTCGGAGCCCACTGCGATCCAGGCACACTTCTAACACAGTTCGCCTATACTGACTGCACTGGCGATGATGGTAGTGGGTACAAGTACACCTACACATGCTGTCCGGCTCAAGGTCTCGGCGAGTGTCAGGAGATTAACACTGAGTGGGGCGAGGTTGGTGCATTGAGCGACCTTACTGCGCTTCAACACCATCAGCTGCAGTGCCCGCAGGACCACGGCTTGAAACGCTTCCTTCTGGAGGCCCAAGTCCCCGAAGTCGCTGAGGGAGAGACACTGCAAGGAGAGGTTCGTTATACCTTTGTGTGCTGGCGGCTTCCTCTTGCACCGCCCGTGAGCGTGCGCACCGGCCCTTTGGTCACGACGGAGGCGGAGACCTGGCAGGGGACCTACTGCCCCGCGGGGCGCGTGGAGGGCCGACCGAACTTTCAGAAGAGATCGGGCTCATTTCCACAGTACTCCATCCAGGTTGGAAAGACATGTGGCAATTGTGCCAGCTCGAACAATGCGTTCATCGACAACGGGGAGCGATATTCAACTACCACTCCAGCTCACATCGGAACCCATTGTGGATCTATCTGCTCGGCAAGCAAGGAGTGCGGCGGCTTCATGTTCGCCGAGGTCAACGACCGCTGTTGGTACCGGAAAGACCCGACGTGCAACGTCAAGGCCGAAGCAGCCCGTCAATGCTGGACCAAGGTGGACGGTTCGTCAATGACACTAGGATTCGACCGCTTAGAAGGAACCTGGTGTTTGCAGCCAAAGGATGGCCAGCAGCAGTGTTCATCGGTTGCAGATGTCTTGCATCCTGCTGATCTCAGCGCTCAGTCGCTGGTTGGAGTGGACTACACACCGTTAACACCCATGGAAACCGACTTCGAAGGGAGCGGCGCTATGGAAGTGTCTAGAGACATCATGGCACAGAGTTTGCTCGGGACCTCCAGCAGTGTTTCCCGTGTCGGCACCGGTGGTGGCCTAGGAAACAAGAAGTTCAAGAGCTTGCCGAAGATCCCGAAGGCGAAGTTTGAAATGACGAAGTTCGAGAAGGCAGAGTTCAAGCCCTTCGAAGGTGAGCGGCAGGAACTTGAGCGCCGAAGCGTCACTGACACGGTGCTGAACTGGGCACCGGAGGGGGTGAGCTATGCGCCGCACTGCTTGGCCCGTGAAAGCCGTGAGATGATCACAGGTGCAGAGCCAGTGGAAGGTGATCACTACCTCAGTGTGGAAGAGCGGCAGAAGGATGTCGTCGGCGCTTGCTACCATGCTCTGGGTGTAGACAGCAGTGGGGCCTCCGCTGCCGAGACCTGGGGTGAGGAGGGAACGCCCGGGAAGAAGGACACAGACTGGCAAGATCTCTACATCTTCGATGCGAATCCCACTTTTCCGGGGCTGACCGCGGATGCTGTTTGGGACTGCAGCTCCCGCGACATCAATCGCAACTACAAAATGGCGATGTGGGAAAGGGTAGCGCAGATGAGGACAGAAATGCTCGAGAACTGGGGTGAGCCCGCCTCCGAAGGAATTTGTGCCGCCATTCCTGGTGCTCTGACTTTGGCAGGAGCCATTGCCGCCTATGCTGGGGTGAAATACGAGATGCAAGCCGTTTGCGAGGCTATTGCCGCGGGAGTGCGGGGTGGTGCCCTATATGCCATTGCCAAGCGGCAGGACTATCGCGAAAAGCGAATGATTATCAGTGACTATGCAGACTGCAACCCACTTCAGAATACCATGGCCAAAGTCTATTGCGATCTTAGCTGTGTGGAGGACGCCGTCAAGAGAGGCGATGCGCAGATCCTCTCATCCATCGGGACGCTGAATCGCAACATTCTCTCGGAGATGAAGGCGTTCTTCGACCATTACGTCTCTGAGATCTTCACCCGCCTCACCCACATAGAGGATAAGTCCTCTCATGAGTCGAGCCAGCTGAAACAGGCGCTGGATACCTATGCGAAGGCAGAGATCGGTGCAGTGAACTCCAATGGAAAGCAGATCATCGGTGCAATGAATAAGCAGCACACAGCGATGAACAAGAACCTTGGGACGGCTGCCAAGCAGATCTTTGACTTGACTCACGAAGAGCACAAGGTTCTTGCAGAAAAGATTGATGGTGTAAACACGAACTTGGCCGCCACGTCGGATGCCATCGACAAGCTGGAGGAGTCCACACGGCGTCGATTCAGCGATGCCTTCGACGAGTTTGCCGACGCCCTCACGGAAAGTAATCTTCTGGACGTGGATCTGCATCGATCTGCACGTTCGGCTCTTGACCATTTCGAGAAGTGGCACCAGGACTCTATGCACCGAATAGGCCGCGGAAACCTGCAGAAGATTGAGCAGGCAATGCGCGCGCTTCATGGGCGCATGGAATCTACACGCAAGCAGGGCCTTGTGGGCAACCAGACTTTGGTGCAGAAGCGTGAGGTTTTCGCTTCCTTGCAGAAAGATGCGAACTCCACGCTGCACCAGCTCTTCCAGATGCAGGGGGCTTCCGACGAGAGCGCCCCAGCAGTGGTGGACCAGGAGATCAAAAAGCTCCTGAAAGCAGCTCACACCTCGATCCGAAGTCACCACCTGGCTGCTGAGCGCATGGGCCGGCGGATGCAAACGATGCAGCGATCAGACTACAACCGGTCATTATCTCCGGCGAGGCTGGCGACGGACCTCCACGTTGAAGCGCAGTTGGTGGAGTTCGATAAGTTCATGCTGAACATCCGCCGAGCAGCCGAAGAGTACCTGGAGTCGGCACACTCTCAAGTCGGTCTCGTGAGCCGAGCAACTGAGCTTACAGACCAGTACTTGTCTCAATGCAGCTCCGACTTTTGGGAGCTGTCCCTCGCTGCTCGAAAGGCAATGGCGGCAGGCAAGAAGGCTGCCCGCTCTGCTAGAACGGCGATGAATCGCGTCACCCAAGAAGTGGGGCTGCTTGCTGACATGCTCGTCGACGGCGGCCTCGCTCGGCACGCCACCGAGGCAGCCGCAGCAGAAGTCGCGGCGGTATCACAGAGAGAAACGGTGAGCCTGGACGAGGAGGAGGTCCCAGATGAGGCCGGCAGTGATCCCGATCGTGATGCACAGATTCAGCAAGTTGTTCAGCTATTCCAGGCTTTCCGGCCAGCTGATGTTCCAGCATCGGTGTCGAAGCTGCTGGCACAGCCCGAGCTCCACCAAGCTCTGGCAGCAGATCTCCTCAGCCGGCTGCATCACCGCATGCCACCCTTTTTGCCCAAGGCTTTGGCCTCCTTCTACCTGGTCCAGGACCTGCGCCAGCGCCATGACATGCATGGCATGGCCCGGTCTGGTCAACAGGACGCGCGGCTAATGGCAGCAGCCTGGGCACGTTTGGATTCGGAGATGGCAAGGCTGGCAGCCGAAACTCGGGTCGCGGGCGCGACACTGGGAGCAGCCTTTGCCGAACGTGCGAACTTGGCTCTGGAGGCGCTGGCGCCCATCCCCGACCCTTGTCGCTCCCTTGTGTGGGGTGCGGGCTGGGCCACCTGGAGCCAGGCATATCGCACTAGCGCCACCAGCTGGGTGCTGGTGAAGGGCGCGGCGCAGCTGCTGCAGCACAAGCCCGGCTATCATCGAAGCCACCACGACTTTGCCCAAGGAGGTGAAGTGGAGGCTGTGATTTGCAGTGCTGCGGAGGGTGCGAAGCCCTCTGTGCGGCAATTGCACAAAGGAGAGCTCGTGGTTTGCTTCCACAATGCCACAGCATCCTCACCCAGGCCTGCCTGTACCGAGACCTTGAGTCTTGAAGGGCTCGCAACTCCGAACTTCTGGGCCGTGCCTTTGGACAGCTTCTAGTGTAGGGCTCGGCAATACTGCG
>Ga0215182_1102587_pt1 | contig 10932 bp, 1 predicted proteins | sample APAC3nscriptome_FD_174781 | JGI IMG/M metagenome (GOLD analysis project Ga0215182, IMG submission 174781) | Metatranscriptome of coral microbial communities from Popa Island, Bocas del Toro, Panama - APAL C3 (Eukaryote Community Metatranscriptome) | ecosystem: Host-associated > Invertebrates >... | reverse complement strand
GCAGTGTGGCTTCTGCACATTTTGCAGCTTCGAGCCACTGTGAAACGTGCGACGAAGGCTCCCCCGATGCTGCACTGCAGAGATTAAGATGATGGCAACATGGCACAACAGAAGTCACTGTGGAACCATGGTCGCTGCACAGGAGCAGCTGAGCAGCGTTCGCTGACACGAGCTCTTTCCCGTCGAATTCGAGCTGGCAAGAATGCACGTTGTGCTATGTATCTACATTTTCCCCAGCTCTACTTGGCTGAAAACAAATCACCGGAATTCAAAGTTGCCCTCAGGAAGCGTGCCAAGCTGAGATGCGTCACCTGGGCGGCGCCGGCGTTTGCATCCAGCAACTGGATCATGACCTCCAGGATGGCCTGCACTGGCTCGGACTTCAGCAAAGCTGGGACTTGCCCCTCGGGCTCTCCCTCTGCCGCCATCTCCTTGAGCAGCTCTTGCAGCGAATCATCCAGCCTTGCATCGGCTTCTTCGGGATCGGCCACAACCTGACCGCGCAGAACGCGGGCGACCTCGCGGAGCTGGTGCTCCAGGTACTTCGAGGCGACAGCCACCGCCGGCCTGCAGTGCTCCAGGTCTTGGGCAAGCCGGTCAGACAGCTGCTGCACCGTCGCCAAGTGCACCGTCTTTGAGCGTGCCACTAGTGGTTGACTGTTGGCAGGTTCAGTTCCTTCTGCATCAAAGGCGCAAGCAAAGGCAAGCAGAGACAAACACTCCGAAGGGGGCGGCCCTGACTGTGATGGCTCACCAGCAGCGGCCGTAGCCTGGAGCTCTGGCTGCGACCAGCGCACAAAAATTGTGCCACCAACAGGAACCTCGGATGGAGACTCCAGCAGCTGCAAGGTGCTCTCGTCCAACACCCGTGCTTTGAAGTATGCCTCACAGCACTGCGAAAGCGCGATATGCAGCTGGTCGGTCAGGAGTCTCACGTCCATGAACAAGCCCCCGAACAGGTCACACTCGCGGCGCAAAGCCATGGTGTGCCTGATCAAGGATCTGTACAGAATCTGCTTCTTAGCAGCTTCCAAAGCGGCGCTGCTGTATGCCACCGCGCCCTCTGCTGCCTGGCGCTGCAGATGTCGCTGTAGGTCCAGCCCGATTCTCAAGGGCAGCTTCTCCAGATCCACGGGCGGAGGTCCGGCGGCTCCCTTCGGAGCGTCCTTGCCCGGGAAAAGCAAAGCCTTGCGACTTCTTGCAATGGAAGAGAAGCATGTAAAGAAGGGGTAGATGCGCCGGTAGTCCGGTGTCCGCTCCGGCTCCCGCAGTAGCTGCGCCTCTACTCGCAAGACCTCCTCCAGGCCCTCATCCAAAAGCTCCGAGAGCTGTTGAAGATCGTTGCCACCTTCCTTCAGCACCAACTTTGCCACTCCCATGAACTCCTGCATGTACATCTGAAGGCCCTCCTCTGGCTGCCGCTCGTACGGAGGCACCCACTCTGAGAGTACCACAGTCTGTGGAGCTTTCACCCTTTCCATGAACGTCCGGTAAAGAGGGGAGTCCGTTGCTGGACATATCCCGGTCGCAATCGTCTTTGGGTCGCGATACAGAATTGCATTTGGAGCATCCAGTGGACAAGACGTTGTCGCCAAACCCAGGCGATACGTCAGCTTCCTCCACCTCAGTTTCAGCTTGCAGAACTGCACATAGTTCCACGGCACCAGATAGACGCACCTTGTCATGCAGAGTTCTGCATCCTGCAACAACTGGAAGGCCTCCTGCATCTCGCCCAACTCCAAGCGAAGGGAGGCCAAAACCAGTTGGCAATGCAGCCGCAGTGGCATCAGCTGCAAGTAGATGTTGGGCGGCTCTCGCGAGTCGTTGTGAGACAGTTCGCGGAAGCGGGGTTTCATCTCCGGGAGCAACGGCGGATCCGGTGGTGGCTTGAATGCCTCCTCGCCGCAACTGTCTGGGCCAAAGTCGCAGAAGCTGTTCACGTTGCGTGGGTGCAGGTGTGCTCGCTGCACCCCCTGTACCTCCAGAAGCTTCTCCACATCGCTGAGGCATTCCGCAACCATATCTGCCAGCATGGTCCGCATCTCATGAAATGTCATCTTCCTTTCGCCCTTCTTGCTCCCCGATTTCTGCAACTGCTTGGCGATGGGCGAGATGATAATCGACCCCGCAGCTTCCAGAAGCAGCATCTCGCTTGGATCCAACTCCTCCTCTTCGGCTCCGCCGGTCGCTTCCATCGCTTCCGCGGTGTCCTCCGTGCGTTTCAGAGGCACCAAGCTTGGATTCTGCTGCAGCATGTTGAAAAGCATCATGCGTGCATACACAGCGCTCGGAGTTGGCACGGGCAGATTCCTTGCGGCTACTGCTAAGCAGCATTCTGCCGCAGGGATGGCTCCCAAATGGCGCTCGCCCTGAAGCTCCAGTAGCCTTCCGGACAGGACCTCCATCTTCACTTTCGTCATGAGCAACTCCACGCGTGCCACATCGTGTTGGGTGACTCTGCTCTCCTCGAGGCCCTGCTGAATGTGGGCTGCGGCCGCCTTGAGTCGGCCCTGACTCACCAACAGGTTCGCCATGTAGGATCGAAGGCGCATCCAGCACTTGGAGCCAGGATGGGCCCTCAGCCTGCTGGAGCTTGCGGTTCCAAGGTTGCAGTCCTGGCTAGATTTTGTTCCGGATGTGGCGAGTCGCCGAAGAAACTCCATTCCATATAACACCTCCTGAATCGCCTTGCCAAGGTCACCCTTGCCTTCCTGCACCTTTGCTCGCATGAGGCGCACTTCCGCGCAAAGTTCCCCTTCTTCTTCCGAAAGCGGCCTCACGGGCTCCTGGAAGGCCGGCTCCTCCCCTCCAGATTCGCGGGAGGTGCGGCTTGTGGTTGACCAGGCTTCTCTGTCGTCGTCGTTTCCTGTGATTTCCTTCCAGATCTCCACCAACAGTGCATCTGCTTTGTCAAGTAAGGCCGTGCGGTCCTTCTCCTGTGGTTCATTGAGTTTGGGGAAGACGCGCTGGTAAGAGCACACAGTGACGAGGAACTCTGCCTTGAGATGCTTGAAGAGGCGGAGATTGTACGCTGCGGTTCCGGATGGCGTCGTAGCCTCGGGATCCGCTGCTCCAGCTCCCACCGGTGTCAAAGTCAGCTCCATCAGCTGATTGATGGCCTGGACGTTGGAAGCAGAGGACGGCTCCTCGAAGCACCGGAATGGCTGCGCTGCCGTTATCTCCTGAGCTTCGGCAACCGCAATGTCCAAAGCCTCGCTGGCCATGAGACCCCGTGGCTTGTCATAGCCACGTGACACGGCATGTAGAGCCAGCCATGCCTCTGTCAGAGAACAGCAGCGGATCAGCGCTTGAGCCGCCATGAGCCGTCCCTTGATTGCAAGTGCCATGTTCCTGAACACGTCAGTGGCGAGGTAGTTGTACAGCGTGCAAACAGGCAGGCAGCGTGCAGGCTGATAGTCCGCCACCAGAAGTGTGTTTTGGAAGAAGTCCAGCGCACCAAGGAAGTTTGCGCCATCCACACCACCATGAACACTGCTCGGCGGAAGTATCATCCTGGTCTCACGGAGACCGAAGAAAATCTCGCGCAGGCGATGCCTGCCAAGTGCGTACTGATCTCGCCGCGGTGGATTTGGCAACGCCGTCGTCAGGATGGCCTCGATGATGTTCGAGGCGAAGAGCGCGGCATTGAGGTGAGCTGTCACATCCTTGGGCTTTGTAAGCCGGGCGTGCTTGGAGAGAACGACGACCGTGAGGAGGAGGATCTCCACCCGAGAACAATCCTGAGGTGGATTGAGGCTGGCTTCGATGCACTTGCTCCAGTTTCTGATGGCGAAGGGGAATTGGAACACCGTGTCCACTGCATCGCTCCAAGCGTCCCGGGCACCGCTTGAGTCGCCCTCGAGCCAGAGCAGGTTGCCCAGTTCATGAAGCGCCTGAACCACCTGGTCGGACATCTGCCGCTTCCGGAGCAGCTCCACTGCCTTGCGGTAGGAGGACACCAAAGCCGAAGCTGCGAGCCTGAGCGGCCGCTCTTTCATCTCCCTTTCGCCGTCGACCAGCTGCCCTCGCTGAAGAGCCAGACTGAACGCCTCTCGATCCTGCAAGAAGTCTGCGAGGAGCAAGCGACTCCTCCGAAGCTGTTCCATGGCTGCAGGCACAGCACGGGATGCCAGGTTATGAGAGTCCTCGAGAGCTTTCAGCAGGGACGACCATGATCCGTGCAGCTTCTTCTGCCGCTTCGTGAAAGCATCGTAGTACTCCGCCCTCTTTCGGAAGAGCTGCTCGGGTTGACTGAGCTCTCCCTGAAGAGCAAGCTGGCGTAGCAGCTTTCGAGGCAACTTCTTCTGCTCCACCTCGAAAGTTGCCTTCGACTCCGCCAAGTAGCGCTGAGAATTAGCAAGAGCCCGACTGGACAAATTGCAGATCTCTTTCTGTGCTCCAATCATGAGCGGCAGGAATGTTGTCGCGTACACCGAGCAGGTGGCATCATTGAAGCCGCGACAGAGAACGATGATGTTGCTCCACCGCCTCATATGATAAAGGCAGAGCACGGAAAACGCCACCAGCTTGGCTACGCTTGCAATGTCCAACTCTGGCACTTTCTCGAACCACACATCATGTAGCTCTTCGTCCACATCCTGCAGCTCTTTAACGGCAATCTTGGCCACCATAGCAGCCCTCTCCTCCTCAACCAACTCGTCAAGCTTTTTCTGGATTGCCAGGCTATCCTGGCCCGCTTTCATCGGATCTGCTGCAGCCCATTTGCCCTTCAGTCGCAGCATGGCATTCACAGCAAGCTCCGCCATGACTGCAAGGCTCAACCACACATCTGTCGCCGGCTCCTCCGCTTGCTCTGCCTCCTTGGCATCCTCCGGTGCAGCTTCCTCGGCTCCTACGTGCCGGTCAGGATCGATGTCCATCGGATTCGACTTTGGGCCCATTGGGACGCAAGCTTCAGGAGCTGGCGCGACAAGAAGGAGTGCATTGAGAGCCGTCGCCAAGGAAGCCAGAAGCAGCTGATCCGCGTTCCGTGCAGCGGAATAGCCAGCTGAACGCGCCAGGGCTCTCAGGAGCTCCTGAAGAACAGAGAAGGACCGAGTTTGCGCCTCCTTTTCGGCAGCCTGCTCTTTCTGCCAGTCGGTCAGCTCTGCTTCTTCTGCTCCCGTATCCGCTTCATCCACCGGTGGAGGCTCCTCGATCTCCTCATAGACGCCTAATGTGGCGCCATCTGGAGAAAGCAGAGGCACGGCCACCTGCTTGAGATCGAAGAACCTGAACCTCGAGATGTCATGACGCTTCCGCTGGATGCCAGAGAGTTCTTGCATGAGAGCCGCGGCACGGCTCAGTTCCAGCTGCGACAAGAACTCACTGTCCAGTATCTCTTCCAGCCGGAGTGGGGGCACCTCCGGAGGCTCATCCTCAGCGGGTTTCAGCGTGGCCTCATCTTCTACTGGAGCAGCAGCAGGCGTGTCTTCCTCCTCCGCTTCTTCAGGAAAGCTTAACCGCGAAGGCGGCAGCGCTCGCAGTAAGAACCCGTACTTCTTGTACTCCTCCTGACGTTTGCTCAGCCGGTCGTCCAATGCCTGGCAGCAGCGGTGCTTCGAGAGGACGGTTGAAAGGCTTTCAGACAGCTCCTGCGGGTCCCCTCGCGAGGCCGCCGAACGCAGCAGCGACAAAGCAAACAAGGGCCTCTCGGGCTCCTCTCGCAGAGCCAGAGCAGCTGCTTCCTTTGCCAAGGACACGTAGCTCTTCTCGGAGAGGTCCTTCAGCAACTTGAGCAGCACCTCCTTGTCTGAGGAGTCCTTGAGAGCCACCGTAGCTTTCTTTTCTGCATACTGCCACTGCTGGCCACCAAGTAGTGCCAACTCGATAGCCTGATCCAGCAAGAGTTTCTGGACTTGTGCGACTTCTGTGGAGTCTGCCAACGGATTCGCTGCATAGCGCTCTGGCAAATCCTGCTCCAGCTGCTTTGTCAAGAAGCTAACCTGCCGCAGCTGCACAGACATGACCGTCACCTGATGGAGGAGGTACATCACCATCCTCCGGGCCTTGGAGTACCACGGAAGTTGCCTCTCAGGCTCAGGGAAAGCTTCCAGGCAGGTGACGCACTTGGCAAGCGTTGAGAAGACAATCTGGGGCCTTGTGCGGTAGCAGAGCAGGCCGGCCAGCAGCTCCAACGTGAGTGACACCGCTTGACAGGTGAGAAAGCGGGACCCGGCACGTCGCGCGCAGTCGACTGCGAGCATGCACTCATTGACAGCTTGCAAGACTGCTCTTTGAGCTGGCTTCGTGCACGGGAAAGAAGCAGCACTTTTACCTGCCACCGTGGCCTGCACATTGAGCCGATGTCGCATGAGCACCACTTCCACAAAGGCCGCCAAGATCGCCGGCGGGAAGCGATCGACCACATCAAGGCGGAGCTTGAAGGCTCGGAGCCCGTAGGAGTCCAACTCCTCATCTGGAGCGCAGCGCTCACAGAAGGAATCGAAGAGTGGTATCCAAGCCTTCTTCCAAGCTTGTACCCCCATCTCGCCGGCAGCCAAGGCGGCCTTGCAGATCTTTATTCTGAGCATCGCGATCGGCAGTGGGTAATAAGACCCAATAGGCGGGCTTGTTGCGCTCACAGCGGACAGCGCAACGCGGTTTGCCTCGAAGCCCTCGTGGTACATGGTGGCGAAGCAATAGTTTGTGTTCGGCGTGAGGCCAGTAACCTCCACCAGTTCAAGACCCGCATGTCGAAAGCCTGTGCCATGGAGGTCCTTGTGCATCTCCGAGACAGATGTTCCCACACCGGCAGACTTTCCGAAGAGGGTACAGGTCATGGAGGTCTGCGACGGTGAATGCATGCCCAAGCGCTTTGAGTGAATGGCTTCCCTGTACTCCTCTGGTGGCGGGTCGAGGTCGTGCGAGATGGGCACGAGCGGCGGCGGCAGCCCTCCCATCAGAGGTGGAAGACGCAGCTGAATGCATCCTGGCATTCGCGCGACGACGACTGGAAGATGCGAGCGAGGCTTCCGTTGCATCCGGCCTGCTCTCCGGAACTCCTTGCAAAATTGCTCGCTCCGTCGGACACCCAGCTGCTGCCGCAGGAGTTCTTGTTCCTGCTGCGCCCAAAGGTTTCGCTCCTGAGCCACTGCCGAATCTGCTTCGATTACGGCCTTGCCCAGGGCAGAACCTGCCACTTCGGGCCTTCTCGTCGCAACAGAGACGAAGAAGAGACATCTGAGATACGGGTTCTCGCCAAGCCGGCCGAGAACGTTGGCTTCTTGAGAGCTCATCGCCAACCGCGTCGAGCCCTCCCCTGCGACTTGGATCGGCTGCTCGTCGCGCACCTCGTTGGGGCGCAGCTTCCTTCGGACGGGTGCCTCTGGGTTGCGCAGGTGGACCACCAGCGAACACTCGATCCATCTATCGTAGAGACGCTCCAGTAAACAGAGCCGATCCTGCTGCATCTTGGGCAATCCCTTTAGAATCATGGCGGCATCTGCATCGCTTGCAGTTTCACGTGGGCTGTCCTGAACCCTGCTCGCCGGGCTACCAGGCGTCTTTGGCCTCTCTGGCTCTTCGGCATCTTGAGATCCTTGTCCCTCTGGGCTCGGGCTCGTGAGCGCCTTGCTGAACAAGGCGAAGCCTGGTGGCCGCAAGGATGGTGGATCAAAGGACAGTGCCCCAGCTGTCTGAGCATCGAGCCTCGCTTGTGGCCCTGCTGTGGCCACCTTTGCAAGCTCCCGCTCCAGTCGAAGAATCGCACAGCCGAGCTCCTTTTGAGCATTGCGGCTGTCGCTCTCCTGAAGAAACAGTCGCGCTAAGGCATAGCCAGCGCTTCCCAAAGTGAGTGCGTCGACCGTCTGCACCTTTTCCAGGGTGCGGAGCAAAAATGGCATCACCCTTCGCAAGACATGGGACCACTCCGAGATATCATTCTTCTCTCTCTCATGGAGCACACGCTCCTTCAATTCATGCTGTTGCGAAATGTCCTGCATGTAGCATATCTTTGGCCACGCAAACGTCAGAAAGACATAGGAGCACAGATCCTCTAGTAGATCTGGCGCAGATAGAAGAAACAGCTGGCCCTGGGCTTCGCCCAAGGTCCGCTCCATGCAGTCTGCCAGCTCCAGCAGCCGGTCCATGATCTCCGGACGCTTCCACCTTCCTTTGGGTGACGTGGCTCCGGCTTCCTGGTCAGGATCAGCCCCTTCTGCGGGCGCCGCTGCTTCTTCGGAGCTGAAGAAGTCATCGCCACCGGTCTTGGCCTTCCACAGGCTATGTAGGGCTCGGAGAAGCCGCAGGCGACGGGTTACCAGCGACGGGCTCGGCGCTTCCACGGCAGCACTCAGCATCACGTAGGACTGGAACGGCTTGCCCTGGAGCTCCCCAGGAGTTTGCCGGAGGTCTGCCCTGAGTAATGCATTGAAGCTTGCATGAGGCGGAGATGCATGCACGTGCTTGGTCACAATGGCAGTCAGGTCCAGTACTTGATGTGTGGCCATAGAGGCCGAATCCATTAGGGGGCTCCAGGGAGGAAGCAGCTTCTCGCTGTTCGCCTTAGGCTTCTCCTCCGGCTCTGCTGCTGCCTCTGGGAGAAGGGTCGCATCATCCAGCGTAGGCGCCGTGGCCTCGATCTTGCAAGCTTTGCCATCTGCTGACCAGACGTTTCGCTCGTCGTACACAGAGAAGAAGATGTAGGGAGTCAAGAGCTTTCCTGAGTTCCCCTGATGCGCGTCCACGGGGACTTCCAGCACCCTGTGTGTGATGAGACCGTCTTTCGTCAGCTGCTTGAGCATCCCCTGTCGGATCTCTTCAGAATCCTCGAAGACTTCGAAGCCTGAAGAATCTCCAGCACCTGCGCATTTGTACGGAGTGCCCATCCAGGGTTCAACGACCTTGCCATTGATCTGAGCGAGCCGAGGCTCATGTATCCCAATCGCATGTGCAGGAGCTGCTCTGTTTTCTGCCGGAGCATTCGGCATGAAAGCCACTCGGAGGTCGCACAAGCGACGGATTGGCACAGGATACTCGGCTGTCCAGCTCTCCCATGCGTCGAAGCGCTGGCCCATGATATAGACATGCTTGCCTCGCTTCCGCGTCAGACTTCCTGACTCGTCTACGTCTGCCGTTGCTCCGGGTTGATTCTGCGGGGAAAATTGGTTGGTGTCGCCGGACAACAGCTCGTACAGCTCCGGAAGCCTCACCTTCTCCGGCTCTGGTTCGCTGCTCACCAACACGTCGACATCCACCAGCGGTGGTCGCAGGAAGTGTCGGTAACGGAGCCGCAGCGCGAGCGCTCGCTCGAGGAACTCGAAGGCGCCCTTGGCCCCATCGTTGCCCCGCATCTCCTGCCGCAGGCTTTGCTCCGACAGCCACACGTGCGAAGCCAATGGAAGGACCTCTTCCAAGTCGTGCATCTTCGAGCCCTTCGAGAAGCCCCAGCCCTCCAGCTTGTCCTCGTCAGGTCTGCTTGGTCGCGGCTCCGGGGGCAGCTCTTCCCCGTTCTCGTCCACCTTGGGCTCGTCCGTGCGGGCCCGGCGCTCGGCTTCCGCCTCCCACTTCAGCCGCTGCACTGTGTGGGCCTCGAGCTCCTCAGTGGCAGTCTCCGCTTTTTCTGCGAGGGGTCTGATGAGGTCGACCAAAGCCGCTAGAAGGTTCGTCTGCTTCGCCTGCACCTCTTTGTTCGTGTAGCGAGTGTACTCGATTTCGGTGTCTGCCTCTCCCTGTCGGACCTCTTCGGCTGGCATGCCATCTAGCATAGCAGACTTGCAGTCCTCAGCACCGAAGTACTGGGGCAATCCGTGCAAGAACTGCAGAGATTCGACCAAGGAGGACACAAGCACGGGCATGTAAGGGGAATGTTCCTTAATGCGCACACTGAGTTGATTTGCATCTGGAACCTTCCCGAGCCAGTACTCATACTTCGCCTTGAGGAGCTTGAACCGCAACAAGTGCACCTCGAAGACCTTTGTCGTCTCTGCTGGAACTGGGGGCAGCATGGTCTCAAGCTTCTGTGCTTTCTCTATCTGCTCCTGGGCCACTTCACACACACGCAGAGCCTCCGAGAGCTGCTTGGCAGACTCGGCACAATATGCTAGCTCCATCGTCACCCGTGCTCGGAAGGGAATCATGTACACCGCCATTAGCGGCAAGCAGGAGTGCATGGACTCTACCATCAGCCAAAGAGGTTGAATGCATAGCTCAGCGAAGCCGTGAAGTCTGAGCCATCTCGCAATGCGCATGGTCAAGAGGCTGCTGTTGTACAAGCACCAGTAAAGCTCCTCACGCACCGCCTCTGTCTGAGCGCACATGAGTTGGACAGATTGTAGAATGTCTCGCAAGACATCTTTCAAGATGTCCACAGTGTCCGGCCTTCTCCCATCATCTCGGTGAACCGTCTGCAGAAAGAGAGCAGTCGCAGCTCCCAAGCAGTAGCGTGAGTAGACCGAAATCTTTCTTGACGGAGGTTCGCCAAGCACGTTCCGACCAATCTCTGCCCGAAGCTGTACAGCACGATCACAGTATCGGTAGAAGACCTCCTGATATGCGAGCTTGTAGCGCCGAAGGTTCAGCAAACGCTCACCGCATTTGCAAACCATCTCGCAGAAGTCCGTCACATCTACTCGAGATAGCCAGGCCCTGCCAAACGCCTGGGAGATCGCATCGCTCCATTGCAGCGCGTGGCTAGCCTGGGGAGGCCTCGGCACTTCCACTGCTTCCACATCGAAGCCTTGGGTTCGGAGCTGCTCTGCCAACTTGTCCTTGTCGTCCTCGCTAACACCCAAAAGCATGTCGGCCGTGAGGTCGACCTGCAGTTCTCGGCCATCTCTGAATTTGGCCAGGACCGATTTGCCATCTGTGTACCGCGAACCTTTGGCGGCAGGCAGAGTTTGCGCTGCCACCTGCTCTAAAATCAATTCCACCTTCTCCGTCAGCTCCTCCATCCCATCGGTCTAACAAAGCATCTCCAATCTACAATGTTCT
>Ga0215182_1201443_pt1 | contig 10956 bp, 1 predicted proteins | sample APAC3nscriptome_FD_174781 | JGI IMG/M metagenome (GOLD analysis project Ga0215182, IMG submission 174781) | Metatranscriptome of coral microbial communities from Popa Island, Bocas del Toro, Panama - APAL C3 (Eukaryote Community Metatranscriptome) | ecosystem: Host-associated > Invertebrates >... | reverse complement strand
GTTTCAATGCTTGTTCCTTTCTGCACCTGTACGGAGTACAGGTGCAGTGATTGCATCCAATTTCATAATGAAGCAATTGTTAGCCATTGCTGGCGCCGTCTGGTGCCTCTTCGGCAACTCAGAGTCCCGGAAGATCTCCCAGGACTCGTTCGCTTCCAGCTTGACGACCGACCATGTGCGCAAGGAGTCAGCTGAGATGGCGGAGATCAAAGCCTTTGAGAAGAAGGAGGAGGCTGAGATCGAAGAGATCAAGGATTTGCAGAAGAAGGCGATGGAGCTCATCCTCGGTAAGCTTGATCGCCAGAGCGAGGGGCACCAGGCCACCATCATTGCGTCGCCACCGGATCCGCTAACGTTCCGCAACGGATCCGCGCGCAGCAAGACCTCGGAGATGTTCGAGAACTGCAAGGCTCCGGCAGCTCGATCCCTGCACCCAGCCCTGGTGGCCACTGAGAGCCATGATGCCATCCAGATCGAGGAGCAAGAGCAGGAGGAGCAAGATGAGCAAATGAATCTCACTGGAAGGTGCAACTCCTATCAGTCGCCGGCTGTGTGGTTTCGCTATCACCACGAGCCGACCCTCTGGTGCTGCGATACTCGCAACCAGGACTGCAATGGCTGTGAAAGAGAGCAGAAGGGCAGATGCACTGTCCGGGAGCCTGCATTCGTGAAGCTGGCGGATGAACCCCTGTATGCGCCGTGCATGGACATTCCGGGCTGGGCCAACTCGGCTGGGAAGACCTGCGCCCAGATTTCGGAGAACGAGTGCAGCGTGAAGCGAAGCCAGGGGCAAAGCAGCCGCGAGGCTTGCTGCCAGTGCGGAGGCGGCATCCGCAGCCCGACGCCTTTCACTTACGACGATTACGTGTTCGTCCTGGGTGAGGACGTGAAGGTGTATCCCAAGCCCCGTACCGCAACGCGATATGGAGTCAATGATGGCTGCGAGCTTGCCATATACAACCTCACGATCGACGGCGAAACGGGTGTTGTGAGCTACATCAAGGGCCGGGACAAGCCCAAGGCGCCCTTCAAGGTCTCCTGCAAGGTCACTGCTTTTCAGCTGCACCACCAGATCTTCACGGCCGATATCAACGTCGCGGTTCAGGAGCTGTCCTATGGCGCCTCCGTGCTGACGTTCACGCCGAAGACCACTCTCTACAAGCTGCACAAGAGTGCCAGCAGCGAGTGGAAGGACTTCAGCACAAACTGTGCTCCAGACGCAAAGTGGTTGCAGCTGGAGGATGGTGGGAACCTCAAGGTGGTCAAGGGCGATGAGACCGGCGTCGTCGACAGCGTCCAGGACACCTTCAACGGCCAGGTGGCGACCGTGTGCCAGCTCTGGGCCTACTCCAAGGCCAAGAACCAGAAGGACGACGAGTGGAAGCTGAAGTCCGTGGGGGTTGTTGTGGTCAAGCCGGCTGCTGCTCCTTTGCTCTCCTACCCGACCAGCACGCTGACCAGCGCAGTTGGTCAAGCCGTTCCACCAGTGGAGCCGGTTGCCTTTCCTCAAGGCGCTATGGTACCAAGCTCATATGCGATTAGGTGCGACCAGAAAAACTTCAAGTTCGACGCTGTCCATGGCATCGGCTTCTACGAGGGTCATCCCCTCCTGGAGCTGCAGTCGAACGGTCAGCTGAGTCTGAACACCGGACCTTCTTTCGCACGCGTCTTCGATGCCATGGGCGACAAGCAAGAGGGCAGTGTGGTGAAGCTGGAGCTGAAGTGCCGCATTGTGGGCGTCTTCCCGGATTCGGATTTCAAGCCGCTCACCACCAAAATGAGCATCGTGATCACGGATACGACTTGCTGGGTCAAGGAGAAGATTCATTGCGGCCAGCAGCCGGTAAGCAAGCGGGTGTGGAACCGCGCGCAGTGCCAGCACTGGTGCAGGAGCCGGTCCAGCTGCTCGGCGTACGTGTATGACGCCCGGCGTCGGAAACGACAGCGATGCATCGAGACCAAGCGGAATTCGGTGGGTGGCAAGACGTGCGACGTTTACACAAAGATTCCCGACTGCAACCCAGAGACTGCGTGTGTTCAAGTCGATGCCCGAACATGGCTTGAGCGAGGCACCTATTGCCCTGTCGGCTACGATGTCGACCGTGGCAGCATGACTTACCTCAAGGAAGGCCTCACGCCCAATGAGATGATTTACTTGCGGAAGTTCAAGACGGGAGCCGACTCCCTCGTCCAAGGCTGCGGTGATGGTGATTGGCTGCTGCAGCAACAGAGCGCGGGCGATTTCCAGAACAAGAAGAAGGGCTTGTTTGAGTTTGCAGGACCTTTCGTCAGCTGCAAGGTCAAGAGCGTGAGCTACACGGGTCTCCCGTGCACCCAGCCTTCGAACATCACCGAGGAGGAGGATGCAGTTCCAAGGATGATCCTGGACAACCCGGACACCAGTGCTCCTGAGGATTACTGGCTCCACCCCTGTGACTGCGCACCCAAGGTCTGGGGTGATGCTCCACCCATGGATCAAGAGGTGTTCGCGGCGCTGCCGCCAGAATCTCCAGACCAGTTCATCCCAGCCCCAGTGATCATCGTGGAGGGGCAGTTTGTGTGCCCACCCAACGAAATGCTCGGGGACGGGCCGATCTTCGAGACGGAAGACGAAGCGCAGGAGATTGGGGACTGTGAGCTCAAGTGCAAGAACATGGACGAGTGCAACTACTTCTGGCACGGCACGCAGCATGCGCTTGCCACCTGCAGGTTGTACACCAAGTGCGGCCACCTTGTTCGCGAGCCCGGCGTTGAAGGAGTTCTCAAGGCGGTGCCGAAGATTCCTGCCTGCCTAGTGGCCGCCCCGGAGGACTGCTGGTCCAAGACGCTTCGACGGGTTGCTCTAACTTCGGATACAGTCCCGAGCTTCTGGTATTGGACCCTCTATGCGGAGTGCGACTACATGCTGCTTCTAGGCGGCTGGGGCGTCAACGGCTGCTTCCGGCCCTCCGTCCGGGACATGAACAGTCACCCGTGGAAACACAAGAGGCATCTTCCCGCGACTTTCAAGCACGGTGAGATGATCCAGGCATCCTGCTGGAGCGACCGCTACGAAGCCATCAACCTGGGCGTAAAGAAGCGAGAGGCCATCACCTGTGTCAACGGTGGCTGGTTCGCTTCCAACGGCCTCAACGGCTTCGAGGGCTTCGCTTGCCTTCCCTGCTTGCAGGTGGGAACGGCGGGATTCGGAGATGTGCACGAGAAGAGGCAGCAGGAGCTGTACTACTTCAACCGCCTGTCCATGCAACTGCACAGTGAGGTGAACCCGATCTCTGACGGCAAAGTGAGCTGCCTGGAGCCTCTCACGCCGCCGCCAGAGGTGACCACCGACCTACCGAAGGACCTCAAGGAGGCGAAGTCCTTCGACCTCCGAGGGTACGAGTTCATTGAAGACGACAATATTATGGGCTCGGATGCTTTGTGGCACTCGGCGTCTCAGCTCTCCTACCGCGGTATGACGGTCAAGTCAAGCTTCGGCAGCTCCCGCATGAGAAAACGGCCGCTCACGGCAACGCCAGACCTCGGGAAGTGCTTCTACAAAGAGAAGAAGAGGTTCAGTTTCTTCTCCTTCTCATCCATCTCGAACAAGAAGTGGTGGGAGTTGAAGCTCAAGAGAACCACCTGGGTCACGTCCCTCGAGTTCACGGTCGGGGGCGCCGACTGCTGCAAAAACGGTCTGAAGGACATCGACATCTGGGCCGGCAATCAGAAGTGCGCCAGCCGCATAACGATCGGCGAAGGTGAGACGAAGAGGGTGCGATGCTATGCCAAAACCCGGAAGATCAAGGTGACTACCGGCGCGTTTCGCTCTGGAGCCGATATCCAGTTCTGCGGCATCAAAGTTTTTGGACAGCGGAGCCAGCCAAAGAAGGCAGACATGCGGAAGTACTTCTTCCAAAGCCTTCCCGAAGCTCAGGAGGCATGTGCAAAGGATCACCGCTGCACGATGGTCTCCCGCGATGATGGCATGTCGGTCGATGGAGCCATTCGCCGCTATGAACTCCGTCGCGGGACCAAGATTGAATGGATCGGCGCGAAGAACTGGAACAAGGTGAAGCCAATCCCTTGTGTGGGCAACTGCGCCGGCCTAAAGCCGGTCACATGTTCCGCCGGCATGCGCGGCTGCGCACACAAGACACTCACAGATGGCCTCAAGGACAAGTGGCGGTGGTCCTCGTCTCCTCACAGCGTGGGTGCACTAACATGCACGCCAGACAAGGAGTGGGTCGAGGTGGACTTGGGAGCCGCAATGCAGTTCGATCAGGTTGTGCTGTTCGGCTACTCCAACGGGCGAAAGTACTGCGGTACTTCCATTGGCGTCACCAAGGATAAGATCACCTGGAAGTGGCCCTTCTGGAGCGCTGGCTGGCGAAACCGAGAATGGGGAAAGGGTACCGCCCTCAACATCGGCCTTCAGACAGCACGTTACGTTCGAGTGTACCTGGGCAAGAACAACGAAAATGCCCACGTCCACCTTCTCGAGCTCGAGATCTACAGGAAAAGCGTCGCGGCCCCCCCGGAGCCGAAGTCGAAGTGGATCACGACCGCACAGATCGGCCATTTGGGGACACGTGTGAAATGCAAGTACTCCCTGCTTCAACACGCCGCCAACATCTCTGCAAACGCCACCGCGGAGGACTTTGAGATGGAAGATGAGGATGACACGGAAGAGAACCTGGCGGCCTTCCAAATGGAGACTGAAGAGGGAGCCAGGGTGGTGCAACAGCAGGCAGAAAAGGAGGCCGAAGCAGATGCACAGGATGCCTCCCTTGAGGAAGATGTACAGGAGGAAGAGGAAGAGGAGGATTCCGAGGAGGAAGAGGAGGAAGGGGAAGCGGAAGACTCTGAGGAGGCTGGGGAGAATGAAATGGCAGAGGTGGAAGAACGAACTCAGAGAGCTCTGCTTTCCAAGGCCACTCGGGTGAAGTTGGGCCAAAGCGACGAGCCAGATATGCTCGAGGAGGAGGAAGCGTACGACGGCGAGGAAGATTACGATGAGGAGGACGAGGAAATGTCAGAAATGGAGGATGAGGATAACGATGACGTCTCAGAATTGGAGGAGCAGGACAAGCCAACGTCGAAGATGGAGGCCGCGAATATGACTGCCCTCAGTGAGGAAGAACAGGACCAGGAGGATCAGTCTCAAGCGGCGAGGAGGAGAAGAAGGAGGGGGTGGAGGTGGAAGAAAATGATGAAAAAGGTTAAGAAGAAGGTTAAGAAAAGCATCAAGAAAGTCAAGAAAGTCGCCAAGAAAGTGACTACTCGGAGGAGGCGCTCCCGCCGCCGCAGGACCACGACGACGTCCACGAGCACGACGTCCACGAGCACGACGACGACCAGCACCACAACGACCACCACCACCTGCCACTACTGGGTCGGCGTGACAGGCTTTGGAGTCGATCTGACCACGCACGGCAGATTGAAGGGTGGCCATATTTGGGCGAGCTCACACGCGCGGAAGATCGAGTGCCGACTGTTCTGCGACCACATCCACGTTCTTACCGTGCGGCATGCGTCTCTGGGCGGAGGTGGCGCTTCTGCAGCGATTCCCGGCGTCTGCAGGGGCGCTCAGTTCCTGTGGCTTGCGGGCTCGGCCTCCGCAGGCTACTGCGAATTCTCATGGCACAAGCTGGAGGTGTACGAGTTTCCCACAGCCATCACTGTGCCAAAAAGTCAAGAGCCCGACTTGGGCATCGAGGCCTACGGATGCGCAGCGAACTACAGGACGCAGGGAAAGGTGGTTCTGGACGTGCAGGAGTATGGATTTCTGGCTCCGGGCAACCAGGTGTCGTTCTCCCGTCGCAGCCGGAAGACCAGGTGCAAGGTCTCTTGCCTTGGGCACAGCTGGCGCGCGCACAATTTCGACGAACACAGTTCGTGGACAACCAGCCCCCAAGCTCTCCCATGGTGGTGCACGGGTGCCAGCCAGATTGTGCTCGAAGGCGGTGGCAGATGTGGAGGCTGCCACCTGAAGCGTCATGAGATGCTCGTCAGCCCGCACCCGGTGAACAATATCAAGACCGGCATACCCGAGAAGAAGATCGTGGCTTGGTTCAAGAGCGAAGATGCAGGACGAAACTGGAAGAGCAGTGTCGGCAACTACTGGGGTAGGGGCAACCGGGGAGTGAAAACATACACGGCCAGAGGCTACGGAGCAAAGTCTGCCATCAAGTTCGTCCAAGGCACCACGAGGCACAACTTCGAGTTCAAAGGTGTTCTGAGAGATCACTACACGGTCTGCGCGGTCACGCGGTACACCTCTGCCAAAAATGCGCAGCGGATCCTTCAAGGCAGCCACACTAACATCGTCTTCGGCCATCACGCGGATGGTGTCGGTCTGGTCTACTTCGGAGGTTGGCAGACCGCGACGAAGAAGCGCATAAAGAGCACCAAGTGGACGACCGTGTGCGCTTCACCCGGCTCCCGAAGCGTCATTGTCGACGGTCAAGATGTCGGCACCGGCAAGACTGACAGCTTCCATAACCAGGATCTCGTGATCAACCGTGGAAACATCGGGAACGAGAAGTCGGACTTCGCCGTGATGGAAGTCATCACGTGGAACTACATCCTCACAAAGAGAGAGATGGAAGAGGCCTCAACGTACCTGATGAAAAAGCTCATGGTGGGTGGGGAGAAGGACATGTGCCGCATCGCTCTCAGGAATCCCTCCTTCAATCATCGCGAGATCAGCTCCTTCCGCAGCGAAGGCTTCCAGAACTCAGAGCTCGACTCTGACAGGGCCTGGTGCGCGGACAAGAATGATCGAGATCCATGGGTGGAGATCGACATGAAGGACGTCAAGAACGTGATTGGGGTCGTCATCCAGGGTCTGAAAGAGAAGGACAAGGAGAACTATGTCTACTCGTTCAAGGTGTCCTACACAAAGGACCCCAAGACAGGCAGGTGGACCCAGCTCCCCGTCTCGTTCACGGGACTGAACGGCAGCCCCAACGACCATGTCCGCGCCTACTTTGAGGCGCCTGTGGAAGGCAGAGTCTTCAAACTCCACGGCTTCAGCGCCCACGGCGACATGTGCCTCCGGGCTGCGCTGATGATCTGCCAGGGGAAGCTGGAGAACGAGATGACTCTTCTCCAAGCGACCACCTGTCCGACAGATTACAGCCTCCAGTCCTGGAAGGACTCCGACATCTCCAGCAGGCGCCTTCGTATTAACGACTTGGACAATCAATGTGTGGCCGTGGAACCCATGGAGAAAAGCATGGCTCTGGTCTACAAGAAGTGTGAAGCGGATGATGTCCACCAGCTCATTCCGGCGCACGACATGGGATACATGTTCACCATGCTGCATCGCAACAGCTGGCTGCAAGACAACGTGCTTCGACCGGGGCTGAAGGCAGAGTATCACTACATCGACCAGGGCTGGAGCTGCGATATTCCGAACATCCTCTTCCGCATGCCTGACAAGATGGTCATCATCTCGCAGCTCAACTACGGTGGCAGCGGTGCAGCCTGGACGGGCCTGAAGTCCAACGACAAGTTCGCCGCAAGGATCTCGGGCGTGCTCATGGTCAACGAACCAGGCAGCTATCAGTTCAAGATGACCGCGAACGATGCAGCCGCGGTTTACATCTCGCATAAGAAGTTCTTGGAACTTACCGGCTGTCGCAGTAACGCCGCGACCAAGGAAGGCAAGCAGGAGCTGAAGATGGGAAGCTGGCCGTTCGAGGTTTACTTCTACGAGAAGGATGGCCAGGAACAGCTGACGCTGCAGTGGAAACCTCCGGGTGTCAAAAATTGGCAGGTCGTTCCTGGGTCTGCGTTTGCTCACATGGCCGACTCGACGATGTGGATGCCCACCTCAGCCGTGGCAAAAGGCTGCATCGGAAATACTGCCATGGGTGGGCTGAATCCTGGGCTTTTCACCATGAAAGATCTCTCGAAAGGCACCAAGATGGACTGCCGGTTCATTCCACTTCTCTCCAAGGATCTGCCCGTGACGATCAAGACCAACCGCACCTTTCAGGGATTCTTCAGCCCCTGGAACTGTGCGGACTACCCGGGCACGGAGGGCAGTGACCAAGAGAAGTGTGAAGCCGGGAATGAGGAAGCAACTTCTCCATTCATATACCAGTACAACCATGACCGGAACACGGCCGATAACCCCGTGTGTGGCACGAAGGACTGTTGGTGCTGCAGGCGGCCGAAGGGGAGTTCGGTGGATGGCTGGCCGAATTGGTGGGAAGACCTGGAGCAGTGGGAGATGGGTTGCCCTCCTGGCAGAGTGCTCCAGACAGTCGACTTCCTCAATGTGTCGGGCGTGTTTCACGTGAAGTACATTTGCGCTGCCTCCTCGGGTCTTGGGCAGTGCTATCCTGGCTGGACGGACCAGAAGGATGCCAAGGAGTTCTTGGATACCGATTTATCGAGGGGGGTTCTCAGCCGCCTCAACATCGTTTGTCCTGGACATGATCTTCTTCAATCTCTCCACTTCGAGTTTTCCACAGGTGGCCTGTGGGCACGCTTCAAGTACATGTGCTGCAGAGAAGGAGGTGCCCCTGTGGTAACTTTGTCGCATGGCCAAGACCGCCCAGCCATCCACGGCTCCGAGGGCACATACTGCCCCGAGAAAGCCGGCGCATCCGGCCGGATGGACTACATCCAGAAGGCCTTCGGCAGGTGGCAGACCACCTCGCCCGCCAAGTTGACCTTCAGCGAGGAGACCGGGAAGTGGTGCATTGGAGGCGGCTGCTCTGCCGAGACGGACGCCTTGGATCCTTCCGGCTTGAAGCTGGGTGGTTTCGAGGTCACCATGGCAGACGACTTCGATGGTGATTTCAAGGCAAAAGGAGTCTCCCCGCCGGGCGGTGGCCTTTTCGGCCCTGGCGACGTGCCGGAGGTCAAGCCGCCGCCTCCGCCCAGCAGGCCGAAGGCTCCGGCGAAGCCGAAGCTGGACAAGTTTGTGGCGGAGCAGCCAAAGTACTCCGACAAATGTGTCAATTACGGCGATCTGTGGAAGAAGGTGCAGGAGACGACGACGAATGAGGCGGGAGAGACGGAGGCCAATGCCAATGAGCTCGAAACCGAGGAGGAGTCAGCGGCTGGCGCCCAGGACATGCACCCATGCGATCTGGCCAAGACTTTTGGCGGATTCGCGAGTGTTTTGGGAGGAGGCGATGGCAAAGCGATCCCGATGCCCCTCACATACGACTCTCTCCAGGGCTGCTTCAACCGTCAGGGGAAGATCGGCAAATGGGCGGCCCTTGTGCAAGACACGGAAGCGATCTTCACGAAAGGCACTGGTCTCAGCAACGCGTTGCAGAACACGCTTTGCATTGGTTTGCCGAACGTCGTTATCGCCCCAATGGGTGCTGGCACTGAAATCAAAGCGGGCGAAGCCTGCAAATCCGTCCTCTCCATTTGGTGGGCCAAGACGATGATGAAGAGGAACTTGGCCTACTTCACCTACAAGCACGCCGTCGTGGGGCCAGAGAAGGCACGAGATTGCAAGCCCTTCCGGGCCACCTTCGCACGCATGTTCTGCGACCTCCACTGCGTGCGGGATGCTGTCATCCGAGGCGACCGAACGATCCTCCGAAACCTGCAGAAAGCCACGGACGTGACAAATGGCAACACCGAGAAGCTCGCAGGGTGGATTGTCAAGACTGCGCAGCTGGATGCTGGCTGGCTGGGTGAGAAGATTGACCACCAGTCCCTGGTGCAGGGCATCGAGAATAAGAAGGAGTTCACGGCGATCAGGGAGATGATCGAAGGCGGCGACAAGAAGGAGTTGTTCTTGGCCATCAACCAGCGCACGAAGCAGATGCAATCCGAGCTCGCTGGGTACGCTGAAGGAGCCTCATTCACTCAAGCTGCTACCCTGGCAGCAAACGATGCGCTGCAAAAGTTTACGGCGGATAGCAATTCTTCGATTCGAGATGGCAACAGCACGGAGCACGCCCTCGCGGCTTTCAACAGCCTGGTCACACTGACGTCCAAGCTCAGGTCTGTGGCAGATAAGCGCAGCAAGGCCGACACCGTTGCAATGTCGGTTGTGGAGGGAGCTCGCCAGATGCAAGAGAGCCTCACATTGCAGCGAGAGACCTTGGGCATTTACCGCAAGAGGAGCAACGCCACGCGGCAAATGTTCCGCTCGAGGTCCGGTGCTGAGCAGCGCGAGCGACATGCGATGCTGCTGGACCTGGACCGTGTTTGGTGGAAGATTCGCGGAGCGCTTGACGACTACATCGACGAAGCCGAAGACGAGATCAGGGGCTACGATTCCGGTGTCCACGCCTTGACGCAGTATGAGAAATGCAGCGTCGACTTTCAGAGCCTGCTGGCGGTGTACAAGCAAACCATGGCAGCAGGCGATCGCTCGCACAGGGCGTTGAAGAAAGCCTGGCGCCACGTCTCGAACCTGCTGGGGGAGCTGGCCTCTCACATTGTCGACGGCGAGGCTTTCGATACCTTCTTGCAACAAGAAGGTTGCGAGAGCTCCCTGGCTGATGGGGGCTTGACCGAGCAAACGATGCTTCAAGTCCGGGATGCCTCAGCTGGAATGAGGATGCTGTATGACCGCTTTGAAGTCTCGGACCTGGCGACGCCGGACCTGAAGACTGTGGAGGACGCGGTTGAGCGCATCAAATCCAGCTTCAGCGAAGCGACGGAGAGGGTCTGCAAGATCAGAGGAACGATCCCGAACTGGTTCCTGCCCCATGTCGACCTGGCGAAGGATCATAAGCATATGGAAGCGGAGATCGCACTGCTGGAAGAGGCAAGGTAAGGAGCCTTTCGCAACGGCCTGAAGGCGGAACGCGCGTCGGAACGTATGTTCCACTCATTCCCAGAATGGGTCTAGTTGTGTGCTATGCACACCAGAGGTTTTCAATGCTCGCGTTGCGTCTATGACGTGCAAGAACGGCCGGAGCAGTGACAGCCCGTGCACATGCGGCAGCCGTATACAGCCGTGGCACACTGGGCTGACGTTTACACACC
>Ga0215182_1235893_pt1 | contig 11313 bp, 1 predicted proteins | sample APAC3nscriptome_FD_174781 | JGI IMG/M metagenome (GOLD analysis project Ga0215182, IMG submission 174781) | Metatranscriptome of coral microbial communities from Popa Island, Bocas del Toro, Panama - APAL C3 (Eukaryote Community Metatranscriptome) | ecosystem: Host-associated > Invertebrates >... | reverse complement strand
GTTCGACCGCGCACTCGCACAGGCTGGCACAGATTCACGCGTTCTGTGAAAACCCACATGACTACGGCTGCATCGCTTCCAGCTGCTCGAGGGCTTTCTCCGTGTCCACAGGCATCAAGTACCAAATCGGAAGCTGTCCGGTCCGATTGCAAACAACTGCTTGTGCACTTGACCAGGTCTTCTTGATCCGATCTACCGTGGATTCCACGAAGCTGAGTTCTGGTGAAGCCAGGCCCGATACGGCGAAGCGATGGTAAAGCATCCTCAAGCTGCCCATCACGTCACGAACCTGCTCCAGGGTCTGGAAGGCCAAAGGGGACGCACAGCCTTCCTGCTGGAGGAAGGTGACGAACGCCTCGCCGTCATCCAAGTGGGACGCCAACTCGCCAATGAGATTCGAACACAGCCGCCAAGTCTTCTTGAGGGCCCTGTGGGAGCTGTCGGTGACCGCCATGGTGTGCCTGTAGATAGAAAGGAGGCTGGCGAAGTCCATGGAACATTGCTGGTAGTTCGCCATGGCTTGTGATCCGGACTCGAAGCTGTTGATTTCGTTCTCTGCCTCATCGACATAGGAATCCACAGCTCCACGGATTTTCCACCAAATGCGATCCAGGTCCAGAACCATCGCATGGCGCTCAGAGGTAGCCAAGCTGGACCTCTGACGTGCTGCCTGAAGCGTGCGGTTCCCATTCTCCCTGTAGATCCCCAACGTCGCGTGCTGCAGCTTCAACTGCTGTTGCATCTGACGAGCGCCTTGCGTCACGGACATTGCGACGTGGTCCACCCTGCTGCGTTGATCTGAGGCGGTCCGAAGTTTGGCTCTCAGGGACACCAAGCTGTCGAAGGCCCCGAAGACTTGCTCGGTGCTGTTGCCATCTTGGAGGACGGACTTGCTGTTGCCGTTGAACTTCTCCAGCGCATCGCTGGCTGCCAGTAGCGATGCCTTGCCGAAGGATGCTCCATCGACATAGCCGCGGAGCTCCGATTGCAGCTTGATTGTCTGTTGCTTGATCGCCAGGAACAACTCCTTCTTGTCTCCACCTGTGAGGAGCTCTTTGATGTTGGTGAACTGCTTGGTGGACTCTAAGCTCTGCACCACAGATTGGTGGTCGATCTTCTCCGCCAGCCAAGAGACGTCAAGCTGCTGGGTTTTGACAATCCACTCAGCCAGCTTCGCAGTGTTGCCATTTGTGATGTCCGTGGCTTTCTTCAGGTTGCGGAGGATGGTTCTGTCTCCTCGGATCACCGCATCCCGGACGCAATGAACATCACAGAACATTCGCGCGAAATTCGCTTGGGTGGCGTCGCAGTCTGCCGCGGCAGCTTTATTGATTTGGCTCCGGAGGATCTCCGATCCTGCGTACTTGAGAAGCTTGACGCCCGCAGTCACTGAGTGGACGATGCCCTTGCAAATATCGGCCAAGTCGGCGCTTGCTCCGAAGCCCATTGGAGCTGTGAGGATCTCCGGCGCAAAAGTGCACGTCGTACTTGCAATAGCTGCAGGAAGGTTCATGCCTTCGATGATGAAGTCCAGATGCCGGACGATCTCCTGGCCCTTAAAGGACGTGGCGCCATCTCGGTCCAGGCAACCCATCAGCTCGTTGTAGGGCATTGGCTTCGGGATTGCTTTGCCATCGCCTCCGGCCCACTTGCTCCGGACTCCACCGTAGGAAGCCGCCAGGTCGCAAGGATGCATGGCTTTGTATCCGCTTTGTGATTCCTCTTCAGTCTCCAGCTCCTCTGCATTCGACTCCTCCTCTCCGGCCTCATTCACGGTCGTCTCCTGGACCTTCTTCCACAAGTCTCCATACCCGACGCACTTGTCCGAGTACTTGGGCATCTCTGGCTCGAAGGTCTCCAGTTTGGGCTTTTTGGGAGCCTTCGGCCGCCTCGGAGGTGGTGGAGGCTTCACCTTGGGCACCGGTGATTGGCCCAGGAGGCCTGCTGTGTTGGGCTTCACGCCCTTCGCCTCGAACTTACCGTCGAAGTCGCTGACCTCTGTGGCATCGAAGCCGCCGAGCTGCAAGCCCATCGGCTCCACGTTGTCGCCCGGGCTCGAACAATCACTTCCAATGCACCACTTGCCCGAGACCTCGCTGAAAGTCAACTTCGCGAGCTTCTTGGTCTGCCAGCTACCCCACGCTTTCTGGATGTAGTCCAAGCGGCCAGAGGAACCAACCTTCTCCGGGCAGTAAGTGCCCTCAAGGCGGTTCACTCGGGCGTGGTCCGGTCCTTTTGACACCATGGCGACTGGAGCACCTGCTTCTTTGCAGCACACGTACTTGAAGCGCGCCCACAAGCCTCCTTCGGAGTATTCGAAGTGGACGGCACTCAGCAGGTCGTGCTGTGGGCAGACGATGTGCAAGCGCTTCAAGATGCTCTTAGACAGGACAGAATCCTTGAATTCGTGCGCATCTTGCTGGTCCGTCCAACCTGGGTAGCACTGTCCGAGACCCGATGCTGTGGCGCAGGTGTACTTGACCTGAAGCTTGTTATTGACATTAAGCATGTCCAGGGACTGGAGCACCTTACCTTCAGGACAGGCCATCTCCCAGCTCTCGAGATCCTCCCACCACAGAGGCCAGTTGTTGTCCTTGAAAGAGCGTGTCGTCGCAATCTGAACAGGAAGCTCCTTCGAGAGCAGGGGCACGAAGCGGCAGTCCACTGGAACTCCTTTGGCCAAGTCGCTTACTAGGAACATGTCCGGTTGCAAGGAGCCCAGGGCAGTGTTTCCAATACAGCCGCGTGCAATTGCAGAGGTCGGCATCCACTGCGTCTTATCCGCCATGTGGGCGAAAGCAGTCCCTGGCACAATCCTCTTCTTCTTGTGCGTGTCCGGCCCTCGGTACTCCAAGCGCAGGGAAGCCTGTCCCACAGATTCGTAGAATTGCAGCTCTATTGGCCAGCTTCCCATGGTCAGCTTCCTTTTTACGTACCTGTGGCGTGTGCCACCGCAGCCGCCGAGGCTCCCAATCTCTTTGTGATTTAGGAAGATGCGGGAAGAGTCGTCCGCCCAGAGCCAGAATTCGTACCAACCTGGCTCATTGATCATTAGCACACCACTCATCCTGGCAGAGAACTTGTCGTTGTGCTTGAGGCCTGACCAGCTGGTCTTCTTCCAGAAGTCTAGCATCGGTAAAACTTCCACCTTGTCAGGCGCACGCCACGTGAGATCTGGAATCACGCAATGGTCCGCTTTCAGGTTGTAGAAGTACTCCGCCTTGATGCCCGGCAGAAGCACATTGTCCTGGAGCCAGCTGTTCCGATGGAGCATCGTGAAAAGATAGCCGACATCCGACGAAGGGATCATCTGGTGGACATCGTCCCCGTCACAAGTTGCGGAAAGAAGTGCCATCCGCTTCTTTGTTTGTGTCACGCGCAGGCAATCCGGAGAGCCACCGATTCGCAGGTGCCTGCTACCCGAATCCGACTCACTCCAGGACTCGCTGTTGTAGTTCGTTGGACACGTCCTTGCTTGGAGCAGATTCACCTCGTTATCCAAGTGTGTCTTGCACAGCATCACTGCAGCTCGAAGACAGATGTTCCTGTGCCACCAGAAGCTGGTAAGACGCACAAACCTGGCTTCCACGGCCTCCGCGAAGTATGCTCGCACGTGATCCTCGGTCTTGTGCGTCATACCCGTGAAGCGGTTCGGGATCGTTCTCCAGCTGCCTTTTTCTGATGCTTTGTACTGAACTTTGAAAGCAAAGACATAGTCATCCGACTTGTGGAAGGTTTGGATGATGATGCCCATTACCTTCTCCGTTGCTCGCAGGTCGATTTCCACCCACTGGTGTCCGTGGTTCGAGGGCGAACACCAACCAGACGTGGAATCCAGGGCCAAGTCAACCCGTTTCGTCGACTTGTGCAACCGTAAACGATTCAGGACCTGCTTGTTGTAGCTGCCCCGTTGATCTCTCCAGTGCTCTGGCTGCTTCAGGATGACCTTGCAAGCATCCATCTCACCTCCCACCATCAACTTCTTCATGAGATACGTGGATGCCTCCTTCATCTGTTCCCTGGTGAGGATATAATTCCAGGTGATCAGCTCTGCGACAGCCCAGTCCGACTTTTCCTTGTGCCAGAGGCGACCGTTGATCTCGAGGTGCTGGTCCAGATAATAATCTGTCTTTCGGGTGCCAACGTCAACACCGTCCACGAAGACGTACTTGGCACCGGGGGAAGCACACGTTGTGACCCACTTGGTGCTCTTCTTGCGGAGGCCCGTCGGAGTCTGCCACCCATTTGCATAGCTCAGGCCCACCCCTGCTCCGTGATGTCCGTGGATGTAGTTGCTTTTGCTGCCTGTCAGGATTCGCCCTGTTGCGCCGGCAGAGAGGTAGCGGGTCACGGAGCAAACCGTGTAGTGATCCTGCAAAACCTTCCCGAAGTCGAAATGATGACCGGTATGGCCTTGGATGTAGCGGATAGGAGTCTTGGCTCCATAGCCGCGGGCTTTGTAGGCGACCACTCCAGTCCGTCGCCGAGCCGATGCGGTGAACTTGCCGACGCTGCTTCGCCAGGTAGGTCCTGCGTCCTCACTCTTGAACCAGGCAACGATCTTCTTCGCCGGGATCACCACCTCCGAGGGGTGCGTCGGATAGGGAGAGACCTTCAGGTGTCCTTTGTCAATCTGGCAACCGCCGCATTTCCCACCACCCTTAAGGACCATGGTCGTTGCACCGATACACTCTTTGGAGACATCGAAAGTCTTTCGATGCCTGTGGCGTCGTCGGCCGCTGTAGACCGTCTGCTTCTTCCCATTGCAGTGGACCTCGCATTTGGAATATTTATGGTGGCCAAAGTTCACCTTGTTGCCAGGCGCAATCTCACCGTAGTCGTCCAACTTGATCGTCACTTGGCCGCTTGCCGAGTAGCGAGCACGGCAGGAGGCCGCCCTGTCCTTGATGGTGCTCACTTGACTTCTCGTCAGGGTCCTTGTCGGCATGAACTTGAACAACTCCAACTTGTTGCTCTTGAAGCCGCAAGTTCCTCCGTTAGAGGCACCTCCTTGGAGCTTGACTTTGCGGGCCCCCTTGCAGATCTCTGGGATGTTCACCTCGCGGTCTTTGTGACCGATGTGGTTGTGGTACTCCTCATGTACCAGAACATCATCGCAAAAGATTTTGCAGGTTATCTTTTCTGAGTGCTTGCTGAAGACAATTTTGCCGCTTTTCAGCGTGCCGTGCTGTCGGAAGTCTGCAGTCACTGTGTCCAGTGCCTGGAACGCCTTGGTGTTGGTGGCCTTCCCAGGTTTGAGCAGAGACTCTTTCGGAATCTTGATTTTCCGGTTGCCAGTGTCCGGTCCCTGGTACATCACCTTGAACGACTCTCCACCCGCGTGTTCACACACGTCGGCGGTCAACCTGTGCTTTCCTGTGTGGAGCCATCTCCAGTTGCTGCTGCGCTCCTGTGGGCCGTGGCAGCCGTTGTTGTCGACGACCCTGTGTCCGCCGATGAACAGGAAGGAGCCGTCGTCAGAGGCGGTCCAAAACCGATAGTGGCCCGCCCTCCTGATGACCAGGTAGCCACTGCACCTCATGCAGAAGGCGTCGCGGTGACGATGGGCAGGGAACTTGGTACTGTCCATCCAAATGTCCGGCACGGTAACAGTGTGATGAGCGTGCAGGCGCCCCAGATCTGGGAGCCAACAATGATGCCGGTGATAGAAGTATTTGCACTCTAATCCCGCCTTCTCGTGCTTCAGGACCGACTTCGAAACCTTGACTTTGCGGTTGCCGGTGTCAGGCCCCTGGTATCGCAGCTTCAGGGCCTCACCCCAACGGTTTTCGCACATGTCCACTTGCACCAGGTGGTAGCCGGGCGTGAGCCACTGGTTGCTGCTCGTCCTCTCTCGTTCGCCATGGCAGCCGTTGTTATCGACGATCTGCTGCCCGTTCAGGTACATGAGAGAGCCGTCATCCGATGCAGTCGTGAACTTGTAGTGCCCCTCTTTCGTGATGGCAACCTGGGCAGTGCACCTGGCACAAAAGTTGTCGGCTTGATTGATCTCAGTGAATTTGCTCTGGCACCAATTCCACGGGACCCTCTTGTTGATCTGCTGCCAGCTAGTTCGAGGACCTGGGTGCTGCGTGCCATCTGACCTGTAGATCTGGATCGTCTTTGTTTCAGAGACCACAGTAAAGTGCTTGCCATCGACATCTCCCACGCGGAACTTGCCGATCTGGATGTAACGGTCACCAACAGAGATGCCCTTGAACTGCGACGGGTTGCGGTAGGTACCAAAGTCGTTCCGCGGCCCGGGGTGCAAGGTGCCGTCGGCACGGAAGATCTGCTCGGTCTTGCCATCCTTGTGGGAAATTGACAAATGAGTCGCGTCGTACGCTCCGAGGCGGAAGGCCCCGATCTCGACGTACTCAGTGCCGAACTTGATCCCGCTCGGTGTGCCGATCTGCCTGTTCCAGGTGCCAAAGTCGTTGCGGGGTCCAGGGTGCAGAGTGCCATCCTTGCGGAAGATCTGGGCCGTCTTCCCACCCTTGTGTGAGATGGAAAAGTGGTTTGCGTCAAACTCTCCCAAGCGCCACTCCCCGAGCTGAATAAAGCGGTCTCCCATGGGCAAGTCAAGGCACGACTCCTTGGAGGCTGGCCGGTCCATATAGATCTCTGGCACGGTCACGATATGGGACGGGTTCAGATTGTCAAGGTTTGGCACGTTGCAATCGTGCCGGCCGTAATAGTAGTTACACTCCGCACCGTCCTTCAGCTCCACCTCCGTGGCAGCCTTCTCATACTTCAGAGCAGATCTCGGTATCGCGATCAAATGATTGCCAGAGTCCGGCCCTTTGTATCTCACCTCGAAGTACTCGCCCCAAGCGTTTTCGCACATGTCCGCCATCAAGCGGTGCCTTCCTTTTTCTAGCCAGCGCCGGGTGCTCCCCCGCTGCTGATTTCCATGACAACCGTTGTTGTTGACGATCAGGTGCCCGTTTAAGTACAGCAAGGAGCCATCGTCTGAGGACGTGTAGAAATAGTAATGGCCTCTTCTCCTGATGTTCACGAATCCAACGCACCTGACGCAGAAATGATCATGTTGACGGATTCCGGGAAACCCAGACACCTTCGGCACAATCACGTAGTGTTCCGGCGTCAGTTTGCCGAGGTCGGGGACATTGCAGTGCGACTGACCGTAGTAGTAGTACATGACCAAGCCATCCTGGAGAATCGAAGGCTTCCTCGCCTTGGCCCGCAGCTCTTTCACGTGCTGGTCGGTGATCCAGTGGGACCCGGGTAGCTTTGGCTGATGCACTGCTGCTCGGTAGATCTCAATCTCCAACAGGTGGATGCCAGTATTGGAGGTGCTCCTGCTGGCATAGATGCGCACATAGCGACCGACTTGTGAGCCAAGGTTGAAGGTGTTACCTTGGCCACGCTCATGCGCTTTCCAACCGTTGTTCACGTACACGTGTCTCCAGTCTTTCTCGTTGTTGGAGACCAGGATAGAGTGGCCACAGTACCTGCGCCCATCTGCATAGCCAAATACCTTCACCTGATCAAACTCCTTGATTGATCCGAGGTCGATCTGGACCCACTTTTTCTGGTGGCAGTGGTGGGAGCTCGCATGAGGAGATGCTTTCCACAAGGATCCTGCCTTGCGGCCATCGACGAGGGATCTGCCACAGGCGCTGACGCCAGGGCCACACTTCACCGGCCGCAGGGCGGCACAGTTGCCGATGCAAGGATTCGCGATGGACTTCACCCAGGTCTTGGCACCAACGAACCGGACCATGTTCCCTTTCCGCAAGTCAAACCTGCGAAGTGCGAGGCCCACCTTCGTTCCCTCGGACCGCGACACAAACCAGCAGTCGCTATCTACGGCACAAGCCGCCAAAGCCTCCGGCAAGCTCTGGTAAGTATACTTGTTCTTCGAAGCCTCGCTGTTGGTCCATAACGTTTTGTCGCCAATCACATCGTTCATGATCGTGAAGTCGTGCCCTTTGAGGTCGAAAGTGTGCACCTTCTTCAGGTCCTCGGGAAGCGAGGTCTCCTGACCCGCCTTGGGGCGTACGGGCTCCATGCAATTCACCTTTGCATCGGCGATAGGATTGACCTCACTGTGTATCGACAGTGCAAGCTTGTTGAAGTAGTAAAGCTCCTGCTGCCGCTTGGTTTCTACATCGCCGAATCCACTCGTGCCGACCTGCACACAGCCGACGCAGGAAAAGTCGCCGAAGCCGGGGAGATTGCTCGAACTGAACCAGCTGCCGCTGACGCAGGTGGCCACCTCATCGCCACGGATCCCCAGGCGGATCCCCTTGTAGCGCTCGTTCCAGCATGTGGCCTTCAGCCTCGTGCCGTGAGCGAACTCTTCAGGCAAGAGCCTCTTGTGCTTCCAGCGATGGCTTTTGAGGGTGCGGTGGGACGGGCGTGTGCATGCGCTGACTCCCCAGCCTCCGAGCAAGAGCATGTAGTCGCATTGGGCATGCAGATTCCAGTACAGGAACTGGAACTCGCTGGGTGGCTGCTGACTTGTCAGAGCGTAGCGTCGCATCGATTTGGTCCAGCACATCTCGGGGTTGTTCACGAGGCAGACGGGCGAACGAGGCACTGCTTTCAGCACGCCCTCCACACCGGGCTCACGTAGAAGATTGTTACATCTCGAGTACAACCGACAGGTGTTCGCAGAATGCTGCGAACCGTGCCAGAAGAAGTGGCAGTCGTCATTGTTCTTGCATCTAATCTCACAGTCTCCGACCTCCATGGACTCGATGTCGCTCTCGAAAAGGGGCCCATCCCCGAGCATGTAACCGGGGGGACAGACGAACTGTCCTTCCACGATCACCATTGGGGACGGAACAAACTCGTCAGGAGACTCTGGCGGCATCTGTGCGAAAACCTGGGGATCCACTGGCGGTTTGTCGCCCCACATCTTGCTCGCACAATCGCATGGATGGAGCCAGAAGTCGGCAGGATCCTCTGTGTTCGGGTCGTCCAAGATAATCGGTTGCATGTCGGCTCCCTCCTCCGTGATGTTTCCCGGCTGCTCGCAAGGAAGGCCGGTGTAGCTCACCCCCTTCACCTTGCAGCCGACAAGAGGTCCGGAGAACTCGAAAACCCCTTTAGACAAGCTCACGAAGTCGTTCGCGTTCTTTTCTTGCAGCAACCATCCGCCGCTGTTGCAGCCATCCACTGTTCGGTCAACACCAGCCTTGTACCGGCGCAGATAAATCGTCTCCTTTGGAGTCTTTCCATCCTTGAGGTACGTCATGCTCTGACGGTCAATGTCGTAGCCCACGGGGCAATAAATGCCTCGTTCCAGCCAGGTCGGTGCATCCACTTTGACGCACGTATTCATGGGGTTGCAATCTGGAACTTTGGACCACACGGTGGAGGTGCTTCTGGTCTCGTCCCGCTTGGTGTCGTAGCAGTAGGCATTGGCACTGCCCCTGCCGCGCCGAATGTAGCGGTAGTGAGAGCAGCTCGCGGTATTCCTGCAAATGTTCTGGCATTCCGCATGGCTGTTCACGCCGTGCCAACGCCTGATATTTCGATATGGCATCTTCTCCTGGACCCAACAGGTAGAATCCGACACCACGATGTCCATGCGCGCGGAGATGGGCTCGAGTTCTGGATCCCCAAAGGAGCCGAAGATGCGGCATTTCAGCTTCAGGTCCAGCAAGCCGATCTTCCTGTTGTGCTTGCTGCTGCCCATGCTATCGAAGATGTGCACAAAGGATGGGCCGATGTTGAGGCTCAGCTGGCCATTGGGCTGCAGCTCCATCAGGGGATGGCCATCGTAGAACCCGATGCCATGGAGGCTGTCGAAGGTGAAGCCCGCCTTGTCGCAGCGCATTGTGTATGCATTCGGCGCCATGTCGCCTTCCTTGAAGGGCACTGGAAGAACCGGCGGCACCACTTGCGAAATGGAGCTGGCGATGAGGCTCGTAGAGTAGGACAACTTCGTCGCGGGCTTCGGCTTGACGAGGATAAAATCGACGGTTTTCTTCTCCCACTCTGCAGTAGGGCTCTTTCGCAACAGCGCAAAGACATGGCAGACCGTCCCCGTCTGGCCTTTGTAGAGGTCCTTGACGATGTCCACAGCACCTGTCTCTTTCGCCTCTGCGAGCTTCAAGTCTCCCGTTTTGTCCATCGTCACCCACTTTGCATCCGGCGCACACATCATCTGGAAGTCCTTCCAGTGGCTCTTGGGTGGAAAAAACTTCTGCAGGGTGTAGCTCTTCGTCTTCGCCGTGAACAGCAGTAGAGAAGGGCCATACGACAGCTCGGCCATAGCCACTGTCACCGTGGCAGTGAAGAACAAGTGATGCGGCTGGAAGGCCGTGACCTTGCAGCTGATTCTGAAAGGTTCTTTTGGCTTCCCCGCGCCCTTGATGAAGCTCACCTCGCCAGTCGCACCGTTCAACGTCAAGTTGTACATGGCAAACTCGCAGTCCTCGTTGAGACCGTAGCGCGTGGCCGTGCGAGGCTGCGGCCACATGGACACTTGCTCACCAAGAATGTACGTATGGTCGTCATACTTGAAAGAAGTAGCCGTCTTGACACCGCCCCCGCACTTGCAGCAGGCTTCTCGGCTGCTGGTGCCTTGGAATCGGAAGTCGTTGCAGTCCGCAGAACTCAGCTGCTGGCACGTCTTTCCTTTGCCATTCACCCAGACGATGTCCATGCATGCGGTGTGCATGTCGTCTCCCTTGAGCTTGACAAAAGCGGATTCGCGCACGGTGCATTTGCCGCTTCCCATCTTTTCACATCCGCTGCAGTCCTTGCTGCGGCTGTCACAGCAGCTACTGCTTGCAGTGGATTTATCCCAACGGTAGTACGTCATTGGCATCTGGTACAGTGCACACCTTGCACCCAACGTCGACTCATTGACAGCCTCCTGGGTTTCTTCCTCGTGCACGTGGCTGGCTCGCCGGAGCAAGGCCTCCACAGGGCTCGAAGCCTTGCACCCTTCGAACATTTCCATCGGATGCGATGTGTTGCGTGCTGGAAGCGTGGCAGTTTGCGGTATGGTGACGATCTGCGGTGCATCCTGCTCAACACGGTGAGTATCGACGCTGTTGATCTTGCTTTCGAGGTGAGCCAGCAACTGCATGGCCTTCGCTTCAAATCGCTGAAGCGTGGCCGCACCAAACTCCTTGTCTGCGTCTGTCTCAATCGCAGCGCGGTGGTCCTGCACAATTTTTCTTCCATGGCTGACGACAGCCCCGGTAAAGAGCAGCAGGACACTCCACGCATTCACGACTTGCTTCATTTCTGCGCCAATATGGACGGCAGCAGCAGGTCGCTTTCATCAAGCTCGGCCACTGCCAGAAAATCTACATTAATCTACACAAT
>Ga0215182_1232901_pt1 | contig 12151 bp, 1 predicted proteins | sample APAC3nscriptome_FD_174781 | JGI IMG/M metagenome (GOLD analysis project Ga0215182, IMG submission 174781) | Metatranscriptome of coral microbial communities from Popa Island, Bocas del Toro, Panama - APAL C3 (Eukaryote Community Metatranscriptome) | ecosystem: Host-associated > Invertebrates >... | reverse complement strand
CTCAAGGCTCATGGTTTAGGGGCGTCCTGCTTTCGCAGCAATGGCTGAGAGGCAGGAAGCGCGACCCTTGGTGCTGCGAACAAGCACTGGTCCAGTTGATCTTCGGCCTCAACGACAGGCAACACGGATCAGCCTCGTGAATGGAGGTCCGCAGAAAACGATCAGCAAGGGTTGGCTGAGAAGCGATGGTGGTGCATATCACAAATCAGTGAAGCAGGCAATGATGATCGCCGCAGAGCAGATCAGGTTGTTGGACGCCAAAGAGCTGTCCGTGGCCTCTGCCTACAGCTCTTCCGACGACTTCGAAGCGATCAAGGCAAAGATCAAGACTTTGCTGGAGGGACAGGCGCACTTCACAGTGACAGGTGCAGCACAGAAGAAACTTCAGAACGTGGTGCAGCACCGGGAAGAAAGAAAGAGGGAGATGCTGATAAAGATCTCCAGAAGCCGTCCTTGCTGCAACACGCGGGTGGAGCGCAGCTTCATCATCGACAACGGTGATCTGCTCGTGTACAGGGACCACCATCCCAATGCCAAGGTGAAGGCGATCTATCACTTGAAAGATGCTACCTGCTTCTACGAAGAGCCGCGCACTGCCTCTCTGCCAAAATGGCAAGAAGGCTATCAGATGCGCCTCCGTGTAATTTGTACAGACAGAGAAAAAGCTGGAAAGTCTCCGTTGTACCTGTATTCAAAGGATGAGGCCAAGATCCACAGATGGAAGCGAGCTTTCACGCTGGCCAAGGTGTTAGTATCAGAAAACGACCGTCGGGCGCTGAAGGTGTCCATCGGCCGTGCCACTTCCGGCGCTTTGCAAAAAGCTTGGGACTCGCTCGCCATGTACTACGGTGAGTATGCCAAGACGAAAGCCTTGGTGAAGAACATGGCCATGCGGCTGATGAAGGTTGACTACAGTCGCGGCTGGATGAAGTTCAAGCTGGTCTACAGGAAGAAGATGGACGAGCAGCAGCGGCGCAAAGATCAGCAGATCTGGGCAGCGCGATTCATGTCTGAGAAGCTCACGAAGTTGGGCAAGCAGAAAGCCAAAGAAATCGACGACGTCCGGGAGGGCGTGATCACCCGCATCCAGCAGAGGTTCCGGAGCTACCGGGAAGACATGATCTTCGACCGAACGTACCCGCTGACCTCCAGCATGATGGCAAGGGTGCAATCTGCCAAAGTGGGGCAAGTAGTTGACTACTCCATGCAGACCGTCTCTGCAGACGATGTGTGCCATTTGAGCCTCAAGGTGAATGCTGAAAAGACGAAAGATGCAGACGCGAAGGGGGACTCGAACGACACCAATGGCCCCTCCGCGAACAATGACAAGGCCGCGCAGTTGAATCAGGCTTTTGAGAAGTGGAGCAAGGACAAAGACGTCCTGCGGTCCACATCGCCGGGCTACTCGGCGCTCCAAGATGGAAATCTCTCACTTCAGACGGTGTTGGTGTACGCTTCTGACAACCTGTCGGCACTGTTTTTTGCGGACCAGCAGCCCACCGATGGCATCGCCGTGCTGAACAAGACGGACTGGTCCAAGTTCATCAATATGGACCGGATTTCCAGTGTCGTTCTGCATTCCGAACCACGGCCAGGAGCCGGCCACACTAGCGGCGATGCCGGTGTCTGGTGCACGATCAACGGGCCACGAGTGGCGTGGGATCGGCGGCTGGCCATGCAATCCGGCAAGAAAGAGGTTTTCGGAGCCGAAACGAACCTCACCGTCGGCTCGGCCATCGCGCAGGCGAAGCCTCTGCACTGGCTCCAGTTGGAAGGCAGACTCGGCAGAGTGACGCTGTCGGAGAAGAAGGTCGAAGGGGAGGAGCCTCCCCCGTTCAAATTCAAGACAAAGGCGGTTCTTCACTTGCTAGGCTGGTCCTATGAGTCGAAGGAGGTGGAGGGCAACAATCCCGACTACGAGCTGACGGTGAAGGGTGCCGTTCCGGTTTCTTCGGAGAAGTTCGTGTCCCTGGATGACAGCGAGGTGGGCGTAGAGATCTTCCAGGTGATTCCAGAAGAGGAGGTTGAGGTCCCGGGCAACAAGCACCCTGGAGACACCTTCACCAAGGAGATCAGCGGAAAGCTCTATCACATCCTCGTGCCTGAGGGCGCAAAGCCAGGCTCCATCTTCAAGGTGGCACTGCCGTCGAGTGACAACGCCAAGGCAGTAGATGTCTCCGTGAAGTACCCGGATGACAAGAAACAGACCTCGTGGACTCAGAAGGTGCTTGGGAGGGACTACCAGCTCAGCGCTCCAGAAAGGAAGGAGGGTGATCCAGGTGAGATGACGATCTCGGTGGCAGAGGCTTCGGATCCGGCGGTGAAAGAGGGCCGGCGGCTGTTGTACGCCGGCTGTGAGTCCTTGACGACACTCTTCAACGTCACACCCAAGGAGGATGGCTCCCCACTGGATTTCTTCAAGGTCCTGACAAGCGGGGCGAAACCTGAGCAGCTTCAGCTGTTCGAGCCAGGTGCCCTGGTCGAGATCAAGTCAGACGAGAAGGACAAAGACAAGACCATGGAGGTGAAGGTCACAGCCGACCTCGGCATTGCCTGCAAGGGCCTCCCCGATAAACCTGCAGAAACTGTGACCGGGGCTGAGAACCCCTCAACGCAGTCTATGCCATGCGTATCGCCAGAGCTTGTGGGAGGCGGGGTCAACACTACGCTGTACTCCTGCAACCGAGCAGCCTGGTTTGACCCGGGCCTCGGAGCCGGCAAGTTCCGTCCCGACCATGTGGCGAACTACGTCGAGTTGAAACTCTCCTCCTTGACATTCCCAATCTCCGACAAGTGGAGCGATGCAGAGGCGAAGTCCATGTACTACGTGCGAGCACGAGTCTGCGGTGTCGCGGTGACCAGTACAGCTCTCCACCGACCAAGTCCGGTCTGGTCCAAGGTGCTTCCGTCGCATCTCGTGGACCCCAGCCAGATCCGCTTCGAAGGCCAACAGCTGCTTCTCCCACTGCCGGCTGGATGCTGGGCTGGTGACGACCCGGAACGCACAGAGATGAGGAAGGTCCGCATCGAGGTCGTCAAGGCAAGCTACAAGGACAGCGGGTCCGTCCTCGACTTCGACAGCTTCGCGAACACAGCAGGAGCGGCACCAAAGAACACATACTCCGAGAAGGTGGTCTTCAAGGCTGCTCTTACATTCGACAATCACATGCTTGTGGACATGGAGAAGCAGTTGGGCCTGTTCCTGACGCGGCCAGATCAACAGGTCAAGGAGGTTGATGTGTTCCGGCCGACGGCGAAGTCGGACCACGCCACGGACACTCAGCCTCAGGGGATGCTCAGTCTGGAGTTTGCCCTGAGAGACCGGGATCAGGCGAGGGCTGTCATGGGTCAGTCCGGCCACAAAAGCGCCCTGTGCATCGGTGACAAGGCTATGCTTGTGGTGGAAGAGCCTTTCCTTTACCCGAAGGATGCTGCGGACTTCCGGAAGCAGTTCTGCGTTGGCGACTATGTCAAAGGCAAGAAGGATGGACAAGCGTGGCGTGTTGAACTCCGCGAGCCGTGCCTGAGCAGCGAGTACGCCGAGAGCGGACTTGGCGAGCTGGTGCCGAAGCGGCCGTTCAAGCAGAGCTTCATCCCCACTTTCTGCGACGACATCATCCCCCACAAGTATGTCATGCCCTTGTCGGAGAAAGAGTTCCTGGACAAGCACAAGCCGGGTTTCTTCAACCGCATTCTGGATGACATGGCTTCGAAAGCATCATCCGACCATACGCTGCCGTACCGGTCCGGCCCCAACAAGCCTGTCGTATCTCACCTGGAGCACATGAATCGACACGTGCCTGTGACGATCCTGGCTATGTATGCGGACAGCGGCAACGGTGCCACGTGTGATGTGGAGGTCACAGAGCTCTTCGTCAAAAAGTGGCGGGAGCAAAAGCATCGGAAGTTCGCCTTTCCTGGCAAGCTGGAGAAGCTGGAGCGCAAAGGAAAGGGTGGGGAGACGCTGCCCCCGCGGTTCATTCTCAAGCAGGTGCCAGCAATCCTGCTGAATGCTGTGCACTATTCCGGCATCAACGTTTACGATGCTTTGTTTAAGACAACTTCGGACGTCATCCAAGCGCCGCCACCTGCCAACGAGTTCGATCCTCGCTCCTACGAGGCTGCGCAGAAAGGTGCGAAGAAGAATTACTTGGAGTACAAGCTCGCAGCGGGCCCGCTTCCTCCCGATGCTAGCACGTCGGCCTGCATGTACGAGTTCAACGTCCGCGTGCGCTTCCCCAGCGAGTACGAGATGTACCAGTTCGTCGCCATGGTACGCAAATGTGTGCGCGTGGACCACTACCAGCAGGCATCGAAAATGATCGAGTACCAGAAGCAAACTCAGATGACGACCCCTCAGCTCATGCGGCATCCTGGGCTCCAGAAGAGCGGCGGGCAACTGGATGTGCTCCTGGTGGAAGCTCGGCGTCTCCAGCCACTGCAGTCGGCCCTCAACACGGTGCTTACCTCAGACCCCATCACTCTCTACGAGTCGTGGTCGAAGGGGCGGTCCGATGTGGACCCGTCGCAGTCCAATCAAATGGTGGACGCGAACTATCTGCCGGAGCTTCTCGGTACCACGGATGGCCAGGCAGTGAAGGGCACGCCGGAAGGAAGCTCCATTGGGACCTTCGTCAACTTCAGGATGCTCCACAACAAGGAGGTCATCCCGTACCGTGGGACGAACAAGCAAGTGTCTCCGGTTATCTCGGGTACCGACAGCCCAGTTTGGTCCAAGCTGCCTCAGCTGGAGAGCGTGGGAGGCTGGACGTTCCGCACCGGCATTATCGATCCCGAGAAGTACCCGAAATTGCTGATAGAGTTCGAGGTGATGAAAGCCGGGATGTCTCCGAGTCGCATCGGTGTCATCCAGCTGCCGGTGACCGAAGAGCAGTTCCTGACGAATCCCAACCAGATGTTCAAGAACCTTTGGCTCCCACTGGTCAGCGTGAAGGATGGCGAGCTTACACCGAACATCACGGGCGAGATCCACGTCCTCACTCGTTGGCTGCCGGTAGAGATGAAGCAGGTGTTCGCCGACGGTCAGGAGAAGATGCAGCTCTCCGTTCGGTCTATGTTCCTGAAGGACATCTGGAGCAAGGTCTGCCAACCGAGAATTCGCGAGCCGATTTATGGTGTGGAAGCCATGTACCACGCTCTCACCTACAATCCGAACCTCGTCCGGCTGAGGGACAAGGAGGGCACGAAGTCTCCAGAGACTCTGAAGGACAATGCTCGAAGACATGTCGAGGAGTTGTCGAACTGCGTGCCTTACCTGGAGTGCCTGGAGAGGCGTCAGCTGAACGCCTGGAACATCTTCCAGGCAGAGCTACAAGATCGCGGCTACGAAGGCCGCAGCATCGGGGAGCTGCGCCTGCTGTGGCAGCAGAACGAGGACCAGGCAATGCTGAACAAGCTGCAGCAGCTAGTTCTCAGAGGTGTGCCCAGCGCGCTGCGGCCGCAAGTGTGGGCGGAGCTCACGCTGGCCAGCCGTGTGGCGACGCAGGACGGGGCTACATACGGCCGCGATCCGGAGGCGAGTGGCGAAGACGCCGCGGAACAGGAGTATCGTCATCTCCTGGAGCGAGGCTTGCCACAACTTTCCGATGCGATGTTGCAGCTCCAGGAAGATGCGGTGCTGCTCGCCGGCTGGGAGTCTAGCACCCCGCCACTCCCCGAAGCGATGGAGCTCCACCTCAAGCGGATCAAGAATGCAAAGAACGTGGTCACAGCTCTACTGGCCGTGGAAGACAGCGGCATTGCCTACTGTGAGAGCTTGCTAGTGCTGGCTTTCTTCCTCCTCTTGCCACAGGGCTACAAGGAGGTGGCGTCGTCGAGCTACACGGGGGAGGGGCTCACCCAACCCACGGAGAGCTCCGTCTTCTGGCTCCTGTACACTCTCATCTGCACGCGGACGAATGGGGTCTACCGCGAGTACTACGGGATGCCACTTCAGCCGGAGCAAGACCCCAGCCTGTCGGAGCTGGTGGGTGGCAGCGGGGCCATACAGGATGTACACCTCTTGGAATGTGCCGTTGCCTACCACGACAAAGAGCTCTACCAGTGCATGTCGGCAATGGGTTTTGATCTCTCCACCGTCTTCTACGGTGCCTTCATGAGGTGGTTTGCAACGTATATGCCGACGGCCAGTGTATTCAGGCTCTGGGATGCTTTGCTGCTGCAGTCGTCGAATCCAAAAGCTCAGCCCCACGCCCGCGCAAACCTCATCGATCTGGGCTTCGCCACCCTTCGTGCCAAGCGGACGGAGCTGATGTCCTGCCAGTCTGCACTGGAGATGCGCAGCATTGTTTTGGGTTTCCTGGCCTCGCTGTATGACACAGGCACCGTCATTGACTTGATCCACTCTGCGCACTGCTTCTTGTGGGGCGGTGGTGGCTTCAGCAGTGGCAAAGTCGCAGTTCTTTGGACCAAGCGAGAGGAGCTCTTTACAGGTGCCAATACCATCACGAAGAACCAGAACCGGGTGCTGAAGCGAATCGCTCACGAGGGCGTCGTGGGAAGGCAAGCTGCCCAGGAACATGGTGTTTCCACGAGGCAGCTCGTAAAGGAGGTGATTCCGGCTGTCCGAGTTAGCCTCGAGTCGGCACGGAAGCGCGGTGAACCGAAGCACTGGGCCATGCATCGTCCGCTGCCCCTCGCCGATCGAACCGCGATGCAAGAGAAGGGCACCGGTGCCGCAGCCGTCTTTGGGGCCCACCCGCCAGTCCGGCGATACCCATTCCGGGTTGGCCCGAGTTCGTCATCAGGTGCTCGGACAATACCGGGGATGGAGCCGCTGGATGTATCTCAGTCGGAGCTGCTCCATGCTATGCAGCGGGAGGCACCCAGCTGGGCCGGTGATGCCGTGACTTTGTGGCAAACCTTCTCCGACCAACCGCACCGCCTCCTCGGCACGGCGGTGCTCAACGGTCCGCCTCCGGCAGGCGCCCCTGCACCCGTTCTCAGCGAGCACTGGTTCAAGAGCATGTTGGCCAAAGCTTCTGACACTCTGGGAATGACACCTGCGTCTGACCCCAATCTTGTGCTGGACAAGGACACCCCGAAAACAAGCGATGCAGGCGACCAACCGCTGGATCATGTGAGTCTCAACGACATCTTTGCTGCCTTGATCTGCAGCTCCCGCGGGACCGTCTCGGAGAAGGCAGCCGCCCTCTTCGACCTTTACTCATACACAGCTCCGCGAGGCAACGAGCACCACATCACTCCCCTCAACCGCGTGTCGAAGCGAGCTGCCGCCTCCGCCCTCGCCGATGGGGGAGACCTGGGCCGAGTCCTGGCACCGACATGGGGTGAGGATCCGGAGGAGAAGGAAGCGAAACAGAACAATGTGCTCAAGTTCACGGTCTACACCAGCTACCCGGCTGATGCCGTCCTTGGGCATGTGCTGATACCTTCCCTCTCCCCGTACGTCAGTAGTGGTGCTGCTGAGCCAGTGGCCAGGAGCTACAACATCTGGGGACGCAAACCCAGGGCGGCGAATAGCACCTCGGCCTCCAACCCCAACATGAACAACAACGCCGGCGGCGGAGACCAGAACAGGCTGGTGTGTCTGGGCGAGATCAACATGGCCCTGCAATGGCGCGAAGCGAGCCCCAAGACGCCTCATCAAGGGCAGCTGACGATCCTCGTGAAGTACGTGAAGTTCCAGGGCTATTACATAATGGAGGACTACAACGTGAACCCCCGCATCACGGTGTCCCTCAGCCAGGAGACAACTGGAACCGACCGCAACTGGGTGGACATCAAGCGATGGGACCCACGTGGGGTCTTTAAGAAAGACGCCGTGTCAGTGACGAAGACAGGCGCATTCGGCGGCGTCATCGAGTTCGAGCGGACCATGAAGAAGAAGACGTATGGAGGCGGAAAGGAACTTGGGCAGTGGATCCGGCATGGCGACGGCCAGGGCTACTCGCCGGGTGAGGGCAAGGAAAGCGGCAAATGGGAGTGGAACAAGACCTGGGGTCTGCAGCACTCCCCGCCGGATCTCCGGGTTCACCCTGACTTCGTGCAGAATGAGTCGCGCAGGAACACCATTGACATGACGGGAGTCCGGCTTATCGTCTCCCAACTCTTGCAGAGGTGCCTGCTGAACATGTCCAACAGACAAGCTCTCCTGATTGCGGATAGCATCTTCAATCGTGCCGGGGCTGTACCTGGTATCGCACAAGCTGTTCTCGTGAAAGCAAGCAATGCCGACTTCGGTGTCTACGCCGACAAGAGGACTTGGCTTTGTGAGCATGGCTTGGCGCAGATCCTGGAGAAGCTCACTACCGCGCACCCCTACGTGGACGTGACAAAGGAGATTGTTCTGGAGCATGAGCGGCAGGTGTCTTGCAACGGTGGCAACATCAACCTCTTCGCGTCGAGCTACATGAAGGAGAAGCTCAACCTCAGCGCAATGGGGATTTCCGACCCCTATGTGAAGGATAACAAGGTTCTGTTCATCCGCTACATCCGTGCTGGTGACGGCCAACGATGCACTCAGGCCGTCGCCGTTGACCCGGATGGCAGCGTGACGCCCGACTCGGAGGTGAAGATGGACCTCCTCGCCACCGAAGGTCCCAGCGATGAGGAGCTGGTTCCTGGAAAGCGTGTCTACCTCACCTACGAGGGTGCGAAGAAGAACAACGTCAACAGCGCTGAGAAAACCTGCTTCAAGAGGATTTCCACGAGTACCACTGCGGACAACAAGCCGAGGACCGTGGTCCACCTTGAGTTGCCGAACGTGCTGGACAGCTTGGATATTCCCAAAGAGATTATGGTCGACCTCGTGGACCTTTGGGAGTGGGAGCGTATTCCTTTAAAGCAGGTCTACCTCGCCGACGGTACGAAGGTCAAAGTGAAGAAGGTTTCCAGCACAGCTCTAAGGACCAGCGTAGACGTCGAGCTGCTGGAGAAGCGGGAAGTTACACTCAACCCGGAGCACATACAGGTGAAGATGGACCTTCGGGCCACTGCAGGTCAAAGTCAGCAGGCACTTGCCCCTGGAACACGTGTCCATCTCACAAACGAGGGTGCGCGCAAGCACAACGTTGCTGCCACTGAGAAAGCGCTTGTTCAGAAGGCCTTCAACGATGAGCAGAAGACCATCGTACACCTTCAGCTGCCGGACAAAAAAGACAGGAGTGGAGCTGCCAAGGAAATTCAAGTCGACCTTGTGGATATCAGTGCCAAGGAATGGGAGAGCGTTCCTTCAAAGCAGGTCTACCTCACCTCCCAGGGCGCAAACAAGCTCGACATCTCCGACAGCACAGTTGCAAAAGTCACGGTCACGGTCAAGAAGGTTTCCACCACATCAGACCAAAAGACCAGCGTGCTCGTCGAACTGTTAGTCCCAAAAGAAAAAGCAGTCGACCCAGCGGACTTACAGGTGAAGCTGGACCCGTCTGCAGAGGGTGCTGAGGATCTTGCTCCTGGAAGACGAGTCTACCTCAGCTACGAGAGCGCGCGCAAGCACAACGTCGACAGCAATGACAAGACCTATGTGAAGAAGGTTGCGGCCGCGAAAGACAACAAGAACAAGACCATGGTATACCTCGAGCTACCGGACGAAAAAGAAGTGGCAGTCGAGCCAGTGGAGATCCAGACCAAGCCACCTTCCTGGTCGATGAGCCGTGTGTCGAAGCAGGAGTTCATTGCGTGCTTCACCGCTTCCCCACTCCTGAGCGAATCGATTCGCCGACTGGGATGCACTACGCACGAGCTGCACGAGACGCGGCCGATCCCTCTGGAGGTGACAATCATGGATCCGCACCACGACGATGTGTTCCAGGAGTTGGAGGAATCCGTCAACATCGGCCAGTCACTGTTGATCGAGGTCTGGGACTCCGACTTCATGGGCATGGACTTCCTTGGAGAGGCGTGGCTGCCCCCACTCTCCGAGTTCGGGCCACGCCCGAAGGACATCGTGTTGCCGCTCCAGCCGGTGAACTATAGCCCTGACTCGGAGAATGGGCCGTCCCGGCACGATCCCAAGAAGGACCTCAAGGACGACGGCACCAACCCGAACATGAAGGTGACCGGCGACATCTTCCTGACGGTGAGCTGGAACTATCCCACGATTGAGGGCAGAGGGCTGGATGTCGATGTGGAAACCTGGCTGGCGATGTTGGAGCAAAAGTATATAAAGGCAAAGACCCTGAAGCCGGGTGAGCTCACCAAGTATCAGGAGCCGATCATCGACAATTATCGGACGGTGCGAAACATCAGAGAGCAGATGGTGGAAAACAAAGCACCCTTCCAGCTGAAAGCCAACTTCTTCAGCACGCTGCACATCACAGATTCGAGAGTGAAGAAGATCCTGAACGACTGGTTCAAGGACCAGCTGACCGAGACCATCCAGGGCCGAGGGCTCCAGCAGGAGCACAAGCACAGTGGAATCCTGACCGTCCGCATTGAAAGGGCCGAGCGCCTAAGGCGCGCGGACGCAAAGAAGCTGATGGACTGCGATCCCAAAGCTCTTCTCTGGGTGCGCAACGACGTTCAGGGATCCTGGCGTAAGAAGCCCTTGATGCAAACCGGCCGGATCTCCAACAACCGGAATCCTCGGTGGGGCTTCGAAGACAGCAAGACCATCTTCACTGGATCCTTCGAGGCGCAGCGGAAGCCTCCTCCTGAAGGCTGGCAGGCGCAGGCCGGTCAGCTCCTCACGACCCGCGCCACCCAGCGGAAGAGGCAAGATCAGCGGAACCTCGCAGCCCTCAAGCGCTTTGGGGCAAAGGGCCTCAAGATTGAGTTCGGAGTCAGCGCGACTGCGGCTCAGTCAGCAGCCACTGAGGCCACGGAAGGCAGCAATCATTCAGTGCCAGTGTTCTTGACCGACACCATCCGGGACTTCAAGGAGAAGCTCACAGATGCGTGCCGCAAGGAGTCGGAGTTCTGGCGAAACCGCGGCGATGCGGATGTCGCGACGAAGTTTTCAGACATTGAGATGAACCATCGCTACTTGGTCATGGCTCATGTTCCGTCGAGCAAGGTGGTCCAGATGCAGAAGAAGAACCTTCAGTCGACTTCGGAATATGCCCATGCGCAGCAGCTGTCTCTCAATGATCCCATGAGTTGGGTGCCCCTAGACTTCGAGAATGCCTTCTCGCAGTATGTCAGCAAGTTCGGCTTTGGCCACGGCAAAGTGTCGCTGCGTGTGGTCGAAGGCACCGAAGGCTACAAGGCAGTGAACCCTCATTACCAGGCTTGGCTGGAAGACAAGCGCACTACTACCTTGAAGGACTTGAACGAGGTTGATCGTTGCTTCGGCTGGGCGAAATTTGTCCACAAGGTGGATGGCAAGCAGACGGCTGCATCGTCATCCTCTGCCGAGTCCAGGGTGGAGAAGGTGCACAGGCCCGAGCCTGGCGAGTCAATCGAGTGGCGTCCAGCCATCATCCGAAAGGCGAGGGACGGGAGGAATGACGACTACCAGAACCGCGACTACTTTAGGGTCGAGTGGGTCCACGGCACGCCTGGCAACTCAGACAACAACTACTTGCTTCACAAGTCGGCCGTTCTCCTGGCACCCCGTGCGCCGAAGATTGACGACAACACCCATTTCAGGCATCTGGAGGTCCTGAAACAGGCGAAGCGTCTGAGATCATCGGGCAAGTCAGACTGGGAGATAGAAGCATACCTTAACAAGCTGCTTGAGAAGCAGTTGGAGGAGCGGGAAGCGCAGCGACCCCGAGAAGAAAAAAGCGAGGAGAAGCCGCCAAGACTCACCATCGACCTCATCCGGGCCTACCTTCAAAGAGAGGAGGGCAAGGCCATCGGAAAGGCCTACTGAGTCAGCGTGCTGACCGCTACAGTAGCGGTCCACCACGTCTTGAGAGAGGTCTCAAGCACCTTGTCAATTTTTTGCACTGTCCCAGAATTGTGACCGAGGTCCTAGCATCCTGTGGTCAACCTACGCTTGCGCGCCAGGGTTTGCACTGGGGAAGCAACACGTGAAAGATCGGCCAGCAATAGGCTTAACAAAGAAACATTGTCGTGTTTGGTAGGGCATCTGGTCGGCTTTTGCCCAGAGTGATTTTCAAGCAGTTCTCCATCTGCTCAAATTAGATTGCCTGTTTCACCCGTTGTGGCGAGAAGGTGCCACGGGGGCCATCAGAGGAGAGACGGCCAATCAAATGTTGGCTGT
>Ga0215182_1226539_pt1 | contig 12254 bp, 1 predicted proteins | sample APAC3nscriptome_FD_174781 | JGI IMG/M metagenome (GOLD analysis project Ga0215182, IMG submission 174781) | Metatranscriptome of coral microbial communities from Popa Island, Bocas del Toro, Panama - APAL C3 (Eukaryote Community Metatranscriptome) | ecosystem: Host-associated > Invertebrates >... | reverse complement strand
GCGTTCTTGCATGCATGGTGAAAAGCCAGCAGGAAGCCTCATCAGTCGTCCAGCTGGCAGAGGCACGCGACACCACGTTTGATCCAGAACTTTGCAGAATGCTCTTTCGCGATCGGGATTTTGATGGTGCAGACGAAATTGGTGGAGTGACCAGTTGTGCTGAGAACTCCCTTTCTTTCCGAGGTCTTGTAGATGGGCGAGGGATAGACACGCGTAGGATCAGCTGGGTCCTTGTCCTTTTCGCATGGCTTCCAATGCATGTGTGGAATCTCTGAAAACAGCACCTTGGGCAAGCCGTCTTGGATGACTTGCTGCTCATTGTCCCATCGCGCGCCGTCCATGAAGAGCCCATAGACCACACATCCATCCTCTGGCTTCGGAGGATGATTGTTCTCCTTCTTCAAGATATCAAAGGTCCAGATCAGCGTGTCAATTGGCAAATTGTTTTTCCGGGCGAAATTCTGTAGCTGTCCGGTGAGGAAGGACTGTGTGAAGAAGAAGCCCGAAAGCCAGTAGTTGGATGGATGGCCATTGTCCATCCAGTCGGTGAAGAAGTTCATCCTTGCCACGAGGTCCGCCACATAGGAAGACATGGGCTTCAAAGATGGATAGGACACCTTCTTCCAGAACTCAGGCTGCTTGTTCAGCAGGATGCCATTAGCAACGTCGTCCAGATCTGGGCCCATGATGACCAAGCCCTTCACCGCTTTGCCGATATCGACCAAACTCGCCCGCACTCGGAGGAGCAGCTTGTTAAATCGGAGAGCTTCCTGATTTACCACGGTATTCATGGACTCATTGTAGTCGGTGGGGTACTTTGCCACCAGCCATTCTGTGTCAAAAGGAGGCCGGACTTCTGTGAGGAACTTGGTCGAGAGCTCTGTCAAGATCTGATCGGGAGTCTTGGCACCGCCGTCTGCTCCTCCGCCCTTGGGCAACATCGAGTTGGCCGTCGCCAAAATGCCCAAGCCTTCCTTGATTGCAGCCGACAGGTTGGCGTTGGCATGCAAGCCGAAGGCCTCTGGCATCTGGTTGATCGGCAGTGATCGGATGTAGTCAAGGTAGCCCGAGAGGGCTTGGTGCTTCGGCGCATAGTAGATCCCGGACTCGGAGAATTTGTAGCCATCCTTCAGGATGTCGTCGCAGTAGTAGTCTGTAATGAGGTTGGCAATGGTGATCCGGTCGTGTGCATCCGTGACACGCCCGCCATAGTTGGCTTCCGAAGCCGTGTAGCTGAGAGCTGCGTAGGGGATCGTCGCGTTCTCTTCCAAGAACATCCTGAGCTGCGACACGCAGATCTGGCGATCGGGCTCCGAGAACTGGTAGGGGATGTTCCATCCCAGCGGTCCGTAGTTACATCGCTCCTGGATCAGCGCATGGAAGAAGCAAAGGCCGAAGAGCATCTTCCTGAATGCCTTGCGTGAAGCATCAGTGTTGCCTGCCGACTCGAACCATTCTTCCTCGAAGGAGAGGTAGGCGCGAAGCAAATTGGACTTCAAGCCTTTCGGTGGCTCGACGGTCATCTTCATGCCGTTTTGCAGCACACTCACAGGAAAATGGGGCGACGGCATGGCACTCAGCCAGAGGCGGAAGGTGTGGGCGACAGCATCAGGGTCCAACTCCTCCACGAGCTTCTCCAGCATTGGCATCCATGAAACTGCGAGATGGCAATTCTGGAGGATGACCCAGTTTCCCCCCGTCTTGCCCTCGCTGATGGCGAACTCGGCTTTCGGCCCCTGGCCCTGGCCCAAGGACACGGCCGCCTTCGTCTCGAACATGTTGTTCTTGATGGCCAGGCGGTTGAGCTCGGCCATTGGGTCAGCTCCTGAAGAGAGCACGAAGATGAGCGGCGTGACGTTGTTGCTGTCACTGTAGACCTTCTCAAGGTTAAACGGGGGCGGTTCCAGGAAATCTGCTCCGAGCTTGGCCATGATAATGTTTTGAAGCCCTTGAACCGTTGCATCGGCTCGGACTGCCAACAGGACCAGTGCCTGCTGCATGGGTGTCATCTGGTCCTTGAAGCCGCCAGGCCAGGGTGCCTGGACCGGATCGTCGGAATCGAAAACCTCCTTCCAGGCAGCGAGGTGTGACGCGAACATCTCGCAGAATCCTGGCCATGGTCCCTTGCCAAGATCCTCCAGCTCAGAGATGCGTGCCCACGAGACATCACTGAGCCATTCAGCCTGTGGCCGCGGACGAACCTCTGCTCCGGTGGTGCCGCCCACGAGGAGCAAGCTCTTTTCTGCCTGGTCCAGCTCGTGGTCGACCTCCATGGACTTAAATGTCAGCAGCAGGGACAGCATGAGCTTGTCCTTTGCGAAGAGGGAGTCGCAGACCTTCTCGTAGAGAAGCTTGATGAACTGGTTCTGCAGAGCGGTCAGACGCCGCTGAAGATTTCGCTCAGGCTTCTCCGCGGTCTTGATCGCAAGGAGGAAAATGTCGATGAACCACTCCAGACTGTACTGATACATGGGCTCAACCTTGCACAAGTCCGCAATGACAAAGAACATCGCAGAGCTGCGAATGGAGACCGGCACGTAAGTCTCACGAGTCTCCTGCACAAGCGCCTGCGTCTTCTCCTGCTCCTTCACGCGCTCTTCGATGCGTGTGGAGGTTACCTTCGAATTGGCCAATGTTGTGATCAGTTCCTCGTCATCCAAAATGTTGCCCTTGGAATTTGAGAGCAGCTCGAGGATTTTGTCCTCGATTTCTTTGAGCTGCGCCTTGCTCTGGGCACTCTCGATGATCAGATTCTGTCGCTTCTTCTCCACTTCTGGCTCTTCCTTGGCTACGAGGATGCCCAGCATCTGATCTTGCAACCCATCCGGCGTCACCATGAAGTTTAGCAGTGTGACCTGCACGCAGATCTCCGGCGAGTAGTGCGGGTTGGGGAGCTTCGTCGTGATGTAGAGGCGGAATTCCTCGTTATACTCGACCGTGGAGTCACCGAGCCGAATCATGATCATGTTTCCGGCTTTGAACTTGGCTTTCTGCAGGAGCGGCTCCAGCAGGGGATCCAACACCTCAGGCACGTTCTCGATAAGTACTGGAAGGCCCTGGGAGATGCCAACCTCCAGCTTTCGGGCATAATTGTTCTGCGAGAGACGCAAGACCAGGAGCTTGTCACCCTTCGAATTACGGATCCACTTGTTGGCCTGGATTTGCGGGTCGATCATCAAAGGCCAACGCCTGGAGTTTGACAAGATCAAGGCGTTGTCGATAGACACCTGGTCGTTGGGTAGCTTGTCAATGACCCACTGGCGAATCACCACATCCTCGCCGATGACAGATCGCAGCAAGAAGGACGAGGATGAAGGCACTTTGTTCTCCCGCATAAGAGAGATCCAGGAGTCCACCGACTCGATTCTGTACTTGGCCAGGAAGCAGCCGAGGTAAGCAATGATTCCAGAGGAGATCAACACATCCCCTGTCAGGTTGTCATACTGCTCACCCAACTTGGCGGATGACGCTTCCCAGCGTGACTTTTCACCACCAAGGCCGTTGATTAGCTTCTCTGCGGTGACGAGGCGCTTGGAGCAAACCTCGAACTGATTCTGCAGGTCATCCTTCTTCTGCTTAGCTGTCGCAAAGTCCTCGAGCAGTTTGGCGACATTGTCCTGAACCTTCTGGAGCTCTGCCTTCTTGATCGCGAGAGCAGCCTCCGCTTCTGCGAGCTGCGCTTCTGCCCCGGCCAAAGCGGCCTTCTTGGGCCCGACCATCTTCGCTACCTGGTCATAAACGATCATCGCTCGGACCCACTTGCAGATGCCACAGGCCGCCACAGATGCCTTCTTGATCGCATCTGGCTCGAAGTCCGGATCCGTCTCAAGCGGCAGAAGTTTCGTCATAACATCGCCTGGAATGTTGTCCTTGTCAAAGTTCAGCAGACGCTCGAGCAGCTTGGGATCACCCCAGAGCTCCTTCTTGGCCGGATCCCAATAGTCATCCATTTTGGACCTGCCATCTGGTGCAGGCACCTTCTTCGGCTTCACCCCGAAGCACCAGCAGAGGGCTTTGGATACCAGCACGACACCTCCTGGAGGCTTTCCCATGGCCTTGACCTCTACAATGTCGCCCTTCGACAGCTGGTTCAGTGCCTCAATGGCCGAGTTCAACGCAGGCATCGCCTTGTCCAGGTCCCGCTGGCAATCCACTTTCATGTTGTTGGCACTCTCTGCCACCTTTGCTGTCTCTGCGGCATCCTTGGAAACCACCTCTTCGGTCACCGCTGCTTCCTTCTGTTTGCCCTCAATGACAACCATGAGCTGTTCCGTTTCTTCCGCTGTCTTCTTCAGGGTGGGCTTCAGCTCCTCCAGCTCAGCCTGCATCGTGGTGACTTGCTCCTCAGTGGACATGATCTTGTCCAGGCCAACATCATACCTGGACTTGATCTTGGACACCTCGTCCTGCTTGTTGGCCAAAAGACCTTTGAATGCATTGATCAACTCCAGGTACGATGTCGGGGTAACGTAGTAGTAGCGTTGCACCTCCTTCTGGAAGCGCTCAGCCAAGGTGAAAACACTCTTCTGCATTGCCACGCAGACATTCACCACACCTTTCAGAACGTCTTCTGGCATTCCAGTTTTGCCGAGGAAGTGATTTGCTACACTCTGAAGAGCAGCATCAGGCCACTCGTGGAACCAATCGATTGTGCAGCAGTTGACCAGAGAAGGGAACATCCGCACCCTGCGACGGAAGTTCTCGCCAATGGGCGAGAAAGCCAAGACAATGTGCATATTCTTCATGCACTGCTCGATAAAAAAGGCCATCACCTCGGCAGGGCCATGGCGCCCCTCCTTGGCAGCGAGGTTGGTGCAAAGCTCCAAGATCTGCGTCTTGTCCTCGGCGTTGAAGAGGTTTGGGACTTCTCCGGTGTTCAGAAGTCCCGACACCTCTTCGACGAAGTTCTCGTTCGCAATCTGCGTGTCTGGAAGCAGGAAGCACACCTCCTTCATCTGTCCACCGCAACGGATCAGCAAGCGCTTGATGTCTTCGTGCCAGTCATTCATGCCGTAGCTCTTCGTAATTTCGATCTGGAAGGTCTCCTGCTCGGCAACGAAGGCAGCAAGCGTCGCCAAGCTTTTTCTGCCACTGCCTCCGACGCCCACCAGCAACGCATTTCCCAGTGGCGTCTTCAGAACACGCACCACTTGGCTGACATGCTGGGCCGCCGCCATGAAGAGGACCAACTCCATGCCTCGCTTGGCCATTGAGTTGTACTCCATCAGGAAATTGTCAAGCACCTGGACAAGCTGATCAGGCTCCTCGACTTGCTGGTAGTGGCTTGCCCTGGGGTCGATGAAGTCACACCAGATCAAAGGCTCGACCTTGACTAAGCTCTTCCAATCCTTCTTGAAGTTTTCCTTTAGAATCTCGCTCATCTTCTCTCGGAACCATGTCTGATCGTCTTTCGTGACGAGACGATCAAAAAACACGCGGTGGGCTTCATGTGCCCAACACCTCGCGAGGTCATCGGCCGACTCCATCGACTTCTTCTGGCATCGGCAAATTCCGAGGTGGACCTTCGCCAGATCGCGGAGGTTGAACGTGTAATGGCTCTTTGCCGGGGTGGGCAGCATCGCCGCCGACATGTCCTCGTAAAGCAGTATTGTGGATCTGACCACTGCGTTCGCCACACCAGCCACAGCCCCAGGAAATCGGCCCAAGAACCACTGCATGATGGTCTGGAAAATCCTTTGAAGGCTCTCTTGCTCGAACGGAGTGACGAAGACGAGGTTGAAGTGCCGCTGAAATCGGCCTGTCAAGAAAGGCCGTCCAGCACCCGGCGGGCCCATTGCACCGATGAAAATCAGGTCCACCAGGTTTCGGAACTCTGCGGTCTTTCTCTCGTACCAGCCTTGAGTGTCCATCCACTGGCGGAGCAACTCAATCGGTGGCTGAGCACCATACTTCTCCTTGGCAGGCATGTTCAGATCATCGATGAACAGCAAGCACTTCTTACCAAAAGGAGGTCCATAGGTGCCCTTCTTTCGCTTGTCAAGCTTGCCATCAATGATGTCCTGCGTCTGGTTCGCATTGGTTTGCGCGCTGAACGCAAACGAGATCACTGTGTACTTGTCTTTGTCAAATCGCTTTAGCAGCTCTTGTTGAATCACCACAGTTTTGCCGGTGCCCGTCAAGCCGGAGTACAAGATGTGATACTCTGAAGCAACCAAGGACTGCAGAAGGAAGGCACTCCGCACGGTGTCTGCAGTCGGAACCATCACTTGGTGTGCCAAGGCTTCTTTTGGAATGTCGAAGCCAGTAATCTTCTTTGTCCAGTTCTCCCACTTGTTGGACTGAGCAAAGGCGAAATACTCGTAGACGGTGTCTTTCTCTGGGAAAGGTGTCTTTGTCACCGGCCTCATGGTGGGGTCGTCAGCGATGAGGTCAAACTCTTCCTTCACGGGCATGCCCTGCTGGATCGAGCGGATGAACGAGTTCATGATCTTCCTCCCTGCGCTGTCCGTCGTAGCACCGAAGCTCCAGACCAAAGCAAGCCAGAACATGTTCTCAACCTTGACCTCCTTCTCTTTCATCGGGAGGTCCTGCTTGTCTTTCTCGGGGTCGAGCGGAAGCTCGCATCTCAGCAACGCCATCAGCAGTTTGAGCAGGCTGCAGACCAGCCAGTTCTGCGTGACGGGCACTGGCGTCTTGATCTTGCGCTGGCACATCTCCCAGCACTGATCGATGTTTGCTTCAAATAGACCTTTCAACTGCTCGCCACAATCCTGGAGTCGTTCTGGTGCCGTCTCGATCCATGATTGCATCAGCACGCGCCAGCCAATGTCCACCTGCTCCATGAAGACCATGCCACAGCGTGACACCGTGGCCGGTGAAGCGGCGGATAAGTCCTCCACCTCAAACATCATCGTGGTCACCGGGCTCAGCTTGATGATCTCACCGCTGTTGAGACAGAGCTTCTTGTTGTCATCGAGGACCGTGTTCATGTTCTCGATCCACACAGCATCCACGGGCCCATCCAGCATGATCCACTGACGGTAGGCCGGATCGGCATTGGCGGTGTAGCGGACTGTCAGCGCCAGAATTCCATCCGTCCACTCGTGGGTGTTCTCATCGAAGTCACCGTACAGCTGGCCCTGCTTGATGGACTTTGGATTGATCTTGTGGATCTGGCAGGGTAGGTAGAGGTCACCGTCTGCCACAGCTGCCAAGGCAGCCGCAAGAACGTGCTCCACCTCGGACTTGCCGGACACGTTCATGCCCACAACCATCAGCCCGTGCCTCACCATTATAGTTTCCCAGAGCTGGGTGCACTTGTGGATGAAGGAGGCCTTAGGCTGCAGATGCCGCGTTCGGGCAGCACCTTCCAACTCGTTGATGAGCTTGCCGTAGTCTGACGGTGGAAGCTTCACTCCTGGAAAGAGGTCGCCGGTGATTCCCAAGAACAGCGGGATGTCATTGGAAGTGAACTTGGGCAGGTTTACATCGTTCAGAGCCGACAGCATCAAGATGTCTTCCGCCCGGCTGTTGCCAAACTTCTTGCGAAGTTGACCAGCCGCCACGAGGATGGACTTAAGCGCACGCATGCCAAAGTCGTAGTGGTCCTGGGAAGAAAGCTGCTCGGAGCCCAGGCGAAGCGAAGCCACGGCTTTGGCCGCCAGGGGCTTCGCATTCCCGAAGCCCACCGAATAAAGCACGATCTCTCCAATCAGGGCATAATCCGGCACCATCATAGCACAAGGGCGGAAGAGAGCCTTCAGGTTGTCGGGCAACTCAGAACGCCCTGCGTATCCAGGATTCATGGTGATGTTGACGGCACAGGTTGGAATCAACTCCAGCTCTGTCTCTTCGAAGATGAAGCGGCGCTTTTTCATGCGGATGGCTTCTTGGATGCAGGCCACCTGCTGGGCAATGACAGACAAGACCTCCAAATCGATGCGGTTGAACTCATCGAAGCAACACCATGCTCCTGAAGATGCCAAGCCTTTGAAGAACTTGCCCATGGCCAAGTAGTCCAAGCCATCGGAGCAATTGAAGACAACACATTGGACCGACATCGCTTTGGCCAAGTCCTTCGTGGACTCCGTCTTGCCAGTGCCTGCAGGCCCTTCTGGGGCACCCCCATAGAAGAGGTGGAAAGCACCCATCAATGTTCTGTAGCACCTGTCTGTCAGCGGCGTGACGACCAGGCGATCGCTGTTGCCCAGATACTCAAAGCCGTACAGAAGCGTAGCATTGATGATGGACACCTGGCAGTTGTCCACAGTACTTGGCTTCTGTGTCTCATACATGATGATGGAGCCAGTGGGGGCCCAGTAGTAGCGTAGCTGTGCCATCCAGTCAAAGTCCTTCGGCGAAGCGACTTTGGCGTCGCGGAGGCTGCCCACCACGTCCCGATTGTGCACATCAATGGTCACCATCGCCGTGAGCGTCTTCCGCTCCAACTTGGAGAGCTCACCGCGCACGAGCTCCACCAGGTCGGCGAGTTGCGACGCACAGGTCTGGTAATAGCTGTCCAACTTCCCCTTCTCGATTGCTTCCGCCACTTCTTGCGTCCAGTAAATGTTGTCGACTGCGATGACAACCTGCCCTGGCCAGGAAAGCACCCACTTGCCCCGCTGCGTCTCTGCGTAGGAACGGACGGAGTCCCCCATGATCTTGGTCAAGGTCTTGATCATGGATTCCTGCACTTCGAGAAGCCAGCGCTCCACGTTGCCCTTTTTCTCGCCCTCGTTGACGTTGACCTGGCTGATGAGCTCCACCACTTCACCCTCCACGGACAGCATCGCTTCGATGATTTCAGAATTCCCATCGAAGCGAACTTTGTTGATGCCTTCGAAGCACTTGCCCATGTGGGGCTGCACGGCCGTCGGGTCCTTGGTCTGGGACAGGATCATCAACAGCTCGTCGTTAGACAAGAAGAAGAATCGAGGGAAGGCCAGTCGCTTCGTCTCCAAGTAGTCGTTCAAGCACTTCTGGATTTGGTCGAGCTTCTTGTTTGCATCCGTAAAGTTGACCAGCAAATTCTCAATCTCTGTCACATCCAAGACCGTCGGATTCTCATCCACTGCAGCCATGGTGTCACGCCAGAGCTTGTCCACGTTTTGGAACTTCTTGGCTTCCCCGGGCATTTGTCTGACGATGTCTTCAGAGCTGAAGATTGGCTCCAAGTAGAGCCATGTCCTCTGAACCATCAGCCACTGTTCCAGCAAATCCTGGATATAGATGAGCTTGGTTTCCCAGTCCTTGACCTCCTTCTCGATGGGCTTGACGAAAGGCGAGCCTCGAACGGCCTGGGTCTTGATGATGTGATCGTCCAGAAGAGCCTGCACATCATCAGCTCCTTTGAGAAGAAATGTGCCCGTGTTCTTGTAGGGCAGGGTTCCAAACGCCATCGACTTCCATTCGTTTTTCATGGTCTGGAGGGCTACCTTCAACCCATGCTGCTTCTGAGCCGACGTACTGATGGCTTCCACCTTGTCGATGTGGTTGAGCATACCTGCCTCCAAGCACATCGTCAGCGTGAGGCCATCCTCCATATCGATGTCAACATCCATATCCTCGAAGAGCTGAAGGAGGTGCGAGGTCTTGATCGCCGGCTGACAGAGCCCCTGGATGATGGGCATGTTCTTCTTGAAGGCCTGCACTGCGGTTCTGAGCTCCTGAGCCACTTTTTGTGGATTCGGCGACCCCTCGAAGGACTTGAAGGCCTTGTAAGAGTCCTTGAAGTTGTCGTCGACGGTCTGTTCCACTTCGTTGGCTGTCAAGTTTGCAAGCTTGCCGCTCAGCCATTCCTCCTCACACCCATTGTAGTCGATGGCCATCGACCAGAGGTCGAAGTAGGGCTTGAACTCGTCCTGGAGAACTTCAAGATCAGAATAGTCTCGCTGATCGATCTGAAAGAGCTTCTCCCGGTCAGAGAACGACTTGACCCTCTCTGTCGCTCTGACGAGATTGTCCTGAAGCGAGAAGATCTTCTGCGCTACTTGGCCGGCCACGGCGTAGGAGTCCAGGCTCTTGACCCATTCCAGTTCAGCAGAGTAGTTCTGGAAGTCCTTCTGGTACTCCTCCACTTCGCGCTGGAGCTGCTCCATAAAGGCGATCTTGTCTTTGTTCAATTGGCGGTCGGCCTCCATCACGTCCATGTTGATCTGCAAAGGCCACTCGAACGAGCGGAAGGCTTTTTCCACAACTTCGCCACCCACGTCATGGCCAAAGTCCTCGACCATGTTCATCTGCTGGTGCACCACTCGGGTGCGCTCCATCAAGGGCTTCACCACTTTCTTCTGGACAACCTCCATGAACTCACGGAGCTCCGCCATGTCTTTCTCCGAGTCCGGGCTGGCGAGAATCCGCTTGTGCGTGGAGTCCCACTCTTCCAAAATGGCATCTGCCCTCTCTTCGATGTTGGCATTGCAGTGCCGAAGGCACTCCTGCGCCAAGGCTTCGGCCTTCTCAGCCAACGTCTCAATCATGTCAGCGCATCGCAGCCGAAAGAAAGGGAAGTCCTTGAAGCTCTCAGAAAGAACTTGCACTTCGTACTTGGCATTTCGATAGCCCTCGATGCGCTCGCGGCAGGCGTCGATGTCAGTCGGGTCGAAGTCTTCCACCTTCTCGGACAGCAAGTACGAGTACTTGCGGAACTTTTCGAGCACTTCCAGCGGCCCTTCGCTGCAAATGTCCACCGTCTTCTGAGTCAGCAGAACTGCACGTTCGAGCGGTTGGTACTCGACATCGTCGCCATCAGGGCTGCACTCCGGGGTGTACAAGACTTTCTCTTCAATATTCGTGAAAGGCATGAGCTCGGCTTCCATGGTTTTCACGATGCTAATACTCTTGGTGGCATCTCGGAGCATGCTCTCGAATTCGTTGAGGAAGTCCTGTGGTTCTGGCTCGAGGTAGATTTCGTCATTGTCAGCCTCGAGGTCAAGATAAATCAATGGCGTGGGCCGCTTCGTCTTTGGATCCGGTACGAAGGTGTTCAGAAAGTTGCACCAACTCTCCATTGAATTCTGGACAAACCAGCGAAGCTGCGAATTGATGATGAGATCTAGTTTTCGGAGCAATGCATGCAAAGGACTCTGCATGTGCTTCTCTGTATCATCGCTGAAGAAGTTGTAGTCGTCGGATAGCTTATCCAAGACCTCCGCAATGATGTAGTCTCGCCACCCTCGCTTTAGGTGGTTCGTTATTCTTTCGATGTGGCTCTTCTGGTGCTCGAACATGTCCTGCGGCTCGAAGATGATCGAATCGGCTTTCTTGATGAGCTTTCTTTGTCGGGTCACATCCACGCCCCCCACGCGTGTAGTGTCTACCAGCTCCATTCTAGCAACCTCGTTGATGTATCGGCGCCACACCTGGCAGGTGATGGCAAAGATGCTGCTGCCCAGGAGAGGCATCTGCTGCATCTCTGCCACGAGCTGCTGGACACGCATCTCTGGTCTCGCATGCTCCACAAGACCAGATTCTGGACAAGGCGATGGCAGGAAGCTCTGCATCACGGGCGCAAACTTCAAAGAGAAGGTGTTCAACTCGTCAGGAAGGTAAGCTTCCTTGGTGCTCATGAGCGGTATCAGCTCTACCTTGACGTTGAACAGCTTCATCGAGAGCATGTAATTCGCCTCGACTTCTGCCATGAGCTCACGGATAGTGCTGGCATGGCTGTTCGGCTCGTCAAGGCTGCACTTCTCCAGACAAGATCTGATGAAGAATTCCTTCATCGAGCGCGAAAACGGGGTGACGAGCTTGTCATCCTTGTGCTCGATGTAGTCTATAAAGGCCTCTTGGAGTTCGCACCAGGCCTTGCGCCCTCTGCATGTCTCTACTCGCCGCTCAAAGTTGGCTGGATCTTCGGCATTGAAACGGAGAGAGAGGCGCTTCACCTTCTTTTGAGAAGCATCCTCCATTTCCACTATATATCTGTTGATGGCCTCTTCATAGCGGAGGACCCAGCAGGGAGCCATGATCCATTTCTTGGCTTTGTAGTGCACAACGCATGCCTGTGGTCTGCTGTCGTCCTTTTGGACCTCCGCCATCCACTCCTGCGGAGTCTTGACTTCGAAGTCCTCTGCATGGTCGAAGATTTCCAACGGGAGGTTTCGGAAGTTGTAATGCGCTTCCTCCGCAGGCTTCATGTAGTCTAAGGTGTCTTCCTGCATAGCTGGCACCTCTGGTGGCAGCTCTTGTGGCGGGCGAGCACATGTTGTGCTCGGCGGGTAGGCACCTCCACCAAGCTCGGAAAAGCTCATCTGGGCGGAATCGGAAACGCTGGCCGTCGCGGACCCTTCGAG
>Ga0215182_1181070_pt1 | contig 12948 bp, 1 predicted proteins | sample APAC3nscriptome_FD_174781 | JGI IMG/M metagenome (GOLD analysis project Ga0215182, IMG submission 174781) | Metatranscriptome of coral microbial communities from Popa Island, Bocas del Toro, Panama - APAL C3 (Eukaryote Community Metatranscriptome) | ecosystem: Host-associated > Invertebrates >... | reverse complement strand
CAGGAGAAGAGTTGTGCGCATCCAGCCACTGCACCGCTGTTCTCAGGCATCCAGCTGTGTCAGCATTGCCACTCCTCGCTTCACCCAGTGGGACTCCGGATGCGAGGAGCGCAACTTGATGGGCATGACGAAGTTCGTGCTGTGGCCCGTGGTTGACAGAACCCCTTTCCGCGTGGACACCTTGTAGAGAGGGCTGTCGTACCATGGAAAGGTTCGGAGCTCAGCCTTCTTGCAGGGCACGATCCAAAGCAAGGGCACTGATACATAGAGAACCTTCAGGTCGCTCTCTGCCAGCTGCCACTCGCTCCAGTCCCATTTGCATCCCTCGAGGAAGAGGCCATAACAGTAGACCCCATTGTCCGGCTTTGCAACAGGATGCTGGTCCTGCGGCATCTCGTAGTCGAATACCAGGGTGTCTATTGGAATGGTGTACCTTCGTGCGAAATTCTGGGCGGCGCCGGTCGTGAAGGCCTGGGTGAAGTAGATGCCACTGAGCCAGAAGGTCACGGGAATGCCATTGTCAATCCAGGCCTGGAAGAATTTCAATCGTTCAATCAGGTCATTGGTGTACCCACCAAGCGGCTTCAGCGACGGGTAGCTGTTTGCAAGCCACATCGCTGGCGTCTTGCCGTTGAAAATGGACAGGAAGACTTGCTCCAAGTCTGGGCTCATCAGCAGCAGGCCCTGAATGGCTTTCTGGATGTCCTTCAGGGTCGCGGTGATGACCTTTGTGAGCCCGTTGAAGCGCGTGAGCTCCTGAATGAGAACGGTGTTCATGGACTCCTCGTACATGGTGGGATACCTCTTCTGCACTTCTTCGAGGTCGAACTGCCCGGGAAGCCGCCGTAAAATGTCATTGGCAGCCTCGCCAACGGTCTCTTCGGCCGAGGACCCGCCACTCCCGGAGGCCTGGCCCACTGTCAGCAGCAGGCTCTCCATCATAGCATACGTTTCGTTCTGCTCGCGCGTGAGATTGGCATTCGTGTGAAAGCCGTAGATCCCTGGCGGGGTCGTCAACGGTGTGTGTCGGATGTTCTCGAGTGTTTCCTCCAGGGTGCCAGGAGGGGGCACAGTAAACTCGGGATGCTCGGCACAAAGTGGGTGGCCTGGCGTGAGCACATCTGCGTTGTAGTAGTCAAGCAGGAGAATCATCAGAAGACGCCGGTCCTGGGCTTCCGTCACGCGGCCGCCATAGTTACACTCGCCAGCCAAATAGTTGATGGCCTTGTACTGTATTTGTTCAGGAGACTCGTCGATAAACATCTGCAGCTGTCTCGCGGAAATCCGCAGGTCGTTCTGGGTGAACTCGTATGGGATGTTCCAGCCCAGTGGACCGAAGAGCCGGCGCTCCTGGATGACGGCGTGGAAGAAGCAAAGTGCGTAGAGAAGCCGCTTGAATGCCTCCGGGTTTTTACATGCCTCAAAGAACTCCTCGTTGCTGATGGGGTCCATTAAGTAGGATCCTTCGAGGTTCATGCGTAGACCCTGCGGAGCCTCGTTGGTGATCTTGACGCTGTTCTGCAGGATCGAGACCGGAAACTTGTCGGAGGGATATGACGTGAGCCAAAGCCGGAAGTCCGAGTTTGTCTGCTTCGGATCCATCTGCTCCAGAATCTTGTCCAACTTCGGCATCCAGGAAGCGAAGAGGTGACAGTTCTGCAGCAGCACCCAACTTCCGTTCTGCGTGGCGTCCGCCAGCAGCCTCTCGGCTTTGGGGCCCTGACCCTGACCTAGCGACAGGCTGTTGATCTCCCTGCCCTTCTCTGTGGCGAACATGTACAGGGCAGAGGACGGGTCCGACCCAGGCGACAGTACAAAGATGAGGGGGGAGATGGTGGAAGAGTCGGCATAGCTGCCAGCAATGTCGAAAGGCGGCGGCGTGACGAACTTTTCACCAATCTCATCTGCCACATAGCCCAACACCGCCGGCAAGACGCGGTCGGGTCGGACACACCTCAGCACTAGGAGCTTCTGGAAGCCGGAAAGGTCTTCGATGCAGTGGGGTGCCGTTGGCCCTGTCAGACACCCCATAGGGTCCGAGGAGTCATAGGCCTCTTTCCATCGCACCATCTGCTCGTTGAAGCTGGCCGGGATTTGGGCGTAAAGCTCCTCGACCTTGCTGAGCTTGAAAGTCTCCAGCCAGCACCTGTCTGGAATCCAATCAGCAGGCTTTGCCGGAGGCTCCTCCATTGCAGTGCCTCCTGTTAGCAGGAAGCGGTAGTCTGACGGGGACACCTTGCCAGTGGTGATGCGCAGGCGCATGGTCAAGAGGAACGAGAACAAGAGCTTGTGCTTCTCGAAAAGCGATCGGCAAATGTTCTTGTAGAGCATCTCCATGAAGAAGTCGTTCAGAATCGCGATGCGCTTGACAATGTCGTCCGTCTTCTCCGACTTGGCGATGGCAGCTTTGAAGAGGCCGATGAAGAAGGGGAGTGAGTACTGGTACATGGGATCAATGTTGGCAAGATCTGCGATGCAGAAGAAGAGGATGGCGGTCTGAAACGCCACAGGAACATACTGGAGACGAGCTTCGTCAATCTGCTTTTCGGTCGTCTCGGCGGTCTGCTGCTTCTCTGCAATCTCGTTTGACAGCTGCTTCGAGGCAGACAGGACCTGAACGGCAGCTTCATCCTCGAGGATGTTTCCTTGGGAAGAACTGAGAACATCCAGGATCTTGTTCTCTGTGATCTCGAGCTGCTCTTTGTTTTCTGCACCTTCCACAACCAGCCGCGCCTTTTCTTCTGCCAGGTCTGGGCGCTCCTTCTCCACGACGATGTTCAGCAGCTGGTCTTGCAGGCCCACCTGCGTAATCATGAAATTCAGCAGCGTAACCTTGACAGCCACCTCCGGAAGGTAGTGTGGGTTTCTCAGCTTCGTTGTGAGATAGAACTTGAAGTCCTTCTGCCACTCCATCGTCGTCTCACCCAGCTTGATCATCACCGCATTTCCCTTCTTGAAGGTCTGCCGCAGTAGCACCGGCTCCACCGCCGGATCCGTGTCCTCCAGCATGTTTTCGATGAGCATCGGGTTCCCGAATTGGATGCAGCCTTCGAGGCGCTTAAGGTAATCCCCATCGGTAAACTTGGCCACGACGATCTGGAGTGGCTGACCCATCTTCTTGATCCATCGGTTGGCCTGCCCCTGGGGATCAATGCACAGGGGCCACCGTCGCGCCTTGTCCATGATGATGCCGTTCTCGATGCTGAAGGAGTCGTTCGGTAGCCCTGCTACGACCCAAGCACGCACCTTGACCGGTTCGCCCAGACAACGCTCGAGGCTGAACTTCTCGGAGCCTGGGATCTGGCGTTCCCGAGATCCTGCCGCCCAGGACGAGACAGCTCCCTCGCGGAAGTCAGGTGTGAAGGCTCCAAGGTAAGCAATGAGACCGGATGCCACGATGACATCTCCCGTGAGGTTCACATAATCAGCTGCCAGGTCGATGGCGTTCTGCGTCCACCGTGTCTTTTCGCCGCCCAAGGACGTGATCAGGGTCTCTGCTCGTTCCAGCTTCTTCTGGCAATTGTCCACTTCGGCGGTCAGGTTGTCTTGCTCCTGCCTGAGTGAGTTCAGCTTCTGGTTCAAGGCATCCAGCTCATCTACGACCTTCTTCAGGTCTGCACGCTTGGCATTCAGCTTCTCCATCATCGCGTTGTAGGAGGACTCGGCCTCGGCGAGGCTCTCCTTCTTGGGCGCGACGACCTTTGCCACACGATCGTAGGTCTCCATGGCCCGACACCACATGCAAAGACCCCACGCTGCAGTGGAAACCTTCTGAACGCGATCAGGCTGGAAGTCCTCCTTGACGGTGTATTCTGAAATTTTCTTGATCGTCGCGGGTGGGATGTTGTCCTTGTCAAACGTCTGCAGCGATTGGAGGAAGCCCATGTCTGAGATCATCTTGACTGCAGCCGGCCAGAAATCATCCACCATCTTTCCAGCATCGTCTTTTACCCGCACAGGCTTCACATTGCGAAGCACGCAGACGGCAGAAAGGACCAGCCGAACCGGTGCAGCAGGGTTCTTCATGGCCTTCACTTCGGCGATCTCCTTTCCAGACAATGTGTCCAAGGCCTTGAGAGCTTCATTCAGGGCAGGCATAGCTTCAGCAAGTGCATCCTCACACTCCTTCTTGATGGCATTTGCCTGCCCGGCTGCTTCGCTAGCAACGGCCTCATCACCTGCGACCACCTCCTTCACCTTCTCCGTTTTCGCAGACTCCTCGTTGACGACAATCATCATCTCGCCAACCTCCTTGTTCTTCTCCACTAGCTTTGGCTGCAGGGCAATGAGCTCCTGCTTCATGCCCTCCACGGACTGTTCGGTCGTTGTGAGCTTTTCGAGACCCACCTCGTACTTGGACTTCAGACTGCTTATGGATGACCGTTTCTCGGCCAGGAGGGCCTTGAAGGTCTGGATAAGCTCGAGGAAGGAGGTTGGTGTGGAGTAGTAGATGCGCTTTAGCTCATCCTCGAAACGGCGAGCCAACTTCGTCGTCTCTGCATGGAAAAACTGGCACATCTCCACACAGTTTGAGCGCACCTGCTCGTCCAGGTCGGGGATGGCCTGCAGGAAGCGCGTTGCAACAGCCATGAGGGCATCGGAGGGCCATGCCGTGTACCAGTCAATGGTGCAGCAGTTCACCAGGGAGGGGAACTGTCGCAGTCGTGTCCGCCAGTTGTCACCAATAGGTGAGAAGCACACCACACAGCCAACCATGGCCCGGCATCGCTCGATAAAGAAGGCGAAGAGTTGTGGCAAGGTTCCATCCGGTGCCTTTCCTTCGTCTGAAGCGGCTTTGCGAACCATCTCGCAGATGGCCACACGCTCCTCCGCAGGGAAAAGATTCGGGATCTCCCCGGTGTTGAGCAGGTTGTTTACGTCCTCAACGAAGCCTTCGTCCTTGATCTGAGTGTCGCTGAAGAGGAAGACCGTGTGCTCCTCGCTACCCCCAGCTTTGGTCAGCATCTTCTTCATATCTTCACGGAAGGCGTTCATGTCGTAGCCTTTCGTAATCTCGATTTGGAAGACTGTGAAGTCGGACATGTAGCATGCCAAGCGCGTGCAGCTTTGTCGTCCACTACCTCCGACGCCCACGAGCAAGGCATTGCCACCCGGGCTTTTGATGACGCGAGCGACCCGAGCCAGGTGCTCCAACATGTATAGGAAGCACACGAGGTCCATGGGCTTGGAGGACATCTCGTTGTAGCTGACGAGGTGAGCTTCAATCTCCTTCTGAAGCACCAGCACATCAGGACACTCTGCATACGGACGCATGGGGGCAGCGGCAGGCGAGAGCATATCACCGAAGAAAAGCGTCCGGATCTCATCCAAAGTATTCACCTTCCCATCCGAATTTCCATCGAGGTGGCTCATAATCTCATCAAATGAGACCTGGAAGTTCTTCTTCGTCTGTTCTCGAAGCTGCAGCAACATCCACTCCCGGTCGTTGTCGTCGATCAGTCGGTCACCAAACACACGCAGAATCTCGTGAGCCCAAAGCCGAACATGGCGATCGGGACCTTCGCACTCGTTCTTCTTCAGGAGAAGGACGCCAGAAATGACCTTTGAGAAGTCGCGCAAGTTGAAGGTGTAGTGCACCTTCATCGGAGTTGGGCGGAGCTCGTTGGACGTGTTCTTGTAGATCTCCAGGGTGGCTTGGACCATCTTCTTGCTGAGCCCGGCCACATCAGCGGGGTAGTTGTCCGTCCGGAACTTCCACTCCAGAATGGTGTTGAAGATCTGCATCATGTTGTCATCGTCCAGCAGTGGAAAGCCAACAAGGTACATGTGCCCGATGATCCGAGGTGTGATGAAGTTGCGGCCACCACCTGGGGGTCCCATGGCGGCGAAGTACAAGACGTCAATAATGCTTCGGAAAGGGTGTGTGGCATCCTTTCGATCGTACCATCCGCCAGTGGGACCGTAGGCTGTGGCATCCATGCTCTGCCTCAGAATCTCGATGGGGGGCATGGCCCCATACTTCTCCTTCACAGGCATGTTGAGATCGTCCACCATGACGACGCACATCCGGCCCATGGGCGGACCATAGACTCCTTTCCGTCGACGCTCCAGCTTGGCGTCAACCAGATCCTGCGTCTGCGAGCACTTCGTCTGAGCGGAGAATCCGATCTGGATTGACATGTGCGTCTCTTTGGGCATCGCCATGAGTGCCTGCTGCATGTAGACGGTCTTGCCCGTTCCAGTGGGACCGCAGAAAAGCAGCTTGATGCGATGCTTGATACAGTGCTCAAGGATGTAGCGGTAGCGCACGTTGTCCACTGTCTGCACGATGATGTTTTGCACCTGGGCCGAATTGGGGATGGTCTGGGCCTCCACCGTGTCCATCCAGGTGGTCCAGCCTGGCTGCTTTAGGTCCACGATGTAGTCGAAGACCGAGCCACGATCAGGGAGGTTTGGCTGCAGCTTCTTGTGCGGCTTGTTGTTTTCGACCTGCCCTGTCAGCAACTTGCGGAGGAACTGGCTGAAAGAGGAGCGGCTGGTGGTCTCGCAAACTGCCCCGAAGGACCAGATGGCGCACCAGATCGCGTAACAATCAACCATGGCCACGATGGCTTTACCGTCCACAGCATCGCGGCTCATGCTTGGATCCTTGTAGCCGCTGTCCAAGTGCGTCGTCAGGAGCACTAGGAAGCTTTGCACCAGGTTCTGTTCTTGGACGGGCGATACAGTTCTGCACTGCTTCTGCACGTGAGACACCAATGCCGGCACAAGGAAATCAATCATGCTCGACAGCGCTGTGCGCTCTCCTTCTTCCATTTCCTGCGGCAAAGAGCCCTTCAGCGTCTTGTCGATGAGGTGCTGATACCCCATGAGGTGAGGCTCGAAGAAGACCATGCCGTTGCGCGAGATTGTGGCCGGAGAAGCGACTTCCACATCCATGGGCTCGATGATGGTGCGCATGTTCGGGGACATAGCAATGATCTCGCCGCTGTTGAGGCACAGCTTTTTGTTCTCGTCCATAACAGTATTCATGTTTTCGATCCAGACAGCATCGACTGGGCCATCGAACACCAGCCACTTTCTCTCCTCCGTTTGATTTCGGGCGAACTCACGGAAAAGGACTGCCACGATGCCGTCCACCCACTCGCGAGAAACCTCCTCGAAGCAGCCGTAGAGATCCCGCGCTGGAATGGACTTCGGGTTCAGACGAGCCTGGTGAACGACGCATCCAGCATGCATGAGGCCCTCCTGTGCCAAGTCGGTAAGAGCCTTCTGAAGGGTCTTCAGCGCCGTGGTCTTGCCACTGAACGGCATGCCGACCAGCATCACGCTGTGCCGGACCAGGTGGCACTCGTAGAACTGGATGATCTTGTCGATGAAGTAGGGATGGGCCTGGCAGTGTGTGCTGTCCAGATTCAGCGTGAGCTTGCCGACCATCATGGAGTAGTCAGGCTTCGGGAGATCCACGCCCGGGAACAAGTCCCGAGTGATACCATTGTATAGCGGCACATCGAAGTCTAAGAACTTGGCCAGGTTCACATCGTTCACAGACTGCAGCATGAGCACGCTCTCGTTCGTCTGGCCAGGATTGTTCCGCTTCAACCGGCCAGCTTGGACCAACACAGCGAAGACCGCGCGCATGCCATAGTCGTAGTGCTTCTGTGATGAAAGCTGTTCGGAGCAGAGCTTGTAGGTGGTGACGATCTTCTGCGCCAAGGATCTCGAATCCTCATATCCGTAGGAGTAGAGCTTAATCTCTGCGATCATGGCATAGTCGGGGACCATCATTGCCACGGTCCGGAAGAGGGCCTTCAGATTGTCAGGCAATTCGGCTCGGCCCGCATAGCCGGGGTTCATGGTGATGAAGCAGTTGCACGTCCAAATGATTGGCAGTTCTGTGCCCTCGAAGATGAACGTAGTCTTTTTCTCCCGGATGGCGTTCTGAATGCAAAGGATCTGCTGCGCGATGACGCTAAGCACCTCTGCATCAATGCGATTGAACTCGTCAAAGCATGCCCACCCGCCAGATGCCGCCAGGCCTTTGAAGAACTTTGCCATCGCGAGGTAGTCCAGCTCATCGGAGCAATTGAACACCACGCAGAACCTCGCCAAGGCCTTCGCCAGGTCCTTGACTGTCTCGGTCTTTCCAGTGCCCGCAGGGCCCTCTGGGGCTGCACCGTAGAGCAGGTGAAGGGCGCCGCAACATGTGCGGTAGCATCTGTCCGTCAGCGGTGTGACGATGAGCCGAGATGAATTGCCCAAGTACTCGTAGGCGTAGCCGAGATGGCTGTTTGTGATCCGCACAAACAGGTCCAGCTGCTCAGGCTTCTCCGGATTCTCCTCGATGTAGTATCTCAGCTGGACCAGCCAGTCGAAGTCATCCACCATGCTGGTTCCCATCTTGCAGAGCTCCTCAACAGTATCCTTGTTGTGGACGAAAATCACAATCAGGGCTTCGAGGGTGCACCGCGTCAGTGCCGGAATGTCATTCCGAACCAAGTCAATGATGTCTCCCAACGTTCCCTTCAGCTTCTCTGCCACTTGAAGTATCCCATCGTTGCCGTGCTCGCGCAGTCCCTCTTCCACCTCTCGCGTCCAAAAGAGGGAGAAGATGGCGATGACGGCCTGTCCAGGCCACTGCCGCAGCCAGTCGGTAAACTTCCGTTCCATGTAGTCCTTCTCCGAAGAAAGGCAGACGTGACGAATGGTCTGGATCATGGCCGCCTCAACCTGAACCAGCCACTTCTCCACGTTACCACTTGCCGCGTGTGGATCCACAGCATCCACCAATGGCACCGACTCCTTCTCCGAGGACATCATGGCGGTAATCCGCTGATCTGCAGACTGAAACTCAAGGCTTTGGATGCCCTCAAAAGCCTTCTTCATGTGCGGGTTCACGCGCGTGGGGTCCTTCGTCTCCGACAAGATCTCCAGCAGATTGTCATTCGACAGGAAGAAGAAGCGAGGGAAGGCTTTTCGCTTCGTTTCCAGATAGTCGTTCAAGCCCTTCTGCACGGTGTCCAAGTTCGCGTTGCACCTCTGCAACAGCTCCAGGAGTCCAGGTGCCTTTGTCGCCTCCATCGCCTTGCCGGCCTCTAAAGCTGCCGCCATGGTAGTGCGCCAATCCATGTCCACCTGCTTGAAAATCCCGGCCTCTGTCGGCATCTGCTTGACAATATCCCCAGAGGAGAAAATGGGCTCGAGGTAGAGCCAGACGCCTTGCACCTTCTGCCAAATGTCCATGATCTCCTGCGTCTGGAGCAGCCAGGATTCCAACGAAGTGATCTTGTCCATGAAGGCTTTGGCGTAGGGCGATCCTTTCATGGTCTGGACCTTGATGATGTGATCATCCATGAGGCTCTGCATTTCGTCGACAGTCGTCCCAGCAACGATGTACGTCTCCGTGTCCTTCCAAGGCTTCAGCTCGAAGTTCACCGGCTGCCACTGCTCGTAGATGGACTCCAGAGTCTTCTCCAGTCCGTACTCTCTGGATGCAGAGTCGGAGATATCCTGCAGTGCATTCATGTGCGTACCCACGTCCATATCCACCACTCTGCTGAGGGTGAAAGCGGCATCCCGCTCCATGGTGAAGCCAACGACCTCAGAAATCTCGTCCCAGTGCCGCTGGCGGAGACCTGGATTGCAAAGAGCGTGGATGAGCGGCAAATGCTGCTTGAAGGCATCCAGGTCCTTCTTGAGCTTTTTCGCCACACCCGCAGGGATCGGCAGGCTGTTCGTCTCGAAGAAGCCCTGAAGCTTCATGGCCCTCTTCGCCAAGCTGCCGGCCAGAGAGTCAACCGCCTCCGGTTCAAGCTGGAAGAGAGGTCCTCTCATCCACTTCTTCTCTTCGTTGGTGAAGCGTTTAGCCAGCTCCCAGAGGTCGTCGTAGGGATGCAGCTTCTCAATGGCCTCGGTGAGCTTCTCGAACTCGCTCGGATCCCACCCTAGCATTACCTCCTTCGCGCGATACTGCTCTGCAGTGTTCTGACACTTTTGTAGCTCTTCCTTCAGCCAGTCGATCTTTATTGCATAGTTATCCACCTCCTTCAGATTTCCGTTGTCCTTAAACTTGTTCACCGCGCTCATGTGGCCCAACAGGTCATTCTCAAAATCCTGCCGCTCCTTCTTGAACTTGTTCTCGATGGAATCGCGCTCCGTCCTTAGCGCCTGTTCTTTGGTCATCATCTTCGAGTCGATGCTCTGGATCCAAACTGCCGTGTCAACGATAGCCTTGAAGGAACGCTGCTCAAGCAGGTGCTCACAGTCGAAGAGCATCTGTTGCCAGGCACGGATGTCCTGAAACTCGTCAGTCATTTCCTTCAAGGTGTTTCCTCGGAACTGCTCCAGCTGCTGTTCGAAGTCGACAAGTTCTGCTGCACTGCTGGGCTTCCTGGAGAGCGACGTGACGATGTTGCCGAAGCTCTTGCAGAGCCTTTCGTTCCTCTCCAAGTTCATGCCGACCACGTGCTCCAGCAAGATGCTCATGCAGTCAGCAGCGCGGCTTCGGAGTGTTTCGTTCAGCTCCCGGCAATCCACGGTCACCATCTGCATGCGCATCTCGTTGGGCAGCTGCTGCCGGATTCGGAGATCGATCGCCTTCAGGGCATCGACTTTCTCTAAGTACTTCGGTATTGATGCCGAAGAATCCTTCAAGAATTCCTTGATCCTTTCCTCCTCGGTGATGAGGAAAGTATACTCATTGTAGATTCGCTCGGCCTCGGAAGCGTTGCCCATGTTGAACTGCACCGTCTGCTCGATGAGCTTCTGGGCCTCCTGGACGTACTCCTCCTCCAGGAAAGTACCCCACAGGTTCTTGGAACTCTCTTTGGCCCCGCTTCCTCCACCCTGAATCCGACTTTCTGGCGATGGGATGTCGTTCAGGCATACGACGAACTCTTTGAACACTCTGACCACACGTTCCACCACGCGCTCCGTTGAGTCCTTGAGTTTCACTTCGTCACCTTTCGGCACCAGCTTGACGACAAGGAAGGCATCCTGGCGATCATCCGTGTCCTTGAGCTGCACAACCTCTTCTGGACTCAACGGCTTGGGGTCATCAAAACGCCGGAAGAAGTCGGCATAGGCAGCCACAGACTGTGCAACCAGGTCCCGAGTCTGTACCGACAGCAGCGCCCTGATCCCGGCGAAGAATCGTTGTTCTGCAGGGCTCCTCAAGTGCAGGTTTTCCTCGCGGAGGATGGCACAGACTTCCTCAAACCACTGTGACTTGAACTTTGCAAACACCTCGTGGCAGCAAGCTTTCTGCCTTTCGGAAAAGTGGTCGATGTCTACCATGGCCGTCGAAGGAGGCGGGAGGTCCACTAGGAGCATGGACCCATAGCCCATGCCGTACCACAGGTACAGGAGGCGTAGAGCCGATTGGTTGCAAACTGTGAGGTTCCGCACCACTGAGTTCCGACTTTCCTCGATTCCATCTCGCCATTCGGCGGGAGGTCCACCTACCGTGCCTTCGATGCCCTCGAAGGGAACAGTTCCCCAGTCAGGTATTGGCGTGGGCAGAAATGGTACCAGCGCTCGCTCGCGAGTGGCAGGGTCCTTGAAGATGTAGTCCGCGATTGCACGCTTGCAGGCACGCTCGTACCCAGCTTTCATCTCCAAGGTGACGTCCAACGTAATCTGCTTGGTCACCTCGATGGGCAGATCCTTGAACAGGCGCTCTGCCTCAACCAAAAAACCTACGTTTTCCACCCACTCCGGGTTGATGGGCGCCACGGCACTGTCGGCAATCCCATCTTCAATGTAGTAGTTGTATCGAAGCAGCGTGCCATAGAAGACACGCCTCGAGATGCCTGCCTCCTTCAGCTCCAAGTCGAGCGAGGAGCCTGGAAGTATCTGACTGTTCTCGAACGTTCGCTCCAGGACGTCTGAAGGTGCGAACTCGGGGTTCTGACCTTTGCTGTCCTTCTTTGGAAGCTTCTTGATCCGCCACTTCCAACACTTGGCCTCATGGCTCCAGACTAACATCCCGGCCAAGGGCGAAAGGTGCGACGCTATTCTTCCAGAGCTGCTCCCGTGCTGGAGGTCCTCACCGTACGGCGCTGCCAACGTGCGCGAGAACTCATCGAGCAGCGGCGGGTAGTCGATCGCCTTCGCCGGATGCGATTTCACAAAGAGCTCCAAATTGGACTTCGACTCAAGGCTCTGTGTGGCGTGGGCCGCGGGGCTGAGTCCCTGTGGTCGCCGTGGCGATGGGGCTTGTCCCGGAGCAGAGCGACCTGTCCAGCCTGATTTCAAAGCATCACTTGGGATGTTGAGGCTGTCCTCCTCTGCCCGTATGGTGACGGCGATGCCCGGGACCATGGGCGGACCTTCGGAGGGCAATGGGTCCGGTTTACGGCCCCGTCTCTGCATCAGAGATTTCACCGTCTTTCCCGGCTCAGTAGAAGGAGCCATCTCCTTCGTCTGAACACTGGAAGAGACGAATTCCAAGCGCTGGTGCTCGCACTTGAGCTCCCCAAGGGGGGCGAAGTCCACCTGGACCACCGCGTGCTGGGCACACATCTCTCCGAACCGGTGAAGCACCGCATTGATGACGTTCGGTATGATGGCTTTGTCGGCCACATGCACTGCAGCTGCAATCTCTCCGTACGCAGCTTTCGTGCTGGGACCAGGTTGCCCCTGGTCGCCCGGCTTCATCGAGATGCCATACTGCAGCAAGAAAAGCTCAGAAATGGCCAGCTGTGGCTCCAGCTGCTTGGAAGCAGATCGATTGAAAAGCACTCCCAACGGCATCAGAGACATCGACTTGCCCACTTTGAGGCTGTGAGACATCTGCGCCGCCAGAGTTGACCATATGTTCACAATAAGATCGATCGCTTCCTCCTCATTTTCCGGAGGAACAATCGACCGCACTGATTTGATGCAGTCTCCTGCAATCTTCTGCAAGGTTATGGCCGGGCTGCTAGACGCCATTTTCGGACCGCACTGGTGTTCAGCGCATGGTCCGCAAGGGCGTGTGATTGTTTG
>Ga0215182_1060053_pt1 | contig 13131 bp, 1 predicted proteins | sample APAC3nscriptome_FD_174781 | JGI IMG/M metagenome (GOLD analysis project Ga0215182, IMG submission 174781) | Metatranscriptome of coral microbial communities from Popa Island, Bocas del Toro, Panama - APAL C3 (Eukaryote Community Metatranscriptome) | ecosystem: Host-associated > Invertebrates >... | reverse complement strand
CAATTCATGTCGAAAACACCTATTGGCAATTGGCTTATGCACTAAGTGCATGCCGAAAGATAGATGACCTGATTCTTTTGCGCAGGCCGTTGCAATCTAGAATATCTGAATTCGTGTGGAATTTCGTGAGACTTGGCGCTTGTGCCTATAACGGGGTTTCATTCGTTCTCTGTCAAGAACAAAGCTGCGGCGTTGAGCTTGCGCTGACGAGCGCTGTCTGTACTCAGTTCAACCTCCGCAATCAGCCGCTCTCGAGTAAGAGATGCGTAGACCGGCAAAGAGATGGTGCCAGCTGCACGAGCTGATGAAGCCGTGCGTTCAGGATGCGTAGCTCTTGACATCCAGGCAATTGTCATTGGTGGCAGCATAGATACCAATGGGGAGTTGCGCTGACCTTCTATGAGCATCCGCTTGGATTCGTCAAAGGCGCATCCTTCAAGAATCAGCTCCTGTACAGTGACTGGAAGAGGGGACGACTCATCGCTCAGAAGGTGCGGCTCGAAAGTGGAAACTAGGTGTAAACTGTCGATGGAGATGGCCAACCTCCTTGCGGTCTCCTGCCGCAGGGCATTTAGAAAAACATCAGGCCGCAGGAAGTCACTCAGGCAAATGGGCTGTGAAAGAATATTCTGCGACTGCACACGTCGTACCCATTCACCTTTCAGAGATGCAATGCGCTTTGCCAAACCTTGCAGGTACAGCGAAGGGTCTTCAGGTGCTGACGGCCAGGTCACCGACCAAGATTCCGGCACTTCTCCCCGAATCAAAGCCCTGGCTTGCACTTGCAAGTCTGGCGTACTCAAGGCCTGTCCATTCACAACACGCTGCAAGGTGGACAAGGCTGCCGTAACAACATCTCCCAGTCTCGATGCTTCAGCAGCATCCATCAAAATAAATGCGATAGAAGGCGGGTCATCTGGGCGAACTGCACGAAGCTCAACTCCTCTGAGCTTGCTTAGGTGACCCGTGTTCATGTTGTCCCAAATAGTGAACAAGGGGGCAAGCTGTGTTCTCCAGACCTTAATGTCAGCAGCGGAAGCTGCATCACCAGCATCTCCTCCACTCGTGGCCAATTGACGTAGAAGAGAAATCGCCTTGGCAGAGTTGATGCGCTGCAAAGAACGATCTGCATTGGGTGCCATTCCGAAGGATGCAGGATTGTCCAGATCAGGAAGCTGCTCTACGCGTGCACGGAAGTCCCCCATGTTGGTTGACACCGGGATGTCGAATGGGGGAATCTCCACGAGCCCTGCCTTTCGCCGACCACCTTCCAATGTTTCGGACTTGAAAAACATCGCCAAGTATTCCCGTACCAATCGGGAGTCGAACTCGTTGTCCACTCGACTTCCATAAACGGCCTGCTCCAGGACTCCAATCAACGTGACCCAGTCTATGCCAAGTGCCCCGGGACTGGACTGCTTGAACGCTTCTCCGGACTTCACCAGCAGGGAAACAGTCTCGCACGCGCTCTGCAAATCACTCTGGGAAAACTCATAGAACTTTGTCCATCCCTGTGGGATGTAAGTTCGTCGCTCTTGCATAATCGCATGGAAGTGGGCGCAAAGGAACATCACCCTGGACCTCAAGTCGTTTCCCTGTGCAAACCAGTGATGATTCCAAGATTCAAGCGTTCGTAGCACATTCTTCTTCACCCCAGGAGGTGCCTCATAGGTGACCTTCAGCGATGTTTCCAACAGAATTGTTGGGAATTTGGCATGCGCTTCGGTAGTCAGCCAGCAGCGGAAGTTCTCGTGCGGTTGCAAGCTTTTGAACTCCTTCTCTAGCAGCGGTACCCAGCTGATTACCAGATGAAGATTTTTCAAACAAACCCAGTCACCAACATTTGCAGCATCACGCAGCAGCCTGATCGCATCGTCATTTTGCCCACCTCCCATAGCAAGTTGATGGAAATTCATGCTGGGCGCAGATTCGGCGGCGTGCATCTTTGCAAATTCTTCAAGCTCTGCAGAAGGATCTGCCCCCGGCGTGGTCACGAAGAGTACAGGAAGCTTGTTGCTCGTCTCCTCCTTGTAGAGCCGATTCAAGCTGAGAGGCGGCGGCGAAAGTGACGACACACCAAGAGCCTCGCATGCGAACTGTGTCAGAGCGGACTCAAGCCGGTCAGGTCGCACAGCTTGTATGAGAAGAACGCGTTGAAACGCTGACATTCGTGAGTACACGGACCCGTCAAATGTCTCCTCACACTTGTCAGACGCCACCCAAGGAGCCCACAACGCATCCTTGTTCAGCTGCCAGTGCTCATCGATCCTTGGGAAAGTCGCACGCAGAGTCTGGAGTGCCTGTGCTCGGTCTTGAGGACACCAACCAGGAGCTGGTGCTGGCGGCTGGTTGGCGGGAATGTATACTCCCTGAAAGAGCTCCCATTCGTTCGCTTCGAACTTCTCAGGCATTATTCCCCTGACCATGTGAATGCCAAACGTCAGCCTGTCGGCCTTGAAAAGTGAGCGCGAAATGTAGAACAGCACAACGATCTTCAACTGGTTTCCCAGCTGCCTAAGCTTGTCGTCCGTCGTCTCAGAACCCAGTTGCAGGTTAAGCACTTTGTTGAATAGAGCCATGAAGGCTTCCAGAGAGAATCGATACATGTGGTCGATGACAGAAAGCTCCTTGACGAGAATGAAGATTCGAGAGCCCAATGTGGCAAGCGGACGATACACCTCACGCTGCTGATCAAGGTCCATTTGCAGGCGGGATGACTCCGTCAAAGACTCTGAGATAGTGGTTGCAGCAGCCTTCGTCTGCTCGAGAGACTGGATTAGTGGCTCGTTCTCAAGAATGTTGCCGCTGGAGTCGGCAAGTTGCTCTAGTAGTGTCTTCTCCAGACCGGACAGCTCCACCTTCAAAGCTTCCTCCTTCTGCAAGAGTTCTGACTTGCGGTGCTCAAGCTCGGGCTTTTCGTGCTGCAAGGTCACGCCCAACAACTGGCCTTCGAGTCCAGCACGCGTCACGGTGAAGTTCACGCGCGTCACAAGACACGCCGTGTTGGGGGGCAGCATCTCGATCGCGCTTGAATTCCTTGTGCACAGGAAGAGCCGGAAGTTCTCGTCAAAGTCGCACATCTTATCACTGATTTGCACAGCCTGCCTGGGCCCTTGCCGGATCATGTCCCGTCTGAGTAGTGGCACCAGGTAGTTATCAATTCCATCAACTTCTTGAATGATAAGAACCTTTCCAAATCGCACTGCCAGTTCCAGCTGGGAGACCAACTTCGGGTCTTGCTGCAACACGCTCTCCGCGTGTGGATTGGTCTGCCTTAGCCATTCGAGAGCCTGGCTGTTGGGATCGACGATGAAAGGAACGAGTATGCCAGAGTTGATCATGACAGCATTCTCTTGTGAGAGACGGTCTGCGGACAGCCCCTGCGCCTTCCAAGTCAGAAGCTCACTCTCGGAAGACATCATCCGCAGGAAATCGAAGGTGGTGATTCCGCGCGACTCGGTCCACAAAAAGTTCGCCTGTTGTCTGACATCCTCGGAGAAGTGTCCCAGGTAGGTACAGTAGGCAGCTGACAGGCAAGTATGCGTGGAAAGTAGCGCAGCATCTCGTTGGATTTCGGCCACCTGGGACTCCCAACGATCCTTCTCCCCAGACATCTTGCTCGTGAGGTGATCTGCTTTCTCAAGGGTGGTAGTTGCACGCTCCAAGTCAACACGAAGGACTTCGGCTTCACGGGTGCGTGCTCCAAACTCTTCTTGAAGGTGTTTGACGTCTTCGTCAATTTGGACCAACTCCTCCTTGTAAATTGCCAATTTGTTATGTGCAGCCCGCAAAGATTCTTCTGCATCATCACGGGCTTTCTCCATGGGCGCAACCTTTACCAGGACGGTGCTATATCGGACGCAAGCCACAACCCACTTGGCCAAGGGAGCCGCAGCCACAGACACACGGTAAATCGTTGCATGATCGAAGGAGTTGGCCTTCTCCCGTAGCAGTTTTTCCACGTCCACGCGAGTCTTGTCATCGATCTGCCGGGGATCAAAGTTTATGATACGCTGGATGGCACCCGTACCGGCCAAAAACTTCTTCATCGAAGCCCAGGAGTTGTCATAGTTCCCCATGAGTCGAAGCACCCCGTTAAGCACGTCATGGATGGGATCTGGAGGCATTTTGAGCGCTCGGATCTCATTGAGATGTTCCGGCTTGATGCTGCCGACGGCTTTCTTTGCTGCGTCGAGGATTGGTTGAATTTCGGAGAGCTCTTTTTCAATGGATGCTTTATCCGCACTGTTCTTCTCCTGTTCAAGCTGCGTTTGCCCCTCCAAGCGTTCAACCTCCTGCCGGCGATCTGCTGACTGCTGCATGGCTGCAGTGATGCGCTGCAGAGCTTCGGCTGCCAAGACCTTCTTCTCTTCCAAGACCTTCTGCTTCGCAATGGCGTCCTCCTGCAACCTCTCGACAGTCTGGCTTACCTCCTGAAGCTTGGACAAACCCTTCTGAAGGTGTGATGACTGCCCAGATGCAGTGGAAATCTTCTTCGAGTACATGGCATGGCAAGTCTGCAGAAGCGTGATGTAATGCCTGGGAGAAGCCTTAGCTTGAGATGCATGGATGTCCTGCAACAGGGATCCCAGGTTTTTCTGAGACAACATCTCGCCCAGAATTCTTTGCGCGATGATCGTCTTGCTTTGCTCAGACCATTCGTCCAACCAAAGAACCGTCGTGCATGAGAACAGGGCTGGATTTGCGGCGCAATATGGCAAGAAGTGGGGGTGATTTGGATCCATGGAGAGGACGATGTGGAGGCGCTGTTGCACTTGGTTGCAGAAGTACTCGAATGGTGTCCTTGCGCCACCTCCCCTGCCCTGCGATGCAGCCCATTCCTCCTTCAGCGGTGCTAACAATGGTTCCAGCTCCTCGGGTGTCCAAATACCAGGAACGTCACCTGCACTGAGCAAAGAGTTGATTGACTCTAGGAACTCGGATTTCAGCAAGTGATGGTCTTCCAGGAACAGAATGGTGTGCTGCTTCTCCACGCCCGTCATCTGCATCACGGCCTTCAGGTCCCGCTTCCACTCCTTGTCACCATAGCGCCGTGCAGGTGCAGGGCTGAACACCGCCAAGCGATGCATGTGGGCCAACAGGGAGATCACGGAGCGCTTGCCACCCCCGGACCGTCCCACGACCAAGAGATCATTGGCAACGGGTGCGGCAAGTGCACGATCCATCCAACTGAGTTGCTCAAGAACCTCTGGCACGAGCTCAATTTCCAAATCCTTAACCTCACGCTGATACGACTTCAAGCCGTCTTTGACCATCTTCGTGTAGTCTTCAGGCGAGACCTTCTTCATGTCACCACTGGGCACGCCCTCGTCATTCAGGGTGAGCATTGCCGTGAACATCAGCTTGTCCACCTCCACGTCCACACCGACATACTGTATCAGTGCATTTCTGAGCAATGCATCAAAATGTGATTTGGCTTCATCGCCCACGAGCCTGTCACGGAAGATTCGAGTGGCTTCATACGCCCAGGCCTCTACTAGACTCTCGACGGACATCACTTCGTACCTCAGAAGCTGGAGCACCCATTGTGTCAAGTCTCTAGGGTTGAACAAGTAATGCTCGTGATCATCCATGGTAAACTTGGCTTTCATGCTGGCGTAAATGTCAACCATTGCCTCTGCCAGCTTTTCGCACAAGCCATGGCTTCGATCGGCCACATTCTGCCAGTCCGGTGATGTGAAAGTTGCACGCAGAAAGTGCGTGTAGACCTCGACCAGCTCCTCTGAGCTTGGGTATGAAATCGAGCAAACTCTGACATTTGCCGTGAAGCGAGTTGCTAGACGGTGACGACCGAGTGTGCTGGCTGGTGCAATAGAAGCTACTATTTGAATATGCTCCAGCAGCACAAACTCCAAGTCATCATCATAAAAGCCCTTGTGCATCACCGCCTGCTGCAAGAACATGATGATCTCCGAGGTGTCGTACTTATCCGGCGTGGGCAGGTTAATATCCTTCAGATACAACACCAGGCGCCTTCCTTCCCGTGGCCTGTAGATTCGACCCGTGGTGCCCGTGGAGATGGCGCAGAACTGACGCAACTTCTGCAGTACATCTTTGGAAGATGTTTGTGCGTTGCAGTTTAAAACTGCGACATTCAATGCGGCATCAGACTCGTTCTGCAGGCGGTGAATGGCATGACGGATCAGCAGGTTCTTGCCAGCACCCTCCGGACCACTGACAAGAAAAGGCTGTTCCTGAGCAAGCCAAGTCGAGAAAAGATCCATGTTGCGGAGGACCGTGGCAGTTGGAACTAGTGGAGGCAAAACGGCAGCCCGCCTGACGTCCTCGAGTGAAATTTCGGTGCCTGCAGAAACCTGGTAACCAACGATCAAGGACTCGACGACCTGGCAGTGAAGTGGCTGGCTTGGATCAGGAATGTTCTCGTTCGACCATTTGAAAGCCTCGCGCGTCAGTGCTGCACGATCATCTTCTGACAAGTTGCCTCCAAGTCCACGACAGATTGCGAGCAAAAAGCTCTGCTTCGAAATCCCTGGGCTTTCATCGTGCACGGTGACAGCAGCCTCACCTTCGGCTTTGCTGAGATGACCGAGAACATTGCTGACCATCCCCATCCGAGTTGTTTCAATCGCCATCTCACGGGGACCCTTGTAGAGCCAGTCCAGAGCCCTGTAGAAGAGCTCGTCGAACCAACTCTCCAGCTGGCCCTGCTGCTCTTCTGGCTGCTTCAGGATCCAAGAAGTTACAAGAGGTTTGACATCAACATCTTCTTCAGACAGGAAGATCATGGTCAAGCGGCTGATCGTGGCAGGAGATGCAAATCGCAGATGATCAGTTTCGAAAACGAAATTCACATTCGATCCAAACTGGATGCGCTCTCCGTTGGGCATGGTCAGAAGCTTGTTGTCATCCAGAACACTATTCAGCGATTCTATCCACTCAGGATCGATATCGCCGTCGCACACGATCCAATTGTGGGTTGTCGATGGCTCTTTGATGACTTTCCTTGCGCTGGCGGTGAGAACGCCATCAAACCATTCACGTGTGTCGTGGTCCATGTGGCCAAGTAGGCGAATCCTGTGCATTGACTTAGGATTCATCACATGCACGACATACTTCTTCCCCTGTTTCTTGTAGGCGGCCTCAAGTACCTTCCAAATTGTGCTTTTGCCACAGCCTGAAGGCCCAACAATGCCCACGCCCATGCGCTGTTGACATGCTTCATGAAACTGCAGCATCTTGTAGATCTGTGAGTCGATTTCCGCAAGCCTCATCTCACGCATCGTTTCGCGAATCACTGTCTCGAGCTCCTTGTACTCGATGTCTTTCACATTAATTCCAGGAAATAAGTCCACGCACAAATCCTGAAATCGCTTGGAATCTGCGAAAGTAAGCTTTGAGAGCGTATTCATCCTGACTGCCTTCAAGAGAATCACCGATTCTTCATCTTCGCGCAGAGGCTCTGCTTGCTCAGCCTTCGTCTCTTGTAGGAGTCGGCCGGCCAAAGTGAGGATCGGCTTCAGGGCACGAAGGCCCCAGTCGTAATGCTGCTGTGACGACAGTAGCTGCCGTGACAGAAGGAACAAAGCAACAATCTTCTGTGCCAGAACCTTTGCGCTGATGAATCCTTCCGCAAACATCATGACCTCTGCGATAAGCTCGTTGTCGGGAACGCTCATGGCCACCGGGCGAAAGAGCTGCTTGAGGTTGTCTGGCAGCTTCTGTCGGCCACCATATCCTTTCGTCGCCGGGTTCAACGTAATGAAAATTCCAGCGTTGTGATTAACAGGCACATCGCGATTGAGCAAGTGAACGGTGCTGTGTCTGTTCTTGATGGCTGCCTGGATCAACTGTACTGACTGGGAGATGGCCGACATCTGCTCCTCCAGCAGGCGGTTGAATTCATCGAAGCAGCCCCATGCGCCACACCGCACCAAGCCAACGAAGATCCGCCCCATAGCTTGAAAGTCGATTCCCTCATCGCAGTTGAAAACTAGGACCTGTCGCCCCAAACAAGAGCCGAGGGCCTTCACTGATTCTGTCTTGCCAGTTCCGGCAGGACCGTATGGATTTCCTCCATATCCAAGATGCAGGCCATGCATCAATGTCAAGTAGCATTTGTCCGTGAGTGGTGTGTGCACAAGCTTCGGGGCGTTGCCCTGGTACTCAAAGGAATAGCTCTGCTCACACTCAAGCATGCGAACGCTGCAGGGCTTCTGCTCCGGGCCAGCCCCTTGCTTCAGGTAGTAGCGAAGTTGTCTGTACCAGCTCCACTCGGACACCTTCTGGACTTTGTGCACCAGCAAATCCTCTAAGACTGAGATGTTGTGGATCAGATCCAAGATTAGGGCTTTCAATTTCGCCTGCGGCAAGGCGCCGTCCAAAGAAAGCGATGTCATGGAGGTCAGCTGGCTTTGCAAGTCCCCCTTTAGTTGGAGCAGCTGCCCGTTGCTCATGTACCTTTCAATGTTGTGGGTGAAGTGGATGTTTGCACTCAGGCACAGCAATTGCGACGGGTACTTCTCGAACTGCTGCATGTCCATTTCGGACTGGGCATAGCAACCCTGCAGCTGCACTGCAAGAGTGGAAAACATCTCGTTGGACAGGTTGGACAACCACTCTTCAACTGGTAAAGGATCCTCACCCTCTCGGACAACAACTGGATTCCCGAGTGGCACATTTTCCTTCAGAGAGCTGTTCATGGCAACGATGCGCGTTATGTTTGGATCAAAGTCCACTGTTGCGATGCCAGCGAAAAGCTTCTTCAGATGGGCTTGGATAACTTCAGGGTTGCTGGATTGACCGAGGATTTCAAGCAAGTCTTCATCTCCGATAAAGTAGAGCCGCGGGAAAGCTGAACGCTTTTCTTCCAGGAAGCTGTTTAAAGCCTTCTGGCACCGCTCCAACTGGTCAGAAAGTGTCACGAACTGCTCCTTCAAGCCTCGGACCGTGCAGAGATAGTTCACTTTCTTGGCGGCACCCACATTTTTCATTATCTGCCGATATTGGCCATTCACTTTGTCGAAGCGCTCCTTCTCCCGAGGCAAGGAGCCTCGACCGAAAATTGGTTCCAGGTAGACCCACTTACGCTGGACTTTGTTCATGCATAGCAGCAGCTCGTCCAGCAATGTTAGCTTCTCCTCAAACTTGTCGACTTGATCTTTGAAGGGCCCGAAAAATCTCGAGTCCTTCAAAGAGCCGCAAAGGTTTTGTTTCTCCGAGACTTCCGACATCAAGTCTTTCCAATCCTTTATCAGGGGAACGAAGCCTCCCCTGACTGCATGATCCATGAAATTGAACTCTGCCTGTTCGAACCAAGCAGATACCTCCATGACGGCATCTCGGATTGTGACTTCTCCGATGGCACGAGCGGTTAACTCCTTAAGCTCGTCCACCTTTTCCACGATGATATCCAGCCTTTCGGCCAGTACGCGAAAAGTGAGAGCCTCAAGTTTGGTGTCGGCAGGCAGTTTCAAAAGCCCAAAGAGGATCTTCCAATGATCCTTTTCGAAAGGCTCGCCCGTCATCGCCTTCAGGGCCGGATGCGCAGCATTGAGCCTCTGCACCTGTTGCGACAGCATGTGCGTCACAGGATCCCTCGGAACTTCTCGGAGTCGTGCCAGCCAGTTGTGTGCCAAATCCTGAAGACTGAAAAGCCGGGGTCTCAACTCAAGCCAAGTCTGCAGGAGCAACTCCTCGTACTGTGTTGTAAACTCCTCGAAGAGGCTCCAGCTGGCTTGCTGCCGATTCAAGTCCTCCTCCACATCTGTGATGTTTTGCAGTTCAGGCGGGGGCAGCCCAAAGTCCGCACAATCGCCCTGCAGCACTGTCATCTGTTCCCTCAAGGCTTGCCACTCTGATTGCCATTCCTGCATCTGTTGCGCATTCTTCTTTGCCTCCTCAATCGAGCAGTCATCTGCTGTCTTCGGCTTCAACGACTGCCAGCGCGATGCAAATTTGTCAATGTCACTGTTCATCTGGGAAATGCGCTGGTCCATCTTGCCTCGTAACTCTTCGCGCAAGTCATTTGCCAGCTGCTCAAAGGCCTCTAAGCGAATGAGGAAATCCTCCCACTTGTTCTGCACTTCACTCATGTCAATGCCTGTGCCAACTGTTTTAAGAAGCTTGTTCTTCTCCTCAGCCTGATCAAGTTGCTTCTTCCAAGTTGACTGTTCCTCCATCAAGATCGCCGCATCGGCTTGGGCTTTGCCAAGTTCTTGCACCGTGTCCGGACGGACATTCAGCTTCTCCAAGGCTTGCTCCAAAAACTGCATCACACTCTTGGCCTCATCAGATGCCTTGCGCCGCAATGCAATGACCAATGCATCGCTCAAGCGCTCAAGTTGATCTTCAATCACAGACTTGAGCACCACTGTGCTGATTGTGAAGCAGTCTATTTTCACGGTGTCTGGAATCTTGTCCATCTCCTTCCGCTTCGCCTTGATGGCTCTGAAGTTAAGGTCCCAGTCCTTCGGCTCCGTCAGCTCTTCGACAAGCTCTTGGACTTGCTCAGGCATCAAGCCCACCACAAGCCATGGCGAAAACGAGTTCTGGAGCTGCTGCACTCGCTGAAACAGCCCATCTGCCTTCTGGAAAACAACTGCGATGCCCTCTGCATTGCGATCGGGCATTGCCTTGTACACATGCGGTGCACCATCCAAGCCTTTGAATTGAAGTGGCAGTGAGATGAAGGACTTTATCTCCTTGAAGTACAAAGACTTCAGCTCCTCCAAAGGTGGCTTAAGTTTCAGCTGTTTCTGGGCCAGGATCAAATCCGCCTTCATCTCCGGCAAGTTCTCGTTGAGACTTTCCAAGCCGAACCTGTACTGAACTTCCATGATTTTGAATATCTGGAAATCCCAGTGAGCCTTCCATGGCTTTGCATCTGGAATTTGGCACCCACAAGCTCCAATGGTGGCATCGATGGCCTTCTGAATCTGAGCCAGTTTCTGCTTCCACTGGTCGCGCTGACGCAGCAAGCTGATGTTTGCCAACTGCACAACTTCCTGCGACACCTGGGTGTGGCCGTTGCGAAGGCGCCGGTTGACTGCTCGTAGGCGCTCTGCACCGTCTTTGACATTTCGGGTGAAAGTCTCCAGCTGGTCAAATTTGTTCCACTGGACTTTCTTCATTCCGCTCTTCTCATTGAAAAGCTGCTCAAAGGCAAGAGCTGGCTGTAGGACCATAAGCTTTTGCGATGGGAGCAGTTCTGCCGAAAGTGTGTTGTAGAAGTTGCAGACTTGCTTTAGCTGCACGGCAAAGCGATAGAACTTCAGACCGTCCTGCACTGCTAGCTTGACTTTGTTTGGCACGTTGCAGCCCAACTGCTCAAAGATCCGTGCCTCCTTCACAAGCTCTATCAGTCGCTCGGAGTATGTGATTTTCAATGCTCCCTGCTGTGCGGTGTCAAAGTCCATCACGCGGCTATTCATCTCAAGAGCAATGGGATCCTCGGGATCCTTCAGTTGCGACTCCACTTCATCGCACCAATCTTTGTACGCTCTGTTTCGAAACTCCTTTAGTTCTGCACGGACCTTCTTGTAGGTGTTGCCAACCTTGCCTGCGGAGTGCAAGTCCTTCAGGAAACCGGCGAGCGGCCGAGCTGCCAGATCCGCTTTGCTCCGCAGCTGCTCTACCCAAACCATCTTCCGTGCATGCAAACTAAGGCCACGACCAGCTGGCAAGCTACTGGAATCAAAAGTCTCTAGCTCTGCCTGAACTCGGCCGAGAAAGTCGTCTAACTCTGTAAGCAGCCTCTCGCGTTCATTAGTCAAGGACTCCCGGATGTTGCGGCGTTCCAGAAGATCTTGGTATCTTTGGAAGACTCGTACAGTCTGGGCTGGATTGGATGTGTTTGTGAAGAGCTCTGCACGGAGACGTTCTGCAACTTGTGCTTCGACCGGTGCCATTCGCGCCTCGTATTCTGCAAGGGCAGTTCGCCAGGCTAGCACAGTATAGTCGTTGTAGCTGAATGCAGACAACTTCAAGAAGGGTTCAAAGCAACTTTCAATTTGCATCGCTTTGAGCTCATCCTCGCTGAGGAGCTTCAGGATTTGGTCGTGCTGCCCACGCAGTTGGGAAACTTCTTGGATACGCGCAGCAAGGTTCGTGAGGAAGGGATCCTTGTAGGCTTCACCTTCCCATCGGTTGTCGCTTGACCTCCATTGCACGTCCGTCAGATCCATGGTGACCTCGTTCCAGCGCTCACAAACTTTGTGCCCTTCTCGGATATGCTTGGACACCTGAGAGAAAGATGATGTCCACACGTTCAGGCTGTTCAACCTGGATTGCACACACCTACCCAGAGCACCGGCAATCACTCTCAAGAAGTGAAGCATCCTCGCTGCTGGATATTGAGGCGCCACGTCACACTGCCACAAGGAATCCAGTGAGTCCATGAGAGTCTCAACAAGTTCAAGCAACTGGGGAAACGTCTTCTTTGTTAAATCATCCAAGTCGGACGCAATAGGCGCAAGGGCATCTGAGAACTTGCTGGCGCGGTCTACTGCAGCATCGCCCACACCGGTAGCATTCTTTAATTCTTCCCAGAAGTGAGCCTCATCCACTGGTGTGACGATCCCTGACATATCATTGTCATCAAACTCGCCAGCATTCCGACTTCGGAGTCCACGGCGAAGAGACGCCTTCAGGCCAGCATCCAGCTCCACCAAGCTGTCTGTCAGACGGCCTTCAAGTCCATCCATTCCCTCCTTGGTCTCCACCAAGAGTGGCATGTATACTTCATGCACGTTGTAGTACAGGCTGCGAACAGCAGACATTCTGAGTGACGACACCATCACGAGCCTAGAGATGTTTGCCTCTGTAAGGGGCTCATAAGAGGTCTTCACGAAGTGCATCTCGGGCAGTCCCTCTGCATAGCTGGAGAAGCCAAGCTGGAACGTAACAGTCCGCTTTGATGTGTCCCCTGAATCGTTCTCAATGGCCTGGAGGATCTTCTCGTTTGGATGATCCAAAAATTTTTCCAAAGCAGTATTGGAGGTTGTGTTGCTTCGGAATTCGTTGCGAGGAATGTTCAGCACGCTGATGATGCACTGGACAATATACTCTTTTCGGGGATCCGTCATGGCTGTCAATGAATTCAGACGAATTGAACCATGTGCTTAAGTTGGTGTATAGAGCTTGGTAAGGCTT
>Ga0215182_1138295_pt1 | contig 13686 bp, 1 predicted proteins | sample APAC3nscriptome_FD_174781 | JGI IMG/M metagenome (GOLD analysis project Ga0215182, IMG submission 174781) | Metatranscriptome of coral microbial communities from Popa Island, Bocas del Toro, Panama - APAL C3 (Eukaryote Community Metatranscriptome) | ecosystem: Host-associated > Invertebrates >... | reverse complement strand
CCCTGTACTACTAACAAAAACCAGCCGAGCTGCAGAAGCATCTTGTTGTGGGCACGCAAGACCCCAGCAGAGAAGCTGCACAGCTCAGCTGTTTCCGAGGCTCTTTATGGCAAGGTTTGGTTCTTTTCTCGTCTTAGCGGCATCCTGTGCAGTGGCCACAGATGCTGCAACGATTACGACGGTATACCCCAACCGGGGTTCAACGGAAGGTGGAACTTACCTTGTCATCAGCGGCTCTGGATTCATGATGCCAACTGAGGCTAACCCCTGGGATTCTCAGGTCGTCTATGTTGGGTCTAAGATCTGCAACATCATGGCACATTATACGTCATCGACACAAATTGTTTGTATGACGACGCCTCACGATGTGGTTGCTGAGAGCTCCGAGTCATTGACTGTCAGTGTACAAATCTTTGGCGGCCTCGGACTTGCTTCATATGCATCCAAGAGCAGCGCGTTTCAGTACCACTGGCAGGATACCGCCCTAATCCACTGGGCCAACCATTGGGCCGGTACGGGCGGCGACATTATGGCATTTGGTGGAGACATCCCTGCTGGTGCAACCTCTGCTGGTCAGTTCGAGATCCGTGTTGGTGATGCTTGGTGCCACGTCGATGAAGAGGTGTGGCCATTGTCAAACCGGAGAAGGAGCTGGACAAAACAAGTAAGTTGCCAGCTGCCCGACGACGACCTGTTGATTCCTGGATATTACAATGTGACCATACGGGTCAACAGCTTGGACAGAGCAGATGGCGCCTGTCCGAACAGCTTGTGTTTTCCATACACGGAGGAACAGGCTGGGACACGATACGGGCGTGGGTTCGCAGCAATCGTGAATCCGCCTCCATCTGATTGGAACGGCAAGTTGAACAGGGTATGGGGCGGCATGTTGGACATCGTGACAGGACACACATACCACTTCACGGTGTATCCGCAGGTCAACTCGATTGAGCCATTGGAAGGTGGCCTTTATGGTGGCAACAACTTGACGATCCATGGATCTTCGTTTGCTGCAGAGATGGAGGGCAATCAGGTGACAATCGGGGGCGTTCCCTGTGAGGTTCTGGAGGCCACAACAGATACCATTGTGTGCAGACTCGGCCAGTGGAATGACGCAGCGGATCGTGGCGAGACCGTCCGTGGGCTCCACTACAACAGATGGAGCGATCGGCGTCGCCGGGCGCAGTGGGGTATCAACAACATCCCGGCCAAGGAGGCCAGGGGCGATGCCTTCGAGACCGGCTTTCTAAAGGCCTCTTTGTTCCAAGTTGCCACGAAAGAGCCGTGGGACGTTGACCCGGACATCGATCGCACACTGATGGAGTTAGATGGTTTCTTCATACCGCCTCTTGAAGCGAACTACAGCTTCTACATTTGTGGCGACGATGCTGCGACTGTGGAGATCGGGGAAGATGCGGGTATGCCACATCCCACACTTCGCACTGTGGCATACTTTGGAGAATGGGTGTCTTCGGGCGACTACGGGATGATTTCGCCTTTCTGCTGGTACTTCCACGAAGATGTCGCGTCTGGCGACTTCACAGGCGACGACAAAAAGATCTCTGATGATGTGCGGTTGACAGCTGGTGAGCATTTCCCTTTTCGCTTGAGGCATCACTCCGCAACAGGAGCCAATTGGATCCGCTTTGGCATGAAGGTTACTGGCCTGAGTACGGCCACTATGGCTGATGGCTCCATGCTGCAAAGCAGCCAAGTGGAGGCCATGACAGCCATTGCTCCATCAATGGAGCTGCAGGTGATCAGGCTCACCTCGAGCGGTGTTCTTCGAGAACAGCACTATGTGCAGATTGCAGATGTCACTCAGCCAGGAAGTTTCCGACTTCGTCTCATTGGACAGCTGGGCGAGGAAGCGTTTATCACTTTCTCGAATTCGGTGGAATTTGGCAAAGTGAGGGACGACATCCGCGATGCGAGGGTCATCCTCGCTGGAGAGGAACCTCGAAGGCTCCATGACTGCAGAAGCGTCTCCGGTGACGACGATGAGTCGGTTGCTGCGCCCATGCGTCGTTTCGTTCTCTCCTTCGACTGTCCGCTTGAGGTCGGCCAGACGAACTGGATCAGGATGGAAGTATACGATGCGGGCGCCGGGGGTGCAACAGTCGGCCAGCTGCAGACGGCCACGGCACCTTTGTCCGGCAGCTTTCAAGTGGGCCACAGTGGCAGCTGGAGCCAGACGATTGATGCCAGGACTGCTACACGCAGCTGGTCTCACATCGCATCAAGGGTCACAGCGATGAGGAGACCTGCAGCCGACCCGGCCGGGCAGCTTGAGTTGGAGTGCTGGAAGCATCCCTGGGGCTGGACCACCAATGAGCAGTTTCAACTTCTTGTTCGCTTTCGACGGCCCATCGGCAATGTACCCGAACTGGAGCTCAATACCACAGGTCTGCTGGGAAGCGGCTTCCAATTGCAGGTCTTTACCTTGGAAGATGGCGATGCCGACGCAGTCTTCCTTGAGAAGGTCCCGCTCGACATGTTCCAGGTACCACGTCCATCCGATGCGGCAGCAAAGCCAGTTCGTGTCATTTCAGAAGGAATCCTCGGTGCCTACGGCGGTTCTAGCCCGATTGGCTACACGTATTCAAGCAGCTTGGTGCCAGTACTGCACAGTGCGATGCCATCCAGCGTGACTGCAGATGACAATTTGACCTTGGTCATTAGCAACATTCGGACCTACAACTCGACGGGTTGGATTCAGGACTTACAAGTGCTGTTGGGAGAGGACGCCGGCCAATGCAAGGACTTGCATGAGGTGTCGGAGGAGCAGGGCAACATCACGGTGATCTGCAGGTTGGAGAACGCCCGGGCTGGAGAGCACGCCGTGCATCTCATCTCCATCTCACAGGGGCAGGCGGACCCATCTAAGGCTCCGACCGTGTCTGTGGAACCGGTGATCGAAGAGGTGACTGGACTGCTCGGATCTTTGGCTGGTGGAACTGTCCTCACCGTTGTCGGCGCCGGACTGCGTGGACTGACATGCTCTGATTTATTGGTCGCCGGGGTACCGTGCACGGACCCCGCGGCCAGCAACATTCAGGTGCTTCAGAACTCTAGCCGCTCTAGCCTCGCATGTTTGACTCCAAGCCTTGGCAGCTTCGATGCATCTACAAGTCCTGGCACTTGGACTGATTCGAATGCGCCTGTGACCCTATCGCAGCCGCCTGTGAGCGCGGCGACAGTACGGGCCACCTTCATCTATGCAGCGAGCCACACCCCACTGCTGTCTGGTGTCGATCCGCCTTTCTACTCTGCGGCTCTGAGCACCACGCTGCAACTGAGCGGCAGTGGCCTGGATTCAGCAGATGGTGAAATGGCTTTGCCCGTGGTGGGCTTTGGACCGCGGACGGCTACGGTGACGGGACAGGCCAGCGCAAGCTTGGACATCTGGCTTCAGAGGGCTGCACCGACTCCACCAGAGGAGGCCGTGACCATTCCTAGCGCCTGGATACCTGGAAAGGGCTTTGCAGCAGTGCCTCCTGGGGTGACCTTCGAGTCGCGTTTCGAGGTCACAGCAGTCAGTCCAACTAGTGCTTCGAAGGCTGGAGGTGTGGTCGTCATCATCACGGGCGCAGGCTTCCACCCTTTGGGGGCCAACAGGCATACAGTGACCTTCGAGCTACCTTCCGGTGCATCCCGTCCTTGCGAGGTCTTGGGTGGCAGCCAGACCGAAATCCAATGCCGGCTGCAAGGAGGTGCCACAGCAGCAGCTCTTGCCTCCATGTCATCTGAAGACAGTGATGCTGGAAGTGCGGGTCCAGTTGACAATGGCTTCATGCGGCGATTGTCAGACAGGCCAAGTGGAAACAAAGAGCTGCGCTGTCAAGCAGGGGCTGATGATCACTCCAAGGTCCGATGCTTCGCGTTCGCGCTGGCCCGGTCAGGGAGCTTGCGCTCGCTGCCATCCAACACGATGTCAGGTCGGGTCGACCAGGCCTTGGACTTCATTCGGCGGGCAGAGGAAACAGGCGCCAATCAGCAGCTTGCTCCGGATTTCGTGGACAACAGCGATCCAGATCTCGGAGCAGAGGAGCTCGTGCACGGCCCTGACACTTACGAAGGAGAGGTGGCCAGGCGAATGGAGGCTTCTGCGCAGCCCGTTTCTTCAGACTTCGTGGGACTGCGACGATGGGGAGTCGAAAGCGACGAGGCAGAAGACTTCCGATTGGGCCACCTTCGAGCCAGAGTAAACAAGGTGGCGACAAGGAGGCAAGCTAAAGTTAGCTGGACTTTGAGAAGGCTGGCAGCCGACGACGACAATGACACAAACTCGACCGACTCCGAGGAAGAAGAGGAAGAGCCTTCGGACCCTGTTGATACTACTGAAAGACTTCTCCTTCGCCTCTCCCTAAATGGTGTCCGACCACTTTGCCGAGTTGGGGACGGCTGCGGCTTAAATTTGACGGATGAGTCTACGGCGGTGGTGACATCTGTGACTCCTCGCAACGGCTCTTACGCCGAAGGTGTTGTTGTGACGATTACGCTTGCCAGCCAGCAGATGCCTGACAATTTGCAGGTTTTCTTTGGCGAGCATGAGTGTCCGAATCCCAGCATCAGTGCCGGACCACAAAGCAACACATGGGTGGTGACCCTCCCTGTTTGCGCTTTCGAAGCTTCTGACGTCCCGGTGTATGTCTTGACGAGTACCGGGTATGCTGCTCAGGCCTCGCCTCACACAGGTGCAGCTTTCAAGTTCCAGCAATTCCTTCAACTCTTTTCCATCATGCCAGCTAGCGGGTCCTTCTTCGGTGGGACGGTTGCAAACATCACTGGGGCCGGCTTTGGTCCGACCCCATCCACAAATCAAGCAACTATCGGCAAGGTGCCCTGTGAGATCTTCTCAGCCTCTCACGACCAGCTCCTCTGCTACGTGCCAGCTGCTCCGGCTGAGCTTATGGATGCAGACGATGTTGCGAGGACACAAAATGTTACGGTCCACGTGGTTACGCCGGCACAGCCTCGACAACCAGGCTTGTGGGGCGAATACTTCTTCTTCGGTCAGGGCAGCACATTCCCCAACTTGAACGACCGAATTCCTGACGTCGAACGCGTGGATCTGACGGTAAACTTCCCGGATTCTGATGACAAGTGGGAGGGTCTACCATCTCGGTACCAATATGCTGTCAGGTGGACCGGCTTTTTGAGTATTCAGGCTACAGGCTTTTATACGTTCTACCTCGGCTCGGATGATGGCAGCCTGCTGTACTTGAATGGGGCACTCGTGATTGACAATGACGGTCTTCATGGATTCCGAGAACGCAGCACTACAGAGACGCTCCTACAGGGTGGCAGCATCCATGCAGTGTCTGTGTTGTTCTTTCAGTCCGGTGGGGCCAGTGGCTGCGTGTTCAAGTACCAAGGACCAGACACAGGTGGTCAAATAGTTGTCGTGCCACCGACCGTACTAAGTCATGCAAGGTACCAAGAGGCACCGGTGTTGTCCTACATGTACGATCGCCCAATCACAGCGCCCACCATCGAAAACCTGACAGAGTCATCTCCGACTGAACTGGTTTTGGAGGGTTACCGCTTCGGTTCATCGCCGGGGAAAGTTGCTATTGGGACGGCAAGCAATCCAGACACAAACTTCCAGTGTGTGCCGACGAGCTGGAATGACGGAAGGGTTGTTTGCGATCGTCCAGGGCTCCCGTCCGGTTCATGGCAGGTTCGATTGTACTCTGAAACGGATGGCTGGTCGAATCCGGCGCCGTACCTACTTTGGGTACCCCTGACTGTCTCATCGGTTGAGGCAAACGACAACTCTGTGGCCACGGATTCTGCTGCAGATCCATGGGTGCTCATCATGAAGTTTGCCGACGGGGGCCTTCTGGGGTACGATTCGGAGCTTTGGGGTAATGTGGAGCTCCTCAACGAAGACTCGCCCGAAGGGGAGCCGGTGAATGCCAAATACCCGGCTTTCTTAAATGTCCCATTCACGCGACTGCGTGCCTGTGTTGGCAGTGCGCACGGCCATTGTGTTCACCACAAGTTCGATACACCTTGGTCCAGTGCCCTGGAGCTCTTTTCGGCCGGCTATGTGCGTGACCACACAGTCGACCAAGCTGGAATGGTTCAAGCCCTGGGCGCAAAGCCTGGCACGTACAGGGCCTGCCCAATGCTCATGCCTGGTTTCAATGTGAACTGTCCCGGCAACAACAGGGCACGCTGGGGTTACTGTGCCAACTGCCCAAGCAAGACCTGCCGTGACGAGTCTCAAGCCGACGCTGCCATTGGAATCGGCCTGAGGGGAGAGGGCTCAGCCGCAGTTGGCGCAGGCTGGACGGACGCCTTCGCCCCCGGAGCTGGCTCATGCTCTTACACCAGTGAGACATCTCGAAACGTGTGGCTTTGGGTTACGAACACCAGTGCTTCCCCGACAGGCGTGCTGCACAGCGGCTTTGGTGGCGGTGTGAACATGACCGTTCGCGGGACTGGACTCGGCTTCGCCGCTGCTCAGACCAAGATATCGGTCTGTGGGGAGGATTGTCCAGTGAGCACGAGTGATGGGTCCTCTGCCACCTGCACTGTGCCTGCAATGACCAATCTTGACTTGGTGGACGCCCAGCCAGATTCTTTTCCAACAGTTGACTTGGCACCTTACGCTGCGAAATTTTACACGGATCGTGGGGAAGCAGAATCCACCTATGCTCGTTTGGCCTTCACGTCGACCGTGGATAGACAAGTAGATCTGCCGAACACACGCAGCGACTGTTGGTTTGCTTTTGAGTTGCCACCAAGTAAAGAAGCCATCATTACAGCAGTTGACTTTTTCCCTCCAACCGATCCACACAGGAGGCAGAAGGTGGCAGAGTCAGTCTTTGAAATGCGCAGTTTTTCTGGCAATATTTCTTGGGAGGAGATTGGGAGCGTGAGAGACACGGTTCAGACAGGGTGGTCCATCGCGCAAGGGTGGACTTCCTACCCCGTGAATGGTTCTGGGCCGAATGGTACTGCCATAGGTCAGGCATTCCGCGTGCGAATCCTTCCAGATGCCTGCAGCTCCCTCGGTGAGCTGATGAGAGGTGTCCGCTTCAGGGGCATCTTGCTGAACACTGGCGATGCAAGTGCTTGTCCGATCGAAGTAGAACACATCTCACATCCGCTGGCTTCCTCCACAGGTGGATCCGCATGGCTTCCAGTGCAGCTGTCTTACAGCTTGGAGCGGACACCCATCCTTTCATCCATGACTCCGCAGCGTGGCACGGCTCGGGGTGACACGCTCGTGACTCTTTTCGGTGAAGGGCTGGAGCCGTTGGACTCGGCGGGTTCGCCTGTGTCGGTGACATCAGAGAATGCCCAGATATTGCTAAATACGTACCCCTGCATCCCACAGGAGAGCAACATGTCTGCACTCAGCTGTATCACAAGCGAGCGAAACAACGGCATCCAGCCTCCTTCGACAGTGCTGTGGCTCGCCGGAAGAGGATATGCCATCATCTCCGAAAGAGCAGAGGACACCGTCTTCAGGTATGTTGACAGGTGGAGCAACGTCTTCAGCTGGTTAGAATCAGAACCACCCGTCGACGGTGACAGCGTTGTCGTGCCTGAAGGTCAAGCAATCATGTTGGATCAGGACTCGCCGCAACTCTTCTTGTTGCTCATCAGTGGTTACTTCGAGTTTGACAGAAAGGATCTGAAACTGGATGCAACTTATATCTGGATTTCCGGAGGAACGTTCTGGGTGGGCAGTGAAGAGGCACCATTTTTGAACCAGGCAACGATCACACTGCACGGAGATCGCTGGCACACAATCGAGCTTCCTGTCATCGGCTCCAAGATGCTTGCCGTCACAGACCTTGGAGGATTCGGAACCTGTGCTGCCAACCACCAGATGACCGTTCGCCTCTCGGCACGCGGGAAGCACTACGTGGACCCATGTCCGGTAAAGCTGGTGGGCAGGATGGAGCTTCATGGCCGGCCGAGTGTTTCCTGGACGCGACTGGTGGAGACAGCGAGTGCAGGTGCTACCCTCCTTAAGCTCGAGGAGCCCGTGGACTGGGAAGTTGGAACGGAGATGATCATCACCCCAAGCAACAGGGGAGAGGACGAGGTTCACAGGGTGAAGAGCGTTCAGGATGATGGCTACACTGTGGAGTTGGACAGCCCCTTAAGATGGGAGCACTTGGGAATCTGGTACTTCAATGATGAAATTCCCACACCGACGGATCTGCGTGCAGCAGTGGGACGGTTGAACAGGAATGTGAAGGTACAAGGTGATGAGAGGTCACTGGGTTACGGAAACGCCTACATGTTCGGCGTCCATGTTGGTGCCTTCCATGGTGGTGTTATGCGAATCGAGAACACCGAAATTACCCGGTCTGGACAGGCCGCCAACTTCGGGCGCTACTCCTCCCACTGGCACGTGCTGTCCCCCCACAGAACCGTGGATGTGGCCGACATTGCTTACTTGCGCAACAACTCCTACCACCGGACCTTCCAGCGAGCGGTAGTGGTGCACTCCACCGACTTCGCGAGGGTGGAGCACAACGTGGCATGGAAGACCAAGGGACATTCCTACTTTACTGAGGCCGGAGACGAGGTCTTCACGTTGTACAACCACAACCTGGCGGTGCATCCTCTGCAGCACCCGCTGCTTCTGGATGATGACATGGATCCTGCCGGTTTCTGGAGTCCCGGATTCACCGGGTGGCACCGATCCAATCTGGCTGCAGGCTGCCATCGCGGCTGGCGTGTGCGCTTGATCTCAGGCCCAGCAGGATCACAGACGGACCTGACATTCTTTAACAACTCTGCCCATGCCAGTGGATTCGGGTGGCATTTAAAGCCACCTCATGCCCCCCCAACGTTGAATGTGTTTCAAAATTTCACGGCCTTCCGCTGCTCAACGGGCATGTTCTACTATGGTACCGGAAACATATTCCACGATGATCACAGGTTCATTGAGTGTGGTACCGGCCACTTCATGAACCATCTCAGCAACGGACCGCACACAGCACCTTTCTATCACAACCTGGTGTTGGTGGGCAACATCGATCAAAATCCCACCTTCTCTCGTGGTGGAGTTGGTGTCAGAGGGCCCAAAGACAACGAATATTTCTATGTCTCGGGACTGACTGTAATCAACTATTTTCAGTCGGCTGTGCTCCACGGCTGCTTCGAGACAACCTGCACGATGAGATACGAACGGATCCGGTGGTTCAACTCGACCCGGCGCACCTTCGGCTATTCCGGTCAATCTGGAATCTACTGGGACATGGACGGAACTTTAACTGGCTACACAAATGGCTTCGTGTCACTCAACTACGAGTATATGCACTTCCCCGGGATTTGCTCTGTGGTTGATGAGCATGTGAACGGTGTTATGTGTGGCGCATCAGACGGCTCAGTGCGAGTGAGACGCCTCCTCGTAAATGAGCAGCAACCTTGGCAGCTCGACGGCAAATTGATGAATGTTCGAACGTCGGCTGGGTTCGACCAAGTGAAGTACGACACGAAGAAGCTCAGTGGTTGGCCGGTTATCGTGCTTGAGAATGAGACCTTCGACATGCGCGTCGATGATCCAAATGATTTCCAAGAGCTGGCTTTCCTGTATTCTACCCGTCCCTATGTCATGGAAAGCCTGGGGTACATATACAACCAAACCACACCCATGGACGAATCGATCATTGTGCACCTGAACTTCACAGACTGGCGTGATCATTATGACGCTGATGCCTCAACCGCGCTTCGGCTGGACCGCATGCCCACACGAGATGACCCATTCGGTTCGCACTCGATGATGCTGTGGCAGGATCAATGTGATGAGTTCAACCTGACAGACGAGGTGTCGGACAAGTGTGGCGTTTACGTGAATGACACTGGCCCGGCGTTGAAGGCGGAGATTGACAGCCAACCCACCGTAGACATGGTGCACGGTCGCTTGACGACAGTCTTTACAATGAAGGTGCAGGAGGGCACGCCCGGCGGCTCCTTCAGGAACAAATTCTTTCCTCGAGAGTGCCCGAAGAGTGGCTGTCCGCAACCGAACGTTGTGGGACCAGGAGGACTCAGGCCACTCAGGCGCTGGTCAGATCCGGAAGGCTGGCCTGATGGCAAGCTGCCTGGTGAAATGGATAATGTCGTTCTTCCACCCGACGACAATGTGCTGCTGGACATCGAAACGCCCAAGCTGCATTGGCTTGATGTTCAAGGGCGTCTGGAGTTCGACCGCACGGTGAACACAACCCTGCATGCTCACTCGGTCAAGGTTTGGGGCATCTTCGAAATGGGCACGGCAGAAGAGCCCATACCTCCTGGCGTCAAAGCGGAGGTAGTTCTGTGGGGTGATGAGCAGTCGATCACCGTCATCATGGTGGAAGGCCTTTTCTTGGTCAACAAGGTCATCGCGGTGCTTGGGCAATTCTCTGCCGTTGGAAGTCCGAGCGTCCACAGCCAGGCGTGGACGCGACTTGCTACAACTGCTTCGGAAGGCGCAACAGAACTCACGCTTCGCGGAAATCAGAGTGACTGGCCGATGGGATCCCAGATTGCGATCTCGGCAACGGAGTTCCCTCAGCCTCCGGCTACGACGGAGACCGAGGTGCGCCAAATCGCCAGCAAGCCAGTTTATGATGCTGTGTCAGATACGACGACATTCAGCCTGGACACGAACCTGACATTCCGCCACTTCGCGGGGGTCGTGGACAGCAGCTCAGAAAACACCCAATGGCCTCGACCAGTGCTCGCCGCCGCCGTTGCGCTCCTGGACGGTCGATCCAACGTGGTTCTGCGCACTGGAGAGGCAGACACCGACCATGGAGGCGAACTTGTCATCGCTGGATCATCAGACGGCAGATGGGAAGGAATTGCCAACGTGAGCAACATAGATTTCGTGAAGATGGGCAAGCATCTCTACCAAGCGCCGGCTTTGAAGTTCAATTTCTTAGGGGGACAAAACAACATGTCCTCCGTGGAAAATTGCGTCTTCAGCCACTCGCAGTCTGGTGCCATCGAGGCCAACCACGTGTCCCATTTGCGCATTACGCAGAACGTGTTTCACAGGACATTCCGGAGCGCCGTGTGGCTCCGTGACACCTGCCGGCATGACTCGATCGTACTGCACAAGAATATTGCAATCGAGACCTTCCGGCATCCGCGGGAGAGTCGAGACTGGATCCGACAATTTGGTTCCTTCTTCCTGGAGGTGCGTCCAGGAGAGTTGGTGGGAAACGTTGCCGCAGGTTCCACGGACACAGGCTTTATCCTGCGGCCTCAGCTGCAGACTTGCCAGAAGGGCGACGCTGGCACACCCAAGTTGCAGCAGGACGAGATGAACGAGGCAGTTGCCGCGATGACCGGCATGTTCATCCTGAGCGGCTGCCAGGGGACCTGCAACGAGTGCGCTCAGATTCACGGTCTTGTGGCCTGGAAGAATGCGCATGCAGGCATCATCACCGCGGAGCAAACAGCGAATGTCAGGTTGGACACAGTCCTTGTGAGTGACAACCACATCGGAGTCACGATGCGGTTCCTCCGGCCCCCGACAGACATGGATCATCGAGTCTACTCTTACAACATGACGGTCTTTGGATCCACTGCTGCCTCTACTTGTGCAGCATCTATTGATTGTCGTGCTTACGGTGAAGAAGACACAGTCGGCGAGACCTGCAACTCAGTGATTGGCAGCGCCTACCGCAGGGTTGGCATCATGACGCACATGATCAACAAGATTCCGAAGCTATGCGAGGCGGGCAAACCCGGCCCAGCCTGTCGTCCACCGACGCTGCCCCTGAAGTTGTGCGTCATGCCATGGGAGCACCGGATAGGCAGCCTCGGTTCTCGATACTCAGAGGCGCATTGGGATGGAATCACGTTTGGACATTTCGCTGCCGACGACTGTGGAAGGCCTTCCATAAGTTTCACGTACAATCCCACCAACGTCGACACCGCGTTTCCGCAGTTGTTCTCCGAAGTCAACTGGCTCCCATCTGTGGAGGCCACCGCGCGAATGTGGATCGGCGAGTCCAGCATCACTCACAACAAGGTTCGGCTGACCGGAGACCTCGATGGTGCAAACCAGATGACTCTGACGGATGTGGATGGTACACTCCTGGGGTCCTCGCAAGCGGATGGATCTTTGGTCACCGTCTACAATCCGGGGCTGGCAGAGCAAAGCTGCACGGAATTTGGTGGCAGCTACTACAGCTGTCCTGATCTGCGGCTGCGCTACATGACCTGGGAGGCAGTTGGAGGTCCATCCCACCGTGTCCTCAGCAAGTTCAAGGCCTGGAGAGCCTCCGATGACCGCTCTACCTGGTCTACGGGTCCACAGCCTGACAAGGGTTGCATTCCTGACGAAGCGGAGCAAGACCGAAACTGGAAGATTCGTCCAAACGACATGTACAACCTCACCATGTTTACATCTCCACCAAAGCACCATCGATTGTTCTGGTTCAACGACAACCAGGACGAAGCGATCCGACTTGACATCTTCTTGACCCAGCCATTCAGACTGGAGGTTTATGTTGATGGCGCCCTCATGCCCGAAGATTCCTACGACACTGCCAAGCTGGAGCCTCCGCGATTGCCGGAGCTCTCCGATGCGCATGGTTCCTATGCCTTCGATCCGCACGCGCGTCGCTTCTATGTCATTATGAAAGGTGGAGTTTTTGGTGGTCGCGCTGCCACGAGGGGCGGTGGCTTCATCCTGCTGCGCCTTCTGCAGGTGGTTCAGATCTCAATGACCGTGGCCGTGCCCTTCAGCACCTTCGACGGAGATGCCGTGATCAACAACGTTGCAACGCTGCTGCAGATCGACCCCTCGCGCATCAAGATCGTCTCTGTGCAAAGCAGAGCGGAAGTTGCCGCCCAAGGTGGACGTCTGCTGCAGGCTGATGACGGAGTGTCTCTAATCTTCCAGATCGTGGAGCCGAATCCAGAGCCTGTGCCTGGAGAGGCTTTCTCTGAGTCTGGAGCCCCGCCTCCGAATGGTTCTTCCTGGGAAGACGTGATTCCGGCGGCCCCAGAACCAAACGAGACAGCCCAGAACCAGACCACAGGAGAGGACTCCACAGAGAACGCCTTTGAGTACAGCGAGCAGGGCCTTCAAGAGTTAGCAACTCTGGTGCAGGTCTTGCAAAATGCTTCGGAAACCGGGGCCTTGTCACAAGCCCTGAACGCAGACGTCATCATCGAGAGTATCGAGCTGACGGATACCACTCAGCCCGAGGCCAACATTACCGATGCCAATGAGACCAACACCACCACGTCCACTACCACCACCACGGTCAACAACGAGACCGCAGCTCCGGAGATCGAGGAGGACAGTGGCTTGGTGCAGTCTATCCTCATTGGGGCTGCTGTCGGTGTCGGCGTTGGAGTTCTCATGATGGGAGTTGGTTACATAGTGAGGAGACGCCTCTACTCCAGCACTGTCCATCATTCTGAGGGCGACGTACAGCCCCTCAGCCCGGTGTAGGATGGCCCTCGTGGCAGCTGCATGTCATCTCACCTAGCCTCGCCATCGGTCGTAGGCCCGCTTGCGGAGTGCAAGCGAAGAACATAGCGACGAGCAAAGTTACCTGGCATGCCGCAATGCCGCCCAGCCTCTTGGAAGAAGGGAGGCTGAGGCGTCTGAAACTTATAGACTTGTCGTTTTGCTGCAGAAGGGCAGTGATCGTCCTAGTGCATGCACACTTCGGACACAGAGGGGGCTGATTGAGCCTCCTG
>Ga0215182_1111844_pt1 | contig 13980 bp, 2 predicted proteins | sample APAC3nscriptome_FD_174781 | JGI IMG/M metagenome (GOLD analysis project Ga0215182, IMG submission 174781) | Metatranscriptome of coral microbial communities from Popa Island, Bocas del Toro, Panama - APAL C3 (Eukaryote Community Metatranscriptome) | ecosystem: Host-associated > Invertebrates >... | reverse complement strand
CGAGCACTTACCATGTCTCCGACCGCTACTCGAGACCGGCACAGAAGCCTTCTGTGGCTACTTCTCTGAGATCACATCAATCACAGGATCTTCTTCGAAGCCTTCCTCCTCGCTTTCTTCCCAATCCGCATAGACATCTGTGACGTAGCGACGGCGAAGCCAGCAGCAAACCACGCAGCAACAACAACAGCTGCTTCCAGCAATGATGCCAAAGAATGCCGGTGAGCCAATGAAGTCGTCATTGTCTTCCTCTCCTGTGTCATTGCCGGTGTCGTTGTCCGTGTCATTGCTGCTGTTGTCCCTCACCACTGAGACCTGCGTTCCATCCGGCTCATCAATGATGTACAGGATGTCACGGATCATGCGGGTCTTCCCAAGGTCTGCGACTTCAACACCCGAAGAAGACAGCAAGGCCAGCGAAAATACTCGGTCAAAAACGCTGCTGGCATCCTGCTCCGTAACCGTGGATTGAAGCTGCAGCGCTTCCGCATCGTTCTCCACCTTTACCGCAAAGCTGACGGCTGTTGCGACCGCAGCCAGTCGTCTTCGCAGACGCAAAGATGACTGGCAAGCCGAAACCTCCACGTTCAAAACGGATGCTGCAGTGAGTGGAACCTGCCCAGCGGAAGACAGTCCCATCACCAGTGCCAGGCGGATGTCGCCGAGGAAACGATCCTTGAAGGTGGTGCACAGCTGATCCTTTGTCAGATCGCTTGGCAGGTTCATCGTCATGGTAATGTTGCCCAGAAGGACGACCGTGTCATAGACCGCCAGGCCGTCAGGAGCGCAGATGCGGCCGGCTCGGGCGCCAGTATATTCCAGCTTCCACTCCACATCTGGCTCGTTCTCCTTGTTCACGATAGGACCACACCTCAACTCCAGGCTGCCGGAGAGGCCGAAGGCAGACCCACCCGGAGAGTAGCCTTCCAAGCACGTTAAGGTTGCCATGGCATCGATCTCCCGGCTGTCGCTGGCATACTCGACAACGGCATAGGCCATTCCGGAGTTTTCGTCTGCATCGGCGATGAAGGGATAATCACCGCAAAGGCTGGGCGCACACTCCACGCGTGGAGTAAAGATTGGCTGCGCCTCCGGCTGTATGAGGTCGGTGGTGCACGTGGCCACCAAGTTGGACGGCACATAGCCAGGCGGACATAGAAGGTCGCAAACAGCGCCGAAGACTGGTCTGTTCTCGTCGTTTTGGCAGACCAGACGTCCCTGGTTCAAACCCGACGGTTCGCTGCACTCCAGCCTCTGGCACTGGGGATCCACGAACTGCCCTTGCTCGCAGCGGTAGACATTGTCAACCTTGAATCCAGGAGCACAGAGCACAGCGCAGATGCCGCCGTGTGGCAACGGATTGCTCGCTGAAATGTTGGGACAGTATTGACCATCTGCCGACGAATTCCAATCCCAGACAGCGAAGTTCTCCAGGCTCTGAACGTCAGGAGGCGCCTTGCATGTGGAGTTCTCGCAAGAAGGATATGGAGTCTCGAACACTGCGAAGTATCTGTCGAACAGCTTACAACTGAAGTTGCCTGTCGGTGTCATCCCGTTTGCGCACAGGAGGGGCCGAGTGTCATCCGAGGGCACCAAGGTGTAGTCCTGCACGTAAAACTCGTTCAGCATGTCACTCGGTAGCGGAGGCCCATTTGGAGGACCAGGAGGCGACGTACATGTCGGACAATTGCATTGCTCCGTCTTTCGCGCGATCTCCTCGCCCAGCTGGCTCCTCGTTTCCCCGCTGGCAGCTATACAATCGCCGCCACTGGCGCTTTTCCGCCTCCAGACGAAGCGACGTGTAGTCTGATCTCCCAAGAAATACCTTCCCATCTCGTCAGGCTCACATCGCTCCAGAGAGCAGCTCGTCTCGCCTTCATAGGCCGAGGCGCAGTTCACCTCTTTGTGCGTGGACAAAGCCCATACGTCGTTCATATCACGGCCCTCAATAGAAGAGGTCCGACCACTGCGCCCACCAATCACTACCACACGGTTGGCAGAGTCCACGGTGGCTGCAGGTGCCATGCGCCCACCAGGTGCCATTGATGCCGGATCAACCCAGTTCTGATCACCAAGTTGGAAGAACCTGAGCTCTGGCATCGTGGAAATGACATACTGCTCGCCGATCGGCTCGAGCATGTACCCATCGAGGTCCATGAAAGCATCTTCCGCAACAGTCACGTTGTAGACCTCGCCAGGCAGCAGGCCTTGAGGTGACAGCAGCGCATAGCTGCCTGCGGTGACCGCCGCCACACCGGGCACGTCGATTGTTGGCGACATGAAGGACCTGGGTACGAAGGTCACGTTCCCGGGTCCACCGGTCACAGGCTCGTTGAATGCGAGGAGGACGCTCCCCTCCGCTGGAAACTCGTGCAACGGCGCATCCAGGTCCTCCTCGTTTGCGGGCCGGCAATACGTCAAGTTTAGGCTTGGCCGATCCGATGCCTCTGGCTCGACGAAGAAGGTAATCGCCAACTCCGCCTCCAAAGAGGGATTGCCGCCACCCTCCAAGATGTTGTTTGTCCGCCGTGTTGCGTCCAGAAACAGGAACCGGGGCACGCGAAGGGTGACGGCCCCTCCGGAGGCCATGACATGGGGTGGGAAGGTCATGGTCAGACGATTGCCCCGGATCTGCACCTCCTGGCTCTCTCCCGGCAGCTCCGCCCGGCCACCTCCGGGAAGCTGCAAAGAGACGGCTGGCTTCTGGTCAATGGCCTTTACGATGTCCTCGCTGTACCATACGCTGAAGATGTGCCGCGATCCCGGCACCTGGGTCTCGCCCTGCGCAACGTCGGCGGCCACAGCGCGAGGACTGGCTGTGCCCTGCAGCATCTCCAAACACTTGAACTCCACCCGGATGGCTTCGCTCGCATTGCCCATACCAATGTCCTGCAGCGAGCCAGGTGCCAGTATCAATGTGTAGCTCTGCCCAGGCCGTAGCATCGGGAAGCCCCCAGGCGTCGGCAGTCTCACCTTCACGGCGCGGTGCTGTGGAAGCACGACGAGGGGTCCGGGCCTCCCTGGCACATACTCGCTGGTAGGAATCGTCGTCATCACATCAGTCTCGTTGCGCAGGAGCACTTGGCCCATCGAAGTCCACTCCACAGGGGCCGCGAAGTAAAGGAAAACTTCGATGTTCACTCGAGGAGGTACGTCCGTTGCACCTTGGAAGGGCCACGTTGCCAGAAGGTCTGGAAAGCCCTCCACAGCTTCGTCGGCCGGTGGAATTCGAGGCATGCCGGCACCGGTGTAATCGCTCGTGGTGACCACCCCGCTCAGCGTCGTAAAGGATCCGGCAGTAGTAGCTGCAACCTCGTTGCCCAATCGATCACGGACAAGCCCCGTAGGCAAGGAGACCATATATTCCATATCAGGCGTGTAGCGCTGTCCCGGCGGAAGCTTGAAGATTGCCTTCTCGCGCACTAGGACTGCCTCAGACACCGCAAGCTCCACCATGGCCCCGTAAGCGATCTTGGGCATCACCTGGAGGCTGCCGTGTCCAATCTCCACAGCCTCGCTGAAGGTCAAGGTAAGCACAGCCCAGGGCTCGACTCCTGTCGAGCCACTGCCGGGCATCATCGACATGAGGCGCGGCGCCTCTCGATCTTCGAGGATGTGGACCTGGAGCCCCGGACCGGCCAGATGACGGAAATGGTTTCCAGCCCTGTCCTGGACTACGTGGGCATCGATCTCAACTTGGTAGCGCCGTCCCTGAAGAAGTGGCACGAGTGGCCGAAGGACGAGCTCCTTCCCGTTCGGCGAGATCGTCGCTTCTCTGACATCCGAGTCATCCATTCCTTCTCCCAGTTCCGTGTCATTCTCGTATGTGTAGTTGCCAGGCAGCTCGAGGAAGCGCGCCACGTGGCCGTGGGGCCGCCCAGGCTGCGGCCTCACCTGGACCTCCTCCCCGAAGAAGAGCCGGAAGACGTCTGTGGGAAGCGCAGGAGGCTCCCCCATCTCGATGGACCCGGGCAGGATCATGAAGGGCTCTCTGTCCGTCAGGTACAGGTCTTCAACACCAATGTACGACTGGTAAACGAAAGCAGAAGCTTCCTCCGTCCCCGGGATCTGGCCACCAAGCACGTAGATGGTGTCGTCCTGCGTCACCTCTGCCCTGAAGTGGATGCCGACACCGTGCCAGCTGAGGAGTTGAAACATGTCCCATCCCGCTGCATAGCTCTTCGTCTTGCAATGCCAATGAGCGCCACCGTCTGGACTAAACCAAACATCGCTGAAAACCGCAGTGCAGAGACTCTCCCCCGGGGCGCACAGGTGGCCTCCGAGGAGGAAGAGTCCAGCGGTGGAGGTGGCCAGCAGCTTGGGGGATCGACGGAGGCCGAAGCCCAGTGGGGCGGCACGGCTGGGATCGTCGGCACGCCCACCTCCAACTCGTTGAACCCTTTCGGCATCCGGGGCCACAAACCTCCAAATGGCTTCGCTGCTGTCCGGCGAGACATCCGCTATTACCAGCTGCCAACCCCCCAAGATCGCCAACGCATGATCTAGAAAGGTTGCTGGGAAGCTGGGCGGCACTTCCTGACCAAAAGGGATGGCGCGGGATCTGGGCATATGCATCCAGGAACGCCCAATGTCACACGTCTTCCACAGGGTTCCAGAATCGTCATTGCACTGCCCACCAAGAATCCAAACACAACCGTCCTTGTCCACCACCGAGGGCGAGTGGGCGATAAGGGGAATCGCTCGAAAGAAGTCCTGGGAAATCACGCCCTCAACCTGCGTCCAGTCGACACCAGTCTGAGAGACCCAGGTATCGGCCAGGCAAAAGCCTTCGGACTCGCCCCCGACGAGAAGAAAGGTGCCATGGACGTGGTGCAGCATTGCACCGGCCCTTGGTGTGAAGCGCGGCTCACGGAAATTTGGGTAGCGCACATATGGAGCGATCAGCGAAAACGCCGAGGGCGCTGAGTGGAAGACATACTCACCCTCCTGCAACCCTCGGAAAGGGTTGCCGGCAAAGTCGCGAAAGATCCCGTGGTCGAAGGTGACGGTCACCTCTCGATCTAGGCCAAAGTCCATCGCGGGGTTGATGACAACCATGGAGCCCTGAAGTAGCACATAGCCCACCCCGGGCAAATTGCTCGGGGCGGAAAGGGAGATTTCCTCCTGCATACCATCGCTGATATTTATGGTGCCATTGACATCCGCCTGCAGGTCTTCGTTGAAGAACAACGTAATGTTGCTGTCGGTGGCTGCATGGCCCATGTGTGCCGGCACCTGCAGCAGGATCTCCGGAAAGCGGCTGTCATCTGGCTGGACCCAAAACTCGAGGCCGGAAGTCAAAGGCAGCAGAGGGTTCCCGTCCTCGTCCCGGAAGACTCCCAGCACGTGGCTGCGCAAGGCATGAAGCCTGCCAGGCCGCAGCCCGGAAGACACCAGCAAGGCCTGCCTGCCATCGAGAAGGATGTGCTCCGCGGCGACGTCAGATGTGACCTCGATGCCCATAACTTCTTCATCTGCCACCAACTCTGAGATGCCATCGAAGCACCTCGAGGCGTTGCCCGGAGAGCAGTCCACAATCAGAAGTCGTCCAGCCCCAAACTGGACTCGAGCCGAGAAGTTGACTGCCATGGTGGCCCCTTTTGCGGCATACCATTGGGGCTTCGGGCTGAGTGCGAAGGCCTCGTCGTCGTGTTCGTCTTCACCGTGGCTGAGACGACGAGGCGGGCTGCGAGGCGGCTGCGAATGCGGCCCTTGCTCTTCGGGCGGCTTGGGCCCTTTGCCCGATGGGAAGACTGCGTTGACACTCAGGAACATGTAGCTCCGGTCGATGACCTGGAAGGCAGGAAGACGCCCGAGAGGCCCCGATGCAACAGGCCGGCCCTGGACCTGCAATGCTCCATGCGTGTAGCCAATGGCATACTCCATCCCACGAGGAAGAGCCGGGGGAAGGCAGGTCACCGTAGCATGCGAAGCATGGCAGCTTGCTGCCGCGATCATCACTGCATCTGCCATGGTCGTGAAATTCGGGCGCATTGGACCAGCGGAGCTGTCGTCTCCCCACATTTTGGTACTCTGGTTGTCATCGCTGTTGTTCTCATCCTCGACATCATGCTGGTGCTCATCACTTCGGGAGGCATTCTGCTCTCGGATGCCATACACACTCCCATTGAGTTCTCTCGTTGGCACGAGGACAAAGTCTCCCGAACCCACCTGGATGGGCCGGTCAAACGTGATCTGCACGGCCGAGGTTTGCGGAACCATCAGCTCTCCATCTGCCGGAAAGGTCGCCACGATTTCCGGATCATCTGCAATTTCATCCTCGGAGTTTGCCACCTCGAAAACCAACTCAGCTGGTCCGCTTCGTTCTGCGAAAACACCCGCGTTGCCAGCCATGTCCAGAAATAGATCTTCCTGCACGTGCAGCCTGTAGCCATGGCCATACTCCAACGACGGCAAGTGCGCCAGGTCCACACTGACGATGGGCCCCCTCACTTCCAAGCTGGCTGCTGGAATGGTGACTGACCGGCTTGCTGGTATGAAGCTGCACGGAAACGAGCAGTTCCTGCGTGGCATACAGGCACCATTCTCGCTGCAGCGATCTCCACCGTTGTCCGGGACCAGCAAAAGTGGGGAGGCGGATGTGTCGAGCGGTTGCAGAGACTCGCTGAAGACCAGCTCCAGCCCCCTGGCTGAGGCATCCTGGTCAAAGATGGTCGGCGCAGCCCGACCGTCTATCATTGCGGCAACGAGATGTGGTGGCGTAACATCCCGTTGCAGCGCTACGACATAATGGCGGGACGCCCCTTCGGACTGGACATTGCCGACTGTGTCAATAGCCAACTCTGGAGGAACCACGAGAGCATAGGTGAATCCTGGAAGCAGCGGCCTCTCTGGCACCACCTGCAAAAGACTGCGTAAGCCACCACTCTCCTCGAAGTGCACATGCCACAGTGCGGTCAGGGACCAAGAGCTGACCTCGTGCCTGCCGCAGCCGATGCCACAGTATGGTGGTGGCATGGACTCCAGCATGATGGAGCTGTTCCCAGGCAGTACGGCTTCATCAAACCGAATCGAGAAAGTGTCGTGCATCTGCATCTCGCGGTGCATGGGTAACTCGACCTCCGGACCATCCGTATCATCGCTGATCTCAATGATCTCAGGGTGCAAGGGCATGTCGAGAGCTCGATTGCCAGCCAGATCGAGAAGTGCGGACGCAGAAGATCGCAAAGAGTACCTGCGACCTGGATGGAATGGGCCATGGATGGTGACCCGGTTGCTCTCCACCGTTGCATCGTAGTAGAGCTCGGCCTCGGAGTCTGCATCGGTCAGCTCAAGCATTCCTCTGTTGCCAATCGCACCCTCGAACATGACAGCCTCTGAGAAGATCAGCACCACCGTGCCGTGCGGCTCTTCTGTGATCTGCACAGCGAGTATCACTGGAGGGATGATGTCGCCCTCCTGGATGGAGAAACTCCCACCATGGTAGGCCGCGGCCGCCACCGGCCGGCCCTCCGCAACGAAAAGGCCCTCTGGCATCACCAGGCGAATGCTCTGGCCGAAGGCAAGGACCTGCGGCAGCCGCCAGGTGACGATCCTGCGCCGGACATCGGCGAATCGGCGCACTTCCAGCGATGCGGCGGAACCGTCCGCGAAGGTTGCCAAAGAGCAGCGCTCGGGATCCTCGTGTGAGCGCGTCGCATCGCAAAAAAGAAGGCTGCCCGTTCCCACTACGACCTCCTCACTGAAGTACATCGTGATCGACGTGTCGGCGGCCACATACTGCGCCCCTGGCGCTGGAAAGCAGCCATCAGGGAGCACCCTTGGCCTCGCGATATCGACAGTGGGATCCTCGCCGGTGTCGATTTCCAGCTCGTACTGGGCAAGGGGCCCTGCCAAGCTGCCTGGTCGGCTGTCTGCACCCATGAAGCTGTAGGGTGGCACGACGACCTTCAGTCTGCGGGGCAGATCGTCGGGGAGAAGAACTCGAAACTCCACAAGGCTCGGAAGCAAGACGAAGCTGCTGGCATCCCAGGGCTCCACGTAGACACTCAGCAACAGCGTGTCGCTGCTTTCGTTCATGGGCTGCAGGTTGTCGCAGTCGAAGCTCGTGCCACAATCCCAGACTTTCAGATCTTCTCGCATCAGCGTCGTTCCGGGAAGAGAGCCGTTCTGATAAACTCGCTGCGTGAAGTACAGAAAGCCCGTAACAAGAGTTTCCGGAGTTGATGAGTTGATCGCAACCATGTGGGTCGCCCGTAGGATCTCTGGAGCACGTGTCACGTTCTCGTCTACATCGAACCTCCAACTGCCAGGCCCGGTGACGTTAGAATCCAACATGGGCAGCGGATTGTCCATCATGTCATACAGCACTCCCGGTCCACTGGTGGTAAGTACGTACGTAGCTCCCGTCAGATCTTGGCATGCGCCTTCACAGACCGCAGAGGGAATTAACGTCACCACTCGGCCATCGATGAGAGCTCGCCCTGGAAAGTCGGAGCTTTCCATCGCAAGGCTCTGCACGTCAACCCGAAACCGAGGTCCACTCTGATCTTCCACATCCCAGAGCTCGAAGAAGCCATGTCCAGCCTTGATCTCTTCCGTGAAGCTCAGTTGGATGATCTCCTGCTCGGTAGCATTTCGATTGTTCGCTGGATGGCAGGCTTTCACATCCAGCTCAGGCGCTTGTAGATCGTGCGAGAAGGATATCATGGCTGCTTCCTTCGGGAAGTTGCCAAGCATGTCCTGCACTGCCGTCGGCGGTATGTGGACCTCGAATTCCTGCGGCACTCGCCGCCCGCGAACGTTCACCGGAACCTGAAGGTTGACGTAGATCCTCGCAGTGCGGGTGTGCAAATCCTGGTACCTCGTCTCGCAGACTTTGATGGGAAGCACAAACACGGGTGATGCCAGCACCTGAATGTCAAAGGTAGCTTCCAGAACCGTCACGTCCATCGGAGGGCTCATGGGGCCCATGAGCCGCCGGCTGAGTTCAACAGTTTCATTGCTGCAGTTTGTGTCGTTGAGCACACATGGAGCTTCCGTGGTCGTCAAGCTGGTGGTTGTCGACGGCATGGCCTCGCAGCAGGTCTCGTTGTCCAGCTCTGAGCAGGCATCTGGGTCGGCACACCTGTACCAGGTCGCGTTGTCGATCAGCTGCCTCCCCTCTCCGCAGCTGAAGTTGTAGTCACCGCAAGTTGCCGCCGCCGGGATCAGGACCGAACGGTTTCCCTCCACGATCTCTGGCCTGTCGATGAAGAGCCCCTCGTCCACGACCAGGCGGAAATCTCCCCCAGCAGCAGGCAGAGGGTTGGCCTCCCCACCATGATGGTGGCCCAAGTGGCTGAGGTGAATCATCGCTTTGAAGGGCAGTTCCGGATCGAGCGTCACCTGGCCCTCTGCTGGAAGTCTCCAAAGCTCTCGTCCTTCCAAGTCCTGGAAAGTCAACTCTCGGTTGCTGGTGTTCAGCTCCAGAATACGCTCGTTCAGGTACAACTCTATATCCGAAAGTTTGGTAGGGTGACATCGCCACTCCTGCATAGAGTTGAAGAGGATCCGCAGTTCGGTGACTGCCAAGCGGAACTCAACGCCTGCCTCGCTGACAGTGTTGAAGTCTTCAGCAATCAAAACGCCGTTCGATCCAACCACGGCAGTCTGATTTGCGGCAACCCAGAAGGTGGCTCCTTCTGCCAATGGCAGTGGGAAGGGATTCAACATCACCATGTTCCGGACGAAGAAGACTTCCTCAACGGGAACCTCCTTTATGAACACTGCCTCCACCGTCACGTTTTCACCCGAAATCTCAGTGTGCCAGATGTAGATCTGGAAGAAGCCGCTCCCGGCCTCGACATCAAAGTCGAAGATCAACGGAGCGAACCCCACCTCCGGGTTGACATCGACGGCACCTCGTGGCATTTCCAGGCGCGGCCGCGCCCCGAGCCGTGGGACCACGGCGCTGCGAACACCGAAGTCGCTATCCACGTCCTTGACTGGCTCATCGAAGATCAGCAGCACCGACTCCATCGCCGGATCGATGTGGCCGGAGTTGTTTGCTGGCTCTGATGCTGCCAGCACTGGACCGTCAGTGTCCGGATGCACTGAGAAGTGGAAGCCGGACTCTGCCAGCGAGTTCTTCTGGAGTTCCCCCACAGTGACGGCATCCGTGAAGGCTGCCTCTTCGATTTGCAGGTGGTATGTCCTTCCGGCATCAGCCCATGGAACCATCCGACCTTGATCGTCGAGCCCGGCTGGAAGCAGAGACAGCCGCCTTCCAGCAAGGTCCAGCCGCACGCAGCCCCGGAAGAAAAGACCTTCCTCGCAGAGGTCTTGCGACACATCGAATCGGAACCTCTCGTTGCCGTCCTCCATCACCACGAACTTCGACATGCCAGGTTCCACCTCCTCGGAGAAGTACAGGTGCACGAGCATCCTGTCGATGGTGAGCTTGGAGACTGACATCATCGGCCAAGTCCACACTATGCTTGGGGCAACATGATCCTCTGGGCGAGTCGTGAACACGAACGAGAAATGCTGGTCGAAATGGCGCACGACCCCGGCTGGAAGCGTGAAGTTGTACGATGTTCCTGGATGTAAAGGCCGCAGAGGTAGCAGCATGATCTGGCTCCCCAGAAAGAAGACCCGCGAAGGATCAGCAACTTTCAGATGCTGCTCGTCGGGAGTTTCCGAGGCAGGGTTGATCTGTCGAAGCTCGGCCTCCAAGTCGCTGCTGGGATCGGCAAGCGCCGACACACCTTCGAACTGCAGCATCACAGAAGTGCTGGCAGCAGCCTCCTTGAAGCCTTCGTTGGAGGCGATGGTAGCCTTCGGTGGCGGCAGCCGCGTGAAGAACTTCAATGCAGCCCCTGCAAAACGGTGTGGCTCCGGCCACGTGGCTAGATCGGCGAGCCCGGAGCCCACTTGAAGGGTATAGAGCTCGCCGGGAAGCAGTTCTGGAACGACAACCAGCACTCCGTCCTCCTCAGCAGTCCCGACCATGGCTGGAACCTGCTCCGGTGACAGCGGCTCCTTCTCCAATGGCTCGGCTGCCAGCACCGCTGCGTTTCGTCCCAGGATCTGCACCGGCTCCCGGAAGTAGAAGCGGAAGCGGGCGCCGGCGGGCATCGCAGGGGGCGGAGCGTTATCGGCCAGCCCCCACTTTTCGGCCTCCCCGACGATCTGCTGTTGCAACCGATACCACACTGCACAGCCTGGCCAGTCTTCGGGCTCTCCAGCTACAGAAATGTTGGAGCAATCCACCTCCACGGCCACGAGCTCGGGAGGCGAGCGGTCGAAGACGTCTTCTGCAAGGACAGAGAAAGTGTACTGGAACTGGCCGGCAGCTGTTGCACGTAGCCCATCGAAGTTCAAAATCACGCCACTCTGGATGGACACATTGTATGAGAATCCCGACACAAGATCCTCCGGTGGATTGATGATCACCTTGTCCCCGACGAAGAGCATATCCTTGTGCTGGAACGTCTGCTTGAGTGGGCAGACATCATGAACAGTCCAGTTCCAGCAAAGCTCCATGACGCTGCCCATGGGGTGCGGGCTGACCACGGAGCTGAATTGCAGAACCAGGTTCTCGTGCCTGAAGATGGCTTGCTCGGGAGCGGGGTAGAGAGCCCAAGTCAGCTCCGGAGGCCGCGAGTCCTGGACTCCTCCCTGTGCTGGCACTCGCACAGTGAAGTCGTCCAGCCCGAAGATTGGCCCATCCGGACAGCGCCCCCGGAAACAGGAGACCCGGTGCTCCCACTCTCCTGGCGCCTCGTACTCTTTGGAGCTGTGGGCCAAGTTGCCGCGACGGTCCTGGAGTGCTCCGGGGCCGAAGACCACCTCGTAGCTGGCACCCATTTCCAGGCCGATGCTGGGGCGCACGGTTACCATTCCGGGCAGGTACGGGTGCTGCACGATCTCAGGCATCACATCCACTACCGCGGCGGGACCTCGCTCTTGGTCCGCCACACGCACCACGGAAAGTGGTCCAGGGCCACGCAGGGCCACCTCATCGAAAAGGAAATGGAACTCCGTCATCCTCGTCAAAGCCCCGCTGAGCGGATTGGTGGAGGTGGCGTCCACGAGGCGCGGCCCGGATACGTCCTCGGTGGCATTCTCTGGATCTTCCGTTCGTAAACGAAGGCCGTGGACGGGAGAAATCGGAAAAATGGTAGTGTTCTGGTGTAGGAAGCACTCGCCCTGCACACTGACCTCGTACTCCATGCCGAGAAGCAGCTCTGTCGTGTGTCGTATGGGCACCACGATCACGCGGGGTCGGAGAAAGCGCAGCTCCCGGCACTGCATCCGCTCCTCGTGTCCCATGCGCGAGATCAGCGCCAGTGTCCCGTCACCAAGCTGCACGTCCACCGCAGTGTGGACAAGGAAGCTGAAGTTGGTAGACGGCATAGTTCCCAAGAAGTGAGGGCCGTCAGACACAATGTCCTCGATCACATCACTCGTCACACCCGCGGACAGCTCGTGCCCATAGCGGGTGACCGGCACCACCATGAACCTCTCCGAACCGGCTGGCAGCATCGTCGAGATATGCGCGCGATATGCATCTACTCGGCAGCACGAGGTCTCCTCCTCCGGACGCTTGGGCACAATGGCGACGGGCTGTGGCATCAGCCGACGACGGAGGCTGTCGACGATGTAAACTCTGTACTCTGTGATAGGATCCTCGTTGATCACTGTCTCAACAGAGTTCTGGCCAAAGTACAGGTCAGCAAGGAAGTACCCTTCGCGCTCGTCCTCGTCCTTCTCGATCCGCCCCACTCCACAAACTCGGCAGCGGGTGGTGGGGAAGGGCTCCACGATGTCCGGAACGTAGGACAAATCAACATTGTCTTGCGGGCAGCTCAAAGAGAACGTGGTTGTGTATTCCACGCAAGGATCTATCAATATGTCTGGAACACACACCTCTCCTGGCATCATGTTTAAGCATCCAGAGATGGCATAGAGCGGGCAAGCATTTCCACAAGGCTGTGGCAATACTGTGGTCGTGGTCTGGCTGGTCGTGATACTGGTTGAACTGGTGCTGGAGACGGTGGAGCTTGTCCCCGTGCCTGTCACTGTGGTGCCCGTGCGGGTGATGGTGCTGGTTGTCAGAGTTGTGGATGAAGTGGTGGTCGATGAGCTCAGCGTCATGGTAGTGATGGAGGTGGAGGTTCGCGAGGTGGAGGTCCCTGAGGTCGTCAATGATGTAGCAGTACTTGTCGTCGCGGTCTCGGTTGTACTGCTGACTGAAGTCGTGCTTTCAGTTAAGGTCGTGGTTGTCCCTGTCGTGCCCAGGTATGTTGTCGACGTGGTGGTGGTGTTGGTCAACGTCGTTGTCGTGGTGCCTGTGGTTAGTGTGGACGATGATGATGTAATGCTGCTAGAGGTCGATGTGACAGATGTCAGTGTCGTTGAAACCGTGCTCGAGCGCGTTGTGGACGTAGTCGTCGCAGTTGTGGTTGAACTCCTGGTGCTCGTCAGAGTTGTATGGGTTGTCGACAGCGTGGATGTTGACGACCGGCTCGTCGTCGTGTGTGTACGGCTGGTGACCGTCAAAGAAGCAGTCATAGTGGTAGACGAGGATGCGGAGGAAGTGGAGCTTGTGGTCTTCGTGGTTTGAGTGGAACTCGAAGACGTTGTCACTGTCGTCGTGGATGAACTCGTGGTCTGAGTGGTGGAAGACACTGTAGTGCTTGAGCTGAATGTGGTAGAACTGGTGGTGGTTGTGCTAGTAGTGTCACAAAATGGCGGTGCTCTGTCGGTGCTGAAGACGCTCATAGGACAGCGGCCGTAGCTCCCGATGTCTGCGATGCTAATCTCCTGTGCCTCGGACGAGAACGACACTGCCTGGAGAAGCAGCCAGACCACAAGCCACTTCTGCGTAAATCGACCCATCTGCACATCAGCACTCCCGAGAGAAACTGCGGATGACGCCTTCGACCCAAATCTTCATCTGGTCCACCATGATGCTGCGAAGGAGGAGTGGAGCTGGTCTTACATGGAAGTCCAATCGCATAATTTACATCTGGT
>Ga0215182_1018696_pt1 | contig 15730 bp, 1 predicted proteins | sample APAC3nscriptome_FD_174781 | JGI IMG/M metagenome (GOLD analysis project Ga0215182, IMG submission 174781) | Metatranscriptome of coral microbial communities from Popa Island, Bocas del Toro, Panama - APAL C3 (Eukaryote Community Metatranscriptome) | ecosystem: Host-associated > Invertebrates >... | reverse complement strand
GCCCACTTTAATAACTCTCCCGGCGTGGTGAGCCCGGGTCCATCTTTGGTACCAGTGAAACCCCATTCATTAACGTGCACCGCGCCACAACTTTTCATTTTTTCATGACCACCGCCAGCCTCGTGAGGAGCATCGTAGCTTGCTGCCGAATCTGAGCTGAGTCGCCAAACCTGGAAAGACTGTGGAGAGCCTGCTCGCCGCCGAGCTTGCTGACTTCGACGAGGTTTGAATCCGACGAACAAACCACGATCAGTAGCTCGGCAATTGTCGATGTGGGACCTTGGGACAGCATGATCCTCTCCCACGGGGTGCCCAAAACTCTCGTCATCGCGGTCTTGTGGTTGTAGGCCTGGGTGATGTGCTTGCAGCAGTACCTCAGGAAGTCCTGTCCGCCTTCCTCCGAGATCACGAAGCGTGCGCCGAAGTCTGCGGCAAACCAGGATGCCATGATGGACTGCAGGGCAGAGCGCACGCAGGCAGTGGCCCTCACGTAGAGCAAAAGCTTTGCTCGATCTGCATCCGCTGGGTCGTAGAGAACCTTCGGCTGTATCTGCTGGGCGACGATGTGCTGCACCTTGATCAACTGCGCGAAAGCGGCACCTCGCACGGTGACCGACTGAGCCGCCTCCTTGGGGTGCGCGGGGACCATCACAGCCAAGGCATAGAGCAGATGACACAACATCGTGCTGAAGATGGGCCCTTCCTTCTTGGGCCCCGTGAGATCTTGCAGCCGCTGGTCCTCCTTGAGCACCTCTTGCGCTAACTTGTCTATGAGCGCTGCAGGTGGGGGGCCGCACTCCGCCACCGGCGGAGCACCCGCCGGAGCTCCGTCGGATTGGGCGGGAGGCTCCTCGTTGGTGCGACCAGCCTTCGAGTCCAGCGGCGGGAGAGTGACTGCATTCTGGGACACCAGCTCCTTGCCCCTCGGCGCCATGGCCGTCTCCAGGTCCAGGGAGGGAGGCGCCGCCAGGGGCGGCTTGATGCACTGCCCGATCATGAAGGACACCAGGCAGCGGAACTCGTGTTCGTTGGGCAGGCCGAGAAGTGGCTCGTGCAGCCACCTCGCGATGGTGTCATAAGGGCCCTCTCCACCACTGGCGAGGCTCTCGATCAGCACTTGCTGCTGCCCGTGGAATCGCCTTAAGAACTCGCTGGCAATGTTCTGGGCGTTCAGTGGGAGCCGGATGCTGGACACCACTGCAATGAGTAGCAACGCTGCCAGCTGCAGGGACTTCTCTGGGAGCGTGAGACACTTTGAGACCACCCGACTGTCGATGGAGTGCACAGCAGTCTGCACAAATGCCGGCAGCTCGATCAAGCACCAAGCAGAGGCCACGCAGCCGAGCTGCTGGGAGTCCTTCCATTGATACGAGATGCACTTGCCGGCTGAGGCAGCGAGGCCTCGAATCAGCTCCGTGGAGCCACGGAGCCAGTGGACGCGTGTCTTGCACTCGGGCTGCTTGCTGCTATCTTGTCTCGTTGAGCTTGTGATGCCAGCTGCAGCCTCCTGAGCATCGAGGAGCCGGTTCCGCCGAACGACCTGAGCCTCTTCCAAGGATACCTCTTCCATGACCAGGACAGCATCCGGATCAAGCGTATCAGCCTGGCTCTTCAGCTTCTCTTCACTGGCTTCGTGGGCAAAGAGCGTCAAGATCAGCCACAGGCTCCACGTCCTGGCGTAGTGATCGCCGGGCTTCTCCGCCCATGCGAGTATCTGCGTGAGGAAGCCGGCTCGTGTCACGTACTTGGACGTGTTGCTGCTGGCACGCGCCGCAGCACCGTTCCGCAGAGTCTCGGCAAGTTGGGGGCACTCAACTTTTCGTGCCAACGTGCGCTCCACGATGGCCGCGAAGTGGACGTTCGTCGTTGAGATGAAGAGCACATGACACATCACTGCCACCATCAGGCGAAGCATGTGTCGCAGCTCGCGGACATCCCAAATCCCGAATGTCCGATGGATCGCGTGGCTCAGCTGCCTGGCGCGGGCTTCCGCTTGGAGCGTGGAGGAGAAGAGGCAGTGTACCTGGCAGAGGCTGCCGAAGAGACGAAGGCCATGGTGTCTCAGGATGGGATTTGGATGATCAGCCCACATGCGGAGCATGATCGGCAGAAAGACGTCCATGTGGGCCAGCCCGAGGAAGTCAAAGCACCAATCCAGGGTGTGGCCAGACACCATGGCCAAGTACAGCGACGCACACCTTTCCAGGAGGCTGACGCTTTGCAGCACCGCCACCGTGCCCTGCTCATCAAAGACTGCATCACGCCAGTGATGAAGCTGTGAGAACATGCTGACGGAGTGCTTCGCAGCCCGGCGGTCCTGGATGTAGCGGTATGCATCTGGCAGGCACAGCAGCCTGGCAATTGCGGCACCAGCAAGAATCTTCGCTTCCGGCAAGAAGAGCGTCTCTGATGTGTCCTCGGACCTTTCGCTCTGCCCAATGGCAGCTCGCATGGCCGCCTGCTGTGCCGGCGTGGGCAGCAGCATCGTGGAGCAGACACCAATCATACCTTGCTGCACTAGCAACCTTTGCATGTCTTCGTTGACGTCGAAGACCAGACGTCCGGCGAGTTGCATTGACAGTTCCAGGATGGATTCGGTGGAGTCTCGAAGCTCCTTGTCCTCCTTCATCGGCCAGTCTCCCGCATGATGGCAGTAGAAGGTCACGTGGTCGCGCCAGTTCTTGACGATGCAGCCATCTTTGCTGACCTTCGCACCGAACTCCGCAGGGAAGAGGTCGAAGATATTGGACAAAATGCGCAAGACCATCCCCTGCGCCACGACCAGGTCTTCATGGCGCTCCCAGCCTTTGGCCATCTGCTGTGGGAGCTCCTCCTTGGACTGAGTCGGCGTGATGCCCGTGTGTGCTACATCCTCTGCCATGCGCTCTATGGCGGCCTTCTGCACTCGGGACTGATCAGCCAGACGTTTACATAACCACGGCACGTGGCCCCCAGTCCAGATCCGCTCCAGCAGCCTCGTCTCGCTGTGGGTGATGAAGCTGTGGATGAGGGCGACCATAGCGCCGACCAGATCAGGCTGCAGCTCGCACATGGGGATCATAGCGGCAATGACGGTATCAGAGAGGAACTCGTAAGGGCCGAAGTAGGAGTTCCTCCAAGTCTCAACGCGCTTTAGGATGAGCCCAAACAGCACCTTGCGGAAACTTATGGCCTCTTCAGGGTCCAAGGTGCTGCGTGCCGAGACGTAAAGCAGCCCTTGGAGAGTGGACTTGGAGAAGACCTCGGATACCTCATCAAGCTCGTAGAGGGAAGAGCCAAATGCTTCGAGCCACTTCTGGACCAAGTCTCGGCGCGCAGAGTAAGACGAGCGGGCCAGGCCCAAGAAGGGCATCACGCTGGGCATCTCCAGGATGCCATTCAGAACCTCTGCAGTTCGAGTCGCAGTCAGTCCCACGAAGAGTTCGGACAGCGACATCACTCTGGCGGCACCTGAAGAGGGGCTTCCGATAGCCGTCAGGACCGTGTCCAAAATCTGCAGCATGTGGACATGGACATCATAGCAGGAGGATGCTAAGGCGATCATCGCCTGTGATGTGGACGCTGCGAGCTCATCGAGCGGCCCTGTCAAAATCCGTCGGAAGCTCTCCAAGCAGTTTGCTTTCAAGAAGGCTGCGCCAGCGAGGTGTGGCTGCTGTCCCTTCGTGAGCATCTCGGTGAGGAATTCACAGGCACGCTGTCGGAGCCCGAGTGTTGGCGCGCTGCAGATGAGCGCCAGCAAGTACAGCGTGAATTTCGGCTTCAGATTCGCGAAGTGGGCGACTTTGGTGCTGAAGGGCGCCAGGGCAGCTCCCAGTGCCTGCTGGCATTCGAGGTCTAATGCCAGGCCAGGCATCTCCCGCTGGATCTTGCTTCTGCCTTCAAATTGCAGGTCGTTGGCGAAGTCCAGCGCACCAGCGACAAGCTGCTCAAACTCGCGGCCCTTGCTGCCGGCGAAGAGTTTGGGACCTGAGAGGAGGACCAAGCTGATAACGCAGTGGATCCAGGGAAGTCGCAGGTCCGGTAAGTCAGGCTCTTGGAGACGATGTGGCATCTCTTGCTTGATTTGCTCCTTGGTTTCTAGGAGCCGCTCCATGAGACCAAGCTCGATCATGAGCTTGTGGTCGTCAAAACGCTGCAGGAGGAAGGCCAAGGCATAGACCTTTGCGTGCACGCACGCCCCCGGATCACCGTAGAGGTCGGGATCCGACGCAAGGCTTGTCAAGAAGTGCCATGCAGCGTGGCTGTTCAGCAAACACGCGTTTCCTTTCGGCACGTGGGCTGCCCGAGACAAGAGGTGGATGAAGCAGCGGCGGATTCCGGCTTCGATGCGGCTGAGCTGAGGTATCTTCAGATGCTTCCAGGTGGTGTCCTCGGGCTTTTGCTGCTCCATTTCGAACTCCAGTCCTTGCGCTTGACCTCCTGATGCTCGTGCCTCTGCTGATAGCAGCGAGGGGAAGGCTTTCTCCGAGATTCGAAGAACATCCGGCATGTGCGGTGGCAAGCAGGGCGAAGTGCTCACCGAGCTCAGCAGGAAGCACACGGCCAATGCCTCGAAAGGCTCGGGTGACTGGCGCAGAATCCGAACTAACATTGGCAGCAAGTCGACGCAAACGAAGGAGTCGAAGTGAATGGACTGAGCCTTCTCCAGGAAGACTTCCTGGGAGCCACTGCTATCCTTGACCTGCACCGTTGCAAGAGCGGTGAGGAAAGCCAAGCACCACTGCATGCGGCCACGGCTGTCCAGCTTCGGCCCCACCACCGCCGGGGCCTCCTCGTCCTCATCGTTATAGCCCTCGATCTTGTGCTGGTCCGCCTCCAGCCCCGCCACGGCCTGCTCCAGAAGTCGGGCAACTCGAAGATGAATGTGTCGTGTGAGCATCGGCCCCTGAACGCGTCGCCCACCTTCGCTTGCCACCTTGTAGAGCACGGGCATGTAGAGCGTAAACTCGGCATCCAGCAGAGGGACGGACATGTCCAAGATGCGCAAGATGAAGTCGTCCAGCTCTGGCAATGCCTTGTAGTGCTTGCCCACAGTTCTCGTCAGTGCCACAACCATGCACTGCTTCACGGCAGCTGACTCGCTGAACTGCGACAATGCCTCCAAGAGCTCTGCAAGGAGCTCGTGCTCACGTTGGGCGAGGATGCCGCAGAGTCCCTTCGGGTTGTCCATGACCAGAGCTGTCTCCAAGCCCACAGCCAATCGCTTCAGCCCGGTGTGGCTCAATGCACGCTCCTGAAGCAAGCAGACGAAGATGCGCAGGAAGCCAATGGCCTGCTTGGGCTTCAGCCCCGTCTCCTCGATGGGGCTGATCAAGCAGCGTGTAAGCAAAGCGCACGAGAGTTCCGGGTACTCCCGATACTCGGCAATGAGGATGTCGCAGACAGAAGTAAATCGATGGAGCCCTCCATACAGGCAGACCTCTGCGATCATGTTTTGAACGTCCGGGTTCGGCCAACTGATGAAGAAGGGGATCAGCTGTGCGATGATCTGCAAGTTTGCTGGAGTGTCCAGGTACTTCTTGAAGATAGGCTGAGTCCAGCAGTGCCACAGGAACTTGGTCGTCACGTGCACGAACATGTCTGACAGCACCACCTTGAGGTTCTTGTGATTTTGCACCTGCTCTGCCAAGTTCTTGAGGTACTTCGCCATCGGGAACTTGCTGAAGGCTGCATGCAACGCCTCGACAACCTCCGGCCTGTGTGGCTCGGCCTCCTCGGGGGGAGGGTCCCTCTGGTCATGCTCATCCCCAGCAAAGGTGCCGAAGGTCAGCAGCTCCACGGCAGAGAAGTAGAGGAACTCCTGCTGGCCGCGCCTCTCCTCCACCTCCGAGAACTTGCGGCCACCACCGCCGCCGCCAAGCGACGACCCGATTTCGCCTTTCGCCGCTGAGACAGGATGGAGTCCCTTGCGCCGGCTCCTCTGGTAGAGGCTTGCGGTCTTCCCCAATCCGCGGGCGGCCGGCGAGCCCGGGATTGCAAGGAGCTTCTTGTAGGCCTCCGTCTGCTTCTTGGGTGCTGAGGAGATGGCATCCTGGTGCTCCACCAGGGCCTCGTATTGCTCTGCCCGCCGTGCTTCCTCTTCCGTAATGAGGCCATATAGGCTGGACTCGAACTTCGGAGCTTCCATGTTCACTACGCACGCAGTGACCTGCTGGTACATGCACCGGACGAAGAGCTCCAGCATCTGTGCATTGCCGTACATGACTTGCCGGACACGGTTGATGTTACAGCCTTCCGAGATGTACATGATCATGGCCATGAAGAAGGGCAAGTCCGGCTCCTCCACGCACGACACCAGATGGATGATGTTGCCCATGTCGCTCTCCGCAAGCTCCTTGTGGATCTCTGACGAGTTCCACAAACAGTTTCGCACACTGGCAAGTAGGAGGCGGCGCAAGAGCCGCCGCTGATCCTCGTCCGCACGGTGCAGTGTAGCACCAGGCTTGAGCTGACGGTAGGCCTCGCAGATCGTGGAAAGGTGTCCTTCTTTGGAGATCAGCGCCCCGCTCCGCAGCATGCTGATGTTGTGAACGATGACCACGCTGTATCGACAGAGGTGCGTTTCCAGAAGGTGGTCCACGATGAACTTTAGTGCTTCGCCATCTCCAACCAGGTCATCCAGGACCTTTGGTCGCCGGCTCCAGCCCGTCAAGAGCCGGTAGTGCCAGATCTGCATCTTCGGATCCGGCACGCGGGCCAGTGCATGGACGAATGCCGCGTTATCCTTCACCACGCTGGCCACGTTCACGGTGGGAGTGCTGGCGTCGGTGGCGTTCTGCGTAGAGATAATGGCGCAGCACACAGCCGCCATGTCCTGCAGTGTTGTGTGCTCCTCCCGATGGTCACCGTAGGCGACCTCCATCAGGTACTCCAGGAAGACGAGGCCCTTGAAAGGGAAGGCTTGCTTCACCATGAGGTAGAGCGTGTTCAGGATCTGCTCATCCTCCAGAATCTCCGAGTCTCGCAGGCGATACGTCTTCACGAGCTGCAGGAAGTTCTCGTAATCGATGATGTCGACCTTGGTCCAGTCCATGTTGTGAAGCAGGTCCGTGCGCTTCAGCAACGTCTGGAGGATCACCAGGACATCGACGATGACGTTTGCTCGGTGCTGCGCTTTTCCTTCAATGGGGCGGCGGCCGTTGATCAAGATCTTCGAGAACCTCATGGTCAGAGAAATGAGGAAGGGCACATTGATGCCTTGCTTGAAGACCTTGAGGAGGCTCGTCGCAGAGTCCTTCTCCTCTTTCGTTCCATTCTCCTTCTTCTCGCGGACATTCATCTCTGCTCGGCAGCTGCCGCAGGCCCAGTTCCTCAGGAGCAGGATAAAGCTCTGGAGCGTCTGAAGGAACAGCTTGTCATCTTCAATCTTGTCCTCGTCCTTGAACCAATGGTCGAAGAGCTTGCCCACCTCTTCTAGCACATTCAGATGCTGTAGCTCGGCTGTGATGAAATCGACTTCAAAGGCCAGGAGATTGCAGAAGAAGCGAAGTGCATGAAGGGTCATGGTGTTGGCCACATTGTCGTCATCAAAGCTGGGGATAGACTTCAGCGTTCTCACGACGCCCCGAAGAAGACGAGCCATGTCCTCCAGCGGCAGATACTTCCCCAGTTTCTGGCCACCCTTCTCATCCGCCAGGACTTTCCGCTCGTACGCTGCAAAGTTTGCGACACAGAGCATGGCCAAGCAAAGGGCATTCATATCCTCAGACCGCTCCAGCTCCTCTGCAAGGAAGAGGCGCAGCTCAGATTGCCGCAGGGATACCAGGCCTCCGAAGGCCAAGCGCCCTTCCGGCTCGCTGGACTCGACGCTGACCTGATGTCTCGCCTCTGCGACCTCTGCAGGTCCAAGAGCTTCACTCGGGGACACATCCAAGACTTCCTCGTCATCGTCGACAGTAGCTTCCGGCACAGTCATGTCGGCGGCCATATCAGCTTCCACATCCGTTTTCACCTTCTTGACCTCGCCCTCCTCCTCTTCGAACTCCAATTCAGCATCCTCCGGACGTGCGTATGGTGCTACCTCGTAGGAAGCGGCGCAGGCAAAGTACCGAAGCGTCTCCGTGCGAATTGCAGGGATGGACTTGTAGCGTTTGACGATCTGTGGTAGCCAGTTCATCACGTGCTTGTGCATGGGCAGCCGCTCCTGGGAGATCCATGCCCACGGCAGCAGCTTCGTGCTCACTTCCGGTGCGACGTAAAGGGCCTGCACGAGCGAGTGCCTCAAGCAAACGATCAGGTGCTCAAAGATCAGGCCCAGGTCGAAATCCTCCATGTGCTGCGAAAGCGGGCTGTCTGTGGGACCTCCCTTGAGCTTGTTGGCGCAGAGGTCTTTCGGCATGGGGCCCTTGGTCTCCCGCTGAAATCGCTTCAAGGCCAGCTGCACGGAGGACTCCAGGATGTCGAAGAAGGCCGTGGAGCGCGTCAAACGCAAGAAAGGCGACTGCAAAGGCTTGCAGGCCAGCTCCCGCAGCAGAGCGGTAAGATAGAAGAGGACGCGGATATCATTGGCCAGCAAGTCTGCCATGAAGCTGGCGTGTCCCTTGTCGTCCTCTGTACCAGAGGGATTCAACATCTTGTGGACCTTGGTCAGGACCTGCATAAGGCCGTCAACAGCCGACTTCGCATCAGCCTCCGTGAAGCCTCCGTTTGCTTTCTCAGCGCTCTCTTCCGGATCCTTCCCGTACTTGTGCGCTGCCTTGCCGTGTCTGAAGATACTGCACAGCAGCACGTGCAGGAGGGCCACGAGCTTGTTCATCAGCTCCGCTGCAGCAACTTCCAGCTTTCCATCGGACAAGCGCTCGAAGTTTGCCACGGTGTCCTCGAAGGAGTCCTGAAGATCCTGGAGCATTCCCAGTAGATCAAGTTGATCGTAGGCTGCGTGGCAGCAGTTGCGGGACACCGACACGGCCTCACAGAGGATTGTGCGGCTAAAGTGTTCCACCAGAGGCGACAAGGAGGGCTCCGCTGCGAGAGACTCCTTGGCTTCTTGGAGCAGTCTTCGTCGCACGCCCGCCTTCTCCGTGTTCTCCCCGGCACCAAGGCTGAGAGCTGAAGTGACTGCCATAATGTACTGAAGGCATGCCACACCCTCCAATGCGAAATCATTCATGCACTCCGGGGCAACGAAAGCGACTCGACTCAGCGCCCTCAAGGACATCACTCGTGCAGCGAGTGTCTCTGCCCTGGCAGGCAAGACGCATAGAAGCCGGAAGAGGTGCTCCTGTGCGACTTTGGCCAAGTCGGCGTGGCAGCAGCTTCTGTCCAGAATGCAGACCAGGTATTCCACTTCATCCTTCACTGGTGGTGCTTCTCCCAGGGTGGCCAGCTTCTTCTCCATGCGCCGGAGCACACCCACGAACTTCTCACTGGTCATCAGCACTTGACAACTTGCCTTGTTGGAACTCATCGCACAAAGCACCAGCATCACGGGGACCCGAAGCGTCGCCGTCGGTAGCTCCAGAAGTGAAACCAAAGGCGTCTCGAGGTTCAGGGCACTCATGGCTGATAAGCCATGCTCGTTGGCCACAAGGGCTGTGAGCAGCTGAGCAATAATCCTGAAGGAAGCATCTGCTTTGGCGACTTCATCGGCTGTGGGGCGATGCACTCCTGGTGGCATCTCATGTGCATCCTCGCCTTGCCGCATCTGCCAGGCACGTTCAGCTTCCAGATCCTCGGAGAGCTTGTGGCCTCCAGCGAGGTCATTCCAGTGGCTGTAATGTGCGGCAAGCTCCTCCAGACGGTGTGCGATACAGCTGAGGACGTCGTCTGCAACGAGCGCGACGATCATGGAGGAATCCACCTCCACGGCGAAGAGCACCATGTGCAGCATGGCGTCGAGCGAGTCTGAGGGCTGTGTACCGCCCTGAGCACCAAGATCGGGATCCAGAAGCTTTTTCCGGTGCACCTTGAACCATCCCACCAGGCGCTCGCCCACGCCGAGGCCGCGCCATCGGGTCCACAGGTTCGAGGAAATCGAAGACTGCAGAAGTCCCGCGATGAGGTCAGCGGCCACCTTAGACAGCTCCGGAGGCTTCCGCCCATCTACCAGCAGCTCCATCAAGTACCGGTCGAGATCCGGGATCCGCATTTGTTGGACCAGCAGCTCATAACTGAGACAGTGGTGAAGGGTCCGCAAGGAGATCTCCCACAGCGCGTCCGCATGCCGCCGGAGGAGAGGCTCCGAAGGACTCTCCTCGGCCATGCTCTGCGCGTAGCCAGCTGCTCGCACCATGCGGGGAAGGATCTCCAGGTCAGACCAGAGCTCCGGTGCACAGGCACCCATCGTGCAGAAGTACATGGACTCAAAAGCCCGGATCTGGATGTCGGGGTTGTAGGCCTCCATGTAGCTGGTCGCAAGCACAAGGATCTCGCGACTCAGGAACTTCCTCCTGTGCTCACTGGGAGCTTGAGACATGCCATGCAGAATCTCAATAAGTGCCCGCTTCGAGACCATGGCATCCTCCTCGGCGGAGATGCGGCTGACGAACATGAGCATTCCACGATCTGGTTTGACCTCCTCTCGACTCATGCTCGTGTAGTACAAATTGGCACAGCACATGATGTACTTATGGAGCGATGCGTCCGTCTTCTGGCAGTTCTGGAAGTATTCGGCCATAGCATGGAAAATCCGACCTGACACTGCTCTCTCCTGGCAGAGGCAGGTCAACGTCGAGAAGATCAGTCGACGAAGTGATGGTGATGTAGCATCTGCCGGCATGACCTCCAAGAGGGTCATGAGAATGCGCGGCTCGCTGTGGAGCAGCTCCAAGTTGCTCGCCTGCACGGCCAGGTTGTGCACGACCAGAACCGCCAGGTTGAAGCACTCCAGGTATTGAGCAGAGTCGCCATACGCCGAAACCTTGGAAACTTGCTCCACACGAATGTTCCCCACGATCTTCATGTTGGTCTCGTCAATCACGACCTCGACAGGCTCCGGCTTCCGGCGGAAGAGCAGCTTCAGCGGCCGCGCTTCAAACATCGGGGCGATGTCGCCTTGTTCCAGTTCCGTCACATCTTTTCCATTCACCTCGACGAGTTGGTCTCCGGGGCGGAGCTCTTCACCGGCGCGTGCTGCCGGGGTGTTGGGCAGGACCTCCGTCAGCTGCGGCGGAAGCTCCCAACGGATCCTTAAGCCAAGCGGTGGTGCATCTTCGTGATCGAAGAACACCTCATAGTAGTCGTACTTGTCTTCATCCTTGTTCTCCTTGTCCAGCTGTACTGTGTGGAAGAGCACGGCGCAGTGACGAAGCACATCGCGGAGGAAAGCCATCGTATCCGGCGTCATAACAGCCTCGTGCGTGTTCGGGCGACAGGTCAGGTTCGTGAGCATGCGCGTCAGCTCGATCATCAAAGCGAAGTGCTCCACGAACCAGCCCTTGCCCGGGATCGCCTTGCAAGTTCGGAAGACCCCGGAGTTCACGATGAATTCAAGCAGATCGTCTTGCGCTGCGGCATTCGCCAAGACTCCCAAAACCTTCTGCCGAATCTCCAGCGTGGAGGTGGCAAGCATGGGAAAGAGGTAGTCCGATCTCGCGCGGATCATGCACTCGGGCTCTTCCTCGTCGAATTGCTTGATCCGGGCAGGATCCGCCAGGGAGTTGGCGATAAGCGCCATGAGACTTGGCTGCAGCCACTCGGGACAGCCCTGCGAGATCCTGTACGCGGTCAGCGGCGCCCGGATGCTCAGCGGGCTGAGAAAGGTGAGGCCAGTCAGACACTCCACGATCACCGACATCAGGGAAGGGGCCTGCCCGGCGGCCATGCACTGCTTGATCACCTCAAGCATTCCCGTCGTCTTGCTGTGGAGGATACCAAGGCTCCGGAAGTCGTGGCGCAATGGCTGTAGGACCAAGGCATCTTTGGCTTTCCTGTCGTCGCCGAGGAGGTTCACGTAGGAGGTGTCCATCGCTTCCAGCTTAACCTCGCCACCGCGCCCGGGATCCTCGAGCTCCACTTTGGCAGTGAAGTTGTTTGCCGCGATCAGGACGCGAAGCATGGAGATGAACTCCTCTGTCGGCGTCATCTCGGCAAGCCTTCTCTCCATGCCCGAGGTGTCCAGGTCTCGCAAGCAATTGGACGTCAGCTTGTTCAGCGTAATTCGGTTGGAGATCACGAGGCCGCCGTCATCCTTCATGTCTGGATTCACAGGGATCTCCCCATCATCGCCCCGGTATGTCTCCTTGACGCGCTCTGCAAAGTTTGTCAGAGCCGACATGGCCAGCATGAAGCGGTTCCGCGAGACGGCGACGCTGCTCCATGGTCCGGTCACTGCTGCAAGCTTGTCCTTGACTGGAACCTGCTCCTCGGGCTGGCTCGCGCTGGGCCCGGCTCGCCTGATCGTCGTGAGCAGCTCGTTGATAACGCCAGACTCGTTGAGGAAGTTGTAGAGCAGGCTCCTGTCCCGGGAGAAGTTCGCGACCAGCAGGAAACCATACACCTGCACGTAGGTGTCCGCGCATCCAGACAAGGCGAAGAGGCACGTCGGAACCACGTTGCTCGGGGTGATGGCTTGCTGCACCCTAGGGCCCATCTCATGGTGAGCAAGTAGTAGACACATCGTGCGGATCACATTCCGATAAATGAAGTTCGCGGGCTTGATGGGACAGTTCCCAATGAAGCTAAGCGGGTCCATCTGATCCACGTGCAGCTCCTCCGGCGTGATGTTGGGGTAGATGACACGCTGCAACGTGCGCAGTCCGACAGTCCCCGAGTGGAAGGCCTCGTTGATATCCTCCTGCGGCAGTCGCAGCAGCGACAGGAGGAGCTGCATGCGCGTGGCCGGGAAGATCAGACTTGCCATGGAATGCTCACCGCTCGTGGGCGAGCCGACCAGTGCTGCGATGCCGAAGACGGAGCCCATCAACAGTTCAATGCAGACTTCGCCGTGGAGGCCTTTTCCAGCAATCGTGATGAACACCAAGAGAGCTTCCACCATGCCAGCTCGTGCCATGCGCTCGTGATACTCGTAGGAGGCCCGTGCCAGCTCCGACAGCAGTGCGCATTGCAAGGCGGCGATCTGGTAGAAGTGCTCGTCACGCTCCTCGGCATTGAGATTTGCATTGATGTCTGCCATCAGCAAGTCCAGGTGGCTGAGGACGACCCTCTTGAAGTCGGGCACCCGCGAGATACACAGCAGTGCAGACAGACAGCGCGACACAGTGTGCGGCGAGAAAAGCATATCCCTCGCCGAAAGCAGCAGCTGCACCACATCCGCCCCCTTCATGACCTGTGCCTGGATCTGCTTCGAGCTGTGCAAGATGTTGGCGAAGAAGAGGACCACTGCCTCTCCCGAGGACTTGTCGATCTGCTCGGAGTAGAAAAGGTCGAAGAGCAGCTTGTTGAGCCCCAGATCCACAAAGCGCTGGAAGCTCCCCAAGTGGTGCTCCAAGCTCAGCAGAGCGATGCAGTGAATGCAGCACCTGAGGACGAAAGGATCGTGCTTCGTCAAGATTGGTTCAGGATCGCTCTTGTCCTTCCCATCCTTCTTCATTGCTTTGATACGGTTCGGCTGGCCCGTGCTGACCCTGGGCAGCAACCGCAGCAGGCTATCCAGGTAGTCTTCCTCACACTTCTTTTCCTCAGACAGGCCGAGGAAGATGCGGCGATTCTCCCGAAACTCAAGAAGGTTCTGCAGCAAGTAGACTCCCAGCTGCTGCAGTTGTAGTTGGTCGGAAAACATGAAAGCCGAGAAGGTGTCCAAGCCGCCATCCATGCCCAGCTGTGGCCGGAACTCGTCGGAGCATGCGAAAGGAATTAGCGCCTTCAGCGCGTTCACGATAAGGTCGATGTGCGTCTCATTTTCGCAGGCCGTCAGAAGCATCTTCACGCCCTTCTCTTGGGCAATGCTGCGCTGGGAGTGCCCAGTTTCCGCCAAGTACAGCAGACACAGCAGGCAGCAAAGCCGGACGTGCTCCACCTTGGACTTGGTGTACATCTGGATCACCAATCTCACGCCTCCCTGCAGCACGAACTCCTGGTGCGAGTCGGAATGGTAGCAGAACGCCGAGCACATCAGCGCGAGATGCGGCGCGAGCCGCGGATCTTCCAGATACACCACCCAGGCATCTGTAAGAACCGAGAAGATCATCTCCTCCAGCAGAGTTGCTCGCACCACCGCATCTGTGTTGGCCACCTGACGGCAGAGGTCACAGAGGTAGATCGCTGAGACGATGGACAAGGATTCCAGCCGCTCATAGTTGAAGATGTGACGGTGGAAGCCACAGGCTGTGAGCATGCTACCACACTTGCCATCGAGCTTCACGATGTTGTGAAAAAACTGCATCAGGTAGTCGACCAGAACAGAGTCTTGAGACTTGGAAATGGCGATGCTCAGGGCTTCGAGGTAGGGCTTGTGGGCCAGGTTTGCCTTGACGAGGTTGCTGGCATCTGAGGAGGCATTGGCGATGACAAGGGCCGCCGCCCGGCGGATGTCCACGTTTTCCATGGAGTTGCATATCAGAAACATGAGGTCGATGACGTCAGTCGCCGTTGGAGTGGTTGGGTGCGTCGCGCAGACCGCAGCCATCATCTGGAGAGCATTCGCCCGCATGGCGATGCTCAGCCGTTCTGTCATCGCTATCGGGCAAACGTTGGCCATCGCTCCGGTAGTCAGGATCACATGGTGGTACTTCGGCGACAGGCTCAGCAGCATCAATGCCCGGATCACATGCGTTTGCACATTCGTGTTGTCATTGTGGATGTGCTCCGTGAGGACTTCGAAAAGGGGTGATTCAACTATGCGGTCATGGAGATCTACACTTTCGCAGATGTTAGCGATGATCGCTACGCCGATGGGAACATACTCGACGTGCCCAGTGCCTCGCCCTGCGAGCTCAATGACCTGCGACACCTCCTTCTCCATCATCATGCCTGCGTTCCCCTTGTACATGGAGAAGTGCAGCAATAAATCCATGGAGAGAGTTTTCAGCGTTTGCGGACACTGACTGTTGCACATGCCGGTCAGCAGAGGCACCAGACCCATTGATGGAAACAGCTCCTGTGCTTCGCTCTCAACGGCGAGGCCACGGAGGATGGCAAGGGAGTACCACATGATGTTGTAGTTGGGGTCCTGCATGTAGCCCCAGATGATCTCGTAAACCTCCTTTCCCATCATCCACTTCCGGTGCCAGGGGTCGGCAGTCAGATTGGCCAGGCAAAAGAGGCAGTTGATCCTGATCTCTTCACGCTGGGTTTGCTTTAGAATTGTGAGGATACCGTCCGCAGCATTCATCTGCTGGAGCTCGTGCCACATGATGTTGCTGCATGCGAAGTTCCCCAGCGCATTGAGGACATAAGCTATCACCTCCTGGACTTCCTCGCTCTGGAGGATGGGCACGAGATGCCTGAGCACTTCCTCCTCTACAAGCTGCGGGTGCGTGGCAGAGGATGTCGAGAGATTGGCGACAGCCAGCGCGGCGTACATGCGACAATCCTCATCTAGGGAAATGATCAAGGGGAGGATGGCAGTGCGCCATCCGCCTCTCTGCACTATTCGAACCTGAAACGCTCGATTTGAGCACAGACTGGCCAGGGTCTTTATCCCATGTCGCTTTTCCTTTACATTCTTTAGCACACGCAGTGCTTGGATCAGTTCTCCATAGGACGACATCTCCGAGAAGTTTGCACGCGGGCACTAGCACCCACACGCTCCCTTCTTCGCTCGGAGGGGTTGTGCCCCTCCTCGCAGGTCAAACTTTTTCAGTCATCCTCTCTGTGGCGCACTACCTTTGAG
>Ga0215182_1078277_pt1 | contig 18582 bp, 1 predicted proteins | sample APAC3nscriptome_FD_174781 | JGI IMG/M metagenome (GOLD analysis project Ga0215182, IMG submission 174781) | Metatranscriptome of coral microbial communities from Popa Island, Bocas del Toro, Panama - APAL C3 (Eukaryote Community Metatranscriptome) | ecosystem: Host-associated > Invertebrates >... | reverse complement strand
CTCAAGCGTATACGTAGGAGGGAGGTTTGGGCCTCTCCTGGCCTCACGTGGAAAGAGTGCTGCGCAGCAGCCGAGAGGCCCTTGAGTAGCGCACAGCGCGTGCGCGGGGGACGTTTTCGAGGCAGCACAGGCGGTTTCTCGCCTTCGAGGTGAGCTGCACGGGCAAGTGACGCGGCACGGCGGACGATGGGAAGATGTGGGGCCCTTTGGCCTCCTCTGACCAGAACGGCCCCGGCGTCTTTTGTCCTGTGGCTTCCAGCGGCCTTGCTGCTCTCGCTGCAGGAGCAGGTGACCGCCATCGGGACGGGCATAGCTCCCGAACGCGTTAGCTCGCTGGCAGGCGAGATCACTCTCTACCTGCCGGCTCCAGCAGAAGCCCTCGAGTGCGAGCTCTTCCGAGACAGCGGTGTCGGGGACGAGCCTCGCTTCGAGGTCTACCGGGGAGACTGCGAGGTGGCCGTCCGAGTGGATGGCCTCCTCGTGGACCGGAACTACCAATTCCAGGCTCGCGGCATCAACGCTGCCGGCTTGGCGGGCGGAAGGAGCGAGATCGTCAACTACATCAGCGCCGGTGTTCCGGAATGGCAAGGGCTGACTCCAACACTGGAGAAGGTCGGTGCAGAGAACATCCGGCTGGGTTGGCCTGTGCCCTTGAGCGGTGGCTCGCCGATTCTGGGCTATCATGTCGATATGGAGGCCAACGGGGACGGTAGCTGGGAGAGGATCTACGATGGCACCAACCAGCCCTCCAAGCTCACCTTCACCGCTCTGGGGTTACATGCCTCCCTGACGTACAACTTCCGTGTCTTCGCGGAGAATCGGGTGGGCTTCAGCAGTTACACGGAAGCCTCCGTAAGGATATCGGACCTGATGGCGGCGCACGAGGCGAGGCCAGAGAGCATCCCGGTGTCGCTCAGTGCAGACGTCGAGTACACAGCAAGAATTCGGTCGGTAGACCCGGTGACGCAGCTTGACGAGTCAGTCGGCGGCCGTCGCTTCATCTTGTCTGTGCACGATGTCTGCGAGTTGGACTCCACTGGAACGATCTGTGTGCGAGTGGCGGCACCGCACCCCGACTACGCACCGGACGTGCTCGGGGAGCCCATCTGCTGCATCCACTCCCTGGACCAGAGCACAGGGCTCTACCGTTTCCCTTACACGCTCCGCAAGGCCGGGAAGTACTCCTTGCTGGTGCAAGCCATCGAGCCGGGCGGCCTGCTGGGACAGTATTGGGACAACCAGTGGCTCTACGGCATGCCGGTAGTCACACGCCAGGATCCGGAGATCCGCTTCGACTGGGGCCTCGGCGCCGTGGCCTTGTACGCCTCGGACTACGTCTCCGTGCGCTGGACAGGCTTCGTCTTGCCGGAGCACTCCGAGGAGTACTCCTTCTACGTGAACGCCGACGACTCGGCGAGGCTCTGGGTGAACGGCGTTTTGCTCTTCGACAAGTGGGACGAGTGCTGCCAGGAGTTCTGGGGCCACATCGCACTCACGGCCGGGGAGCTGGCGTCGATCCGCCTTGAGTTCCGCGAGGTGGCGGGGAACGCCACGCTCAGCCTGGAGTGGGCCTCCTTCTCGACGCCCCGAGGTTTTATCAGCCCCGGCCAGCTCTTCAAGGGCCCCGTCATCAACGGCGCACCCGTCTTGCTGGAGGTCGCTACCGGCACGGTGAGTGCCGCCAACTCCGAGGCATTCGGCGAGTACCTGACAGGAGCCCGCTGCCTGGAGTCCCGAGCCTTCTACATCCAGGCAAAGGACACGGCTGACAACTTGCTGAAGAGCAACCAGGAGGTTTTCCAGGTCACCTTCAACGGGCCCGTGACCTTCACGGTGGTTTCAGCACCAGTAAACCCGGATGCCATGGATGGCCTCTACAAAGTAGAGTACCTTGTGAACAGGGCTGGCAACTACCGGGTGTCTGTAGCTCTGAACGGCATGCCCATCAAGGACAGCCCGTTCCAGTTCGTCGCACGACCGGGCCGGGTGGCCTCCGAGTGGTCCACGGTCCAAGGGCTGGGCAGCATCGAGTTCACCGCGGGCACGGAGTCCGAGTTCGTCGTCCAGGCCAAGGACGCCTACGGGAACGCCCTGGACGAGGAGGTCGGTGAGGTCACCGCCTCCATCGAGTGGGAGAATTACGACTCCCTCACGACCATGACCGTCCTGGACGACACGCCGCTGAACAACGCCGAATTCGGGAGGTACTTCTACGGGAGAGCCAGCTACATCGGATTTGGCCAGTATGACATCAAGTATACTGCGCTCCGAGAAGGAACTCACAAGCTCTTTGTGAAGATCAACGGTGGCAACGTCTACCTGTCGCCCTTCACGTTGAGGGGCTACCCTGCTGCGGCGCCCTACGGACCCAAGAGCCTGGCCGAGAGCGGGCAGCCTCCAGCGTCCGGCGTGGCGGGTGACGAGATTGTGTTCCACGTGCAGCTCCGGGACGCTTATGGCAACCTCCTGGCCTCGAGCCCGGCCGGGGCCATCGTCGTGCGCGTGAGCTCGGCACCGCCGGTGAGCCAGGTGGACGAAGGAGTCTGTTCGCCGAGCACCGGTGGCAGCACGGGGCTCTACGAGTGTCGGATTACTCCCACCGTCAGCGGGGAGCGGCTTCTGTCCGTTCAAGTTGATGGCGTGGAGATCTCCAAACTCGAGATGGTGCAGCCGCTGTCGCAGCTCACGGTCACCCAGGGCCCTTTCGCTTTGTTCGTCGAGCCAGCAGCAGTCTCGCCGGCGAACACGGCCGTCTATAACGTCCAATCCAGTTACCTGGCTGGAGCGACCGTGGACGCTCTGGTGCAGCTCAGGGACCGCTTTGGAAACAACCGCACGAGCAGCTCGGCGACGCTCCTTTTTCAGGGGCGGTTTGGGCCAAGCATCCTCGCTTTCACCGACAACAATGACGGGACTGTGACAGTGAAAGTGGGCACGCATCTCGCCGGTGAGCATCCTCTGCAGATCACGCTGGCCGGAGTGCAGATCTCCAACACGCCGACTCCGGAGATCCCCGTCCTCAGCTCCATCGCGAGATTCGACGGGACGGACTGTGCCATCCCCGCTGAAATCATCGCAGGGATTCAGCATCCGTTTCAGTGCGAGCCTCGAGACACCTTCGGCAGCAAGGTCGTTGACAACAACTTGTTCATTCAGGCCGAGTTCGTGAACATGGACGACTCCTCCGCGCCTGTGGTCACCGTGGATGGCACTTACAGCTTGGTGGATGACAACTACGACTTTCCCTTGGAGATCGACAAAGTGGGCGCCTACTCCGTGGTGACACAGCTCTGGGCTCGGGGCGGCCTCATCGGACGCTACTACCGGACCCCAGGCTTCCAGAGCCTGGTGTCGCTCCTGACGGACCGCCCGCATCAGGGCCTGGCCTTGTTCGAGTACACGCGGGTGGATCCCCAGCTGGACATCATCTGGCCGGACATCCCCGTGGCCACCTGCCCCGAAGACTACTTCTCCGTGCACTGGCACGGCTACCTCTTGCCAAAGGCGACCGGGCTGCACAACATCCGCATCGAAGCGGACAAGGGGGCCCGCGTCATGGTGGGCTCCTCTTGGGTCATCGACGAGTTGGCTTCGGACACCGCGGTCCGCGCCTCCGCGCAGGTGACCTTGAACAACCACGTGCCCGTCTATCTGGAGATCCAGTACAAGCACTCAGCTGGGACGGCCTATGTCCGACTCTACTGGGCCGCCACAGACTTCGAAGACGAGCTGGTGCCCAGCAACAACCTGCTCCACCCGCTGAATGTCTTGGCTCTCGACACCACAACGGTGGTGGTGCCGCAAGAAGCCGCGGAGACGTCTGTGGCCTCTGGGGCGTCTCTGTCCACGGTCATCGCTGGCCAGGACAACACGTTCATCGTTCACACCCGGGATGCCGAAGACAACCCGCGGTCCACGGACACGACCTCGGCGATCACGGGCTACATGGGCTCAACCCCCGCAGTGCCGCTGTCCTTCAGCTATCTCGGAGGCGGAAACTACACCGCGACCATCAACCCGGTCTCTGCCGGTGACTTTCCCATGCATGTGCTTGTCAACGGCATCGACATCGTGGGCTCCCCTTTCACCACGCGAGTGGAGCCGGGCCCAACGAGTGCCGTGCACAGCCTGATCACCGGGACCGGCCTGCAGTTTGCAGAGGCCGGTGTGGAGGGCGTCTTCTACGTGACCCTACGTGATGCGCAGCTCAATCACAGGGGCGCCTCTATCGGAGAGCCTGTGACGCTGGACGACAGCCGGATGAACTGCGCAGACCAAGGCCTCGGCGTGTACCGATGCTCCTACTTGATCACGCAGGCCCAGACATTCAACGTGGTCCTGCGGGTGAACGGGCAGCCGGTGAATCCCGTGGCACCACACACCTTTCCGCTCGTGATCAACCCGAAGCCGATCGACTCCACGGCGGGGGTCAACTACGTCTATGCCTTCACGACCTTCTTCCCAGAGATTCGAAAAAGCACAGATAATAGTGTGATCTTCCAAGTACGAGACGAGTTTGGAAACGATGTGCCAGATGAGGGCAACAACTTCATGATCTGCGAAGCCGATGGTCCCGAGCAGCGGACGCCCCCTTTCCGTCCGCCGCTGGACATTGTGAGGAACGGTGCTGGGCTCTTCCGAGTGAACCTGAAGCTGGACACCACTGGCCTTCACAAGGTTTACTGCTATGCTTTGAACAAGGGGGGCATCAACGCCCGGTACTTCAACAACCGCTGGGTGGAGGGCGTCCCGGCCATCTCACAGGTTGACACGGCCATCGACTTCAATTGGGGTGAGGGTCTGGTGACTGCGGAATCCTCCGACTACGCCTCTGCGCAGTTCGACGGATACCTGCAAGTCCTCACGCCCGCGAACTACACCTTCTACATCACCGCTGACGACGGCGCCAGGATGTGGATGGACGACGAGCTGATTCTGAGCCAAGACGAAGCCGGGCAGTTCCAGACCCGGCCCATCTTGCTGACTGGGGACAGGCTCTACCACATCCAGGTGATGTACTACGAGCGCACGGGCTTTGCTCGAATGCGCCTGGAGTGGTCCTCGGACCAGGGCTTGGTCCGGGAGGTGATCGGCCAGGACTCCTGGTTCCACTCCCGGAGCAGGCTGGGGCTCTTTCCCCAGACGGTCCTGGTCTACGACAAGCCAGGACCCGTCGAAGCCTTCTACCACCACGACTTCCAGTACGACGTCAACCAGCTGTCCTGGGTTCCGCCGCAAGACAGCAGTGCCAAGCCCATCCTGGGATACCGGCTCTACCGGGACAACGGCATGGGTGGGGCCATCGACAACCTGATGGCCACCACGGACGAGAACACCTTCTCCTACATGGATTCGGGGCTCGTGACGGGTCTGGTCTACTATTACAGGCTCATGGCCGTCAACGGCGATGATGGCGAGCCGGTCACCATCTCCGCACAGCCCTCCGTGCCCCCAATCAAGCCGGACCCTGCGTTGCTCATCAACACGGCCTCGGGCAGCATGACCTTCCGCTTCACGCCGCTGACGGGCGCCGCGTCTGGTTGGTCTCCCACCATTCGCTACACGCTCTACCGCAATGATGGTCTTGGCGGGGTCCTGCGCTTCACGTACGAGGGAGACATGGATGGCACGTCCATGGTGGAACTGATGATCGGTGGCCTCGTGGAGGGGAGGCAGTACTTGTTCCAAACCTCCTACTGGAGCCGCATCGGGCAGAGTCCCCTCAGCGACGTCACGGCAGTTGTCTGCTGCGAGTTCCGGAAGCCGGGCTCCCCGCCTCTGAACCTCCGGCGCTCAGGAGACCAGAGCAACGAGAAGATCTCCCTTGCCTGGGATGCTGTCACCGACATCGGCACTTCCTCTCTGATCTATTACCGCCTCTACATGGATGACGGATATACGGAGATCTCCAAGAACACCGCCTCAGGCACCACCATCACGGAGTTCTTTGAGTTCTTGACCCCCGGCAACCCCTACCGCTTTGCCGTCGCAGCCGTGAATGCTGCCGGGGAGGGTCCCAGGAGCGAGAGGATCACATTGACGGCCTCGGACGTCGCGGGGCAGCCGTACGATGTGGAGGCGACCTTCCAGTCTTCCTACCGCATCGACTTGCAATGGAAGAAGCCTTTGCTCACGGGTGCCTCGGGCATGAGCGGTTACAAGGTCTGGGTAGATGATGGCAACGGTGGCGGAATCAACAACTTGATCTGGGACGGTGGCACGAAGGCTGCAACTTTGTCGTACTCCTGGGCCCCGGTCTTCTCGGATGGAACCGTGGCGCTGCTGGCGGGTCACACCTACCGCTTCCAGGTGCAATCCGTGAACCCCACAGGCGACGGCGCCCGATCCAACGTCTTCTCCATCGTGGCGGCCTCCAAGCCGGATGCGCCTGGCCGCCCGGGCGTGGACAGGGCCGCCACCTCCGCGACGGCCGTTCACATTTCCTGGGCGGCTCCCTACAATGGAGGCTCACCCATCCTGGGCTACATCGTTGAGAGGAAGAGCTCGCCGACGGCGCAATGGATCTCTTTGACCGCGGCCTCCGACAGCTACACCTCCACGACCTACGTCGACACCTTCCAGCTGGTGGCCCGGTCCTTTTACATCTATCGCGTCTCCGCATTCAACCTGGTCTCTGTGGGCGAAACCTTTTTCTCACCCGAGTCCTCGATTCCAGCAGCAGCTGTCCCCACAGCCCCGACAGTCACCTTCGTGACTTCCACCGAGACGACCATCACCGTGTCCTGGGACATCCCAACCTCCGATCTCACAGTCACTGGTTTCCGGCTGTATGTAGATAACGTTCTCAAGTACGACGGTGCTGGTGTGAGCACCGTCCGCACGTTCACGCTGGCCGGGTGCACCACAGGCAACATGCACGACTTCCGTGCGACTGCCATCAGCGATGCGGGCGAATCAGGCTTCTCTGCTTCCCTGCCGCGGTACTGTGCCAGGCGCCCCTACCCTCCGGCACAGCCGACGCTGAAGTCGACGACGCTCTCCACCGTAGAAATCCAATGGATGCCTCCTACGAACAACGGTGGCATGCCCATCTCGGGCTACAAGGTGCAGCGCTCGAACAACGATGTCTACTTCTTCGGCACGGTGCAGTGCGAGCAGCCGGACGGAAGTTTCCTCACGACGCTGCCGGAGGATTTCGACTCCTGTCTCGATTCGACGGCCTTCATCTGTCCCCAGCGACGGTGCAAGTATCGGGTGCTGGCCATCAACGGTGTCGAGGACGACAACTTCGCGGACGTGTCGCCCTACCTGGTGGCAACGGCAGCCGACCTTCCGAATCCACCTACCTCGGTGACCCGCGACGACCCCCCAATCAGCAAGACAGCCATCGAGGTGCACTGGTCGCCTGTCACTGAAGCAGCAGAGACAGGCGGCGCCCTTGTCATCGGCTACAGGGTCTACGCCAACACGGGGATCGATGATGCGCTCGCGATGGTCTTTGATGGCTCCGGCAGCCCGTCGATCCGATCCTTTAAGCACACTGGGCTGGTGCCGGGGAGGCGCTACTGGTATCAGGTCGCCTCGGTGAGCAGCGTGGGCGAAGGCTCCCGGACCAACATCTCCACTTTCTTGGCCGCCGAGCCCCCCGCCGCGCCGCTGCAGCCGAGGTTCGTCACGGCCGGCTTCGGATCAATCACCATTGGACTGGATCCCCCTCCTTCGGATGGAGGATCTCCCATCGTCCGTTACGTAATCTATCGAAACGACGGCACGGTGAATGGCCTCCTGAGTACGCAAGTCTCAGTTTGCGACATGTCCCGCACGCAATTTGATGTGCCTGACCTGCTTCTGGGCCGGGACTATCTCATCCAGGTGCAGGCTCATGCCGACTGCCCTTATGGTGCAGGGAACTCGCTGCACGAGTACGACGCGGATGGCATATGCGTGAACGACGGGGATTGCACCTTGCCGGGAGCTCGGAGTGGCATCGCGCTCTTCACCACCACCGATGTACCGGACACCGTGAGCCTGGAAAAGGTGGTTCAGGCACGGACGAGTGTGACGTTCCGCTTCGATCCACCTCCCGGGGATGGTGGGAGCCCAGTCACGAGCTTCGAACCCTACCGCGACGATGGCCTGGGAGGCGACTTTGTGCGTGTCGACGTGCTCCCAACGAACTACTTCGAGATGGACACCGATTTGTCGGAATCGGGCAACGAGTACAAGTACACGGGATTGGTGACAGGCCGCAGGTACAACTTCTTCGTTGCCTCCTGCAACAAGCGCGGCTGCCGGAGCGGCGTCATCTTCGGGCCGCTCACTGCAGCAGCCCCTCCGGACCAGCCTGAGCCGCCGCTGGCCACCGCCACCTCTGCCGTGCCGCCAATGATCAACCTCACATGGACACCGCCAGACAACGGCGGCATGCCTATCCTCAAGACGGAGATCCAGCGCGACGATGGCCAGGACGGAGTCTTCTCCCTGCTCGCAGAGGTGGACGCGCCGGACTTGACGTACTCGGACACCGCAGTGACAGCCGGTTTGACCTACCGCTATCGGATCCGCATGCACCACGAGCAGTCGGCCAGTGACTTCAGCAACCTCGCAACCTTCGTGGCAGCAGGCTTGCCCGACCAGCCGGCAGCCGTGACGCTGGTGTCGCAGTCGAAGTCTGAGATCAGCGTGTCCTGGACCACGCCAGCTGCGAATGGGGCAGACGTTTACCAGTTCATCCTGAGAAGGGACGACGGGCTTGGCTCTACGCTTACGCCCATCTACCGCGGTGCTGCGACGATCTTCACGAGTGCAGACCTGGCGACGGGACGCTACTACTCCTTCTCTATCGCTGCTCGCAACGCAGCCGGAGAGGGGCCAGCCAGCCAGGTTCAGCGATTCCTGTCCGCCTCCATGCCAAGCCCCGTGGGCCAGCCCACGCTGCAGACCTCCTCCTGCACCGGTGGTTCCATTAGCTTCAAATGGTCTGTTCCAGAGGACGATGGCGGCTGTCCAGTGATTCGGTACCGCATCCTTCGTGATGGAGCAGCCACCGGAACAGAGGTGTCGTCCACCACCGTCACCTACTTCACAGCAGGCTTGGAGTGCGCCACCTCCTACCTCTGGAGCGTGGAAGCAAAGAACTGCCTGGACATCTGGGGCAGCGAGTCGGCCTACCTCGAGAGCTATACGGCGTCGCTTCCGGACCGGGTCTCCGGGCTGAATGCGACGCACGTGTCCCCCACGGAGCTGCTGTACAACTGGATCCCACTCCTGGGCGCCACGGAGATCGGTTCCACGGACTTCTCGATTTTGAAGGGCTACGAGCTCTGGATGGACGACGGCTTGGGAGGCAAGTTCTCCCGCACCTACGACGGCTACAACAAGCCCTTCGAGACCTACTTTGTGGCAACAGGGTTGGTGCCAGGCCGCAGCTATCGGGCCTACGTCCGTGCAGTCAACGTCGTTGGCTCTGGCCCAGACTCCGACGTGTTGTACCGGGCCATGGCTGTGGAGCCCTCGGCGCCCAGCGACCTTCAGGTGGCCTCGGCTGGTGCTGAGGAGGTCCTCTGCAGTTGGAAGCCACCGCAGGACAACGGCGGGGAGCCCGTCCTGCACTACGTCCTGGAGTACGCGCCGGAGCCGCTCTTCAACACCTGGCAGGAAGATGGGCCCTACCCGGACAACACGCAGTTTACAAAGACGATCTTCAACCTGGGGCAGGGGCTGGTGTATCAGTTCCGGATCCGGGCCGTGACCAATGCCGGAGGTGGCTCCTACTCGAACGTGGTGTCCCAGGTCGTCGGCACCGCTCCCACGGCTGCGCCCAGCGGCCTCACGAGGGCCTCCACCACCTCGGTGTCTTTGACCTGGGCCTGGTCGCCACTGGCCCTTGCACAGACCGGCGGGGCCCCCTTGGGCGGCTACCGCCTCTACATGAACACTGGCCGGGACGATGTGACCTCCTTGGTCTACGACGGCAGCGACAAGCCCTCGGCCACGGAGTTCACGGCGACCTCCTTGGTCTGTGGCAGAGTCTACAAGGCCGAGGTCTCCGCCGTGACCAGCATCGGGGAAGGCCCCCGCAGCTCCATGGCGGCTTTCAAGCTGGCGCACACGCCCTCGCAGCCCCGGTCGGCGCGAGTGTTGGCCAGCAGCACGGGCTCCATCACGCTGGCCTGGGACATCCCTGAGAGCACGGGCTGCACAGAGCTCGAGTACTACCGCATTGAGCGCGACGTGGGTCAAGGCTTTGAGCCTGTCGCCAATGTGTCGACACCGATTCAAACCTACACCGACACTGGAGACTTGAGTCCTGGCCAAATGTACATCTACCGCATCGCGGCCCGCAACGATGCTCTGGATTACTTCGGACCGCACAGCTCGCATGTCACTGCATTTGCGGCCTCGCTTCCTGGCATGCCTCGCAACCTGGGCTACGTCACGTCCACCAGGACTGCCATCACGCTCATGTGGGATCCTCCCACAGACACGGGAGGGGCAATGGTGGATTTCTATCGGGTGCAGGCAGATGATGGTTTGGGAGGTGCCTTCGGCGACGTGGCGGTGGTGGCAGGGACCTACACCACTATCGAGTACCTCACGCCCGGGCGGCCCTACCGTTTCCGGGTTGCTGCTGAAACGGTGGTCGGCACCGGTCCCTACACCGCCGTCTTCCAGCAGGTGGTGGCAGCAGTGCCGTCAAATCCCCAAACTCCCATTGTGGAGACGATCGCCGGATACACGGATCGCGTGCGCGTCACCTGGGCGGAGCCTTTGGACAACGGCGGTTCGCTCACGCTGGGGTACAAGGTCACCTTCGACGGTCAATGTGATCGCTACGACGGCACCAGCGTGGCTTCCATCACCTCAGTTCAGATCATCTGCGTCACGGGCCAGCCGGACACCCAGATTCGCTGAGCATGTTCGTGTCAGAGAGTGGCCCTCAAAGGCATCACTTGATTACTGTGGCCGCGCGGAATGTGGTTGGCTGGGGAGGACCCAGCCCTTCCGTCTCCCGAGTCTGCGGTGCAGAGCCCGACGCACCCGCAGACTTGCGGCTGAAGATGAACGTCCCTTCGCAGCCGCTTGACATGGTGGACCTGCGCACGCCCTCGTCAATGACCCTGACCTGGGATGTGCCGGCCGTGGACGGAGGGAACCCGGTGACCTCCTACCAGCTCTACCGGGATGCCGGCGACTCCTCGGGCATCTACACGTTGGCCTATGCGGGGACCATGGCTTCGGTGACCCTCCACTCCCTCAGCAACGGCAAGACCTACCGCTTCTACGCTGTTGCAGTGAACGATGTGGGGCCCGGCGCAAGGACCAGCGTCTTCACGGCGGAGATGCGCTGCACACCTCGCAGCCTCGTGGCCGCGCCCTACAAGGTCTCGGGCAGCCCTTGGTCCATCTCGATCGCTTGGCCCGAGACGGCGGACAACTGTGGCCGAGCTGTATCCAGCTACCGGGTTTACCGGGACGGTAACCTGGTCTTCCCGCTCTCGAACGAGTTTCACGCATCGCCGGCCCTGGTGGGCGCTATCAGCTCGGATAGCGTCACTCTGCGCATCACCGCGAAGGAGTCGGGATCTGCCTGGGCCATCCTGGTGATGGACGATGATACCCTGTACACGCCGGCGCCCACCTCCACAGCGCCAAAGGTGAAGGCAGGCATGGATGCCGTGGGGAGGCCGTCCTGCCGTGGCATTACGGTGCCTGTGGTGGCCGGAGTGGAGCGAGAGATGCTGCTGCACGGCTGCGGCCTGATGGGGATGGGCTGGTACTCTGTCTTCGCGTACGTCGAGTCTTACGATGCCCTGGACAACGACGGGTCCTTGTACGGGCCGCTGCGCTTCCAAGTCCCGGCGACCTCCAATTCCTTCGCCGTGCCGCCAGAGATCCAGATGCCCGTGACAAAGGATGGCCTCGCCGTGACGTTCACGCCGACGGCCTCCGCAGGCTGGGGATATGCCATGATTGCGGCGGAAGCGGACTATGCGACGCTCACGGTGGCCAACGTCAAGGCCTTCATGAGCGCTGTGGGCGATGCCTCTTGCAAGTGGAACGACTTTGCCTCCACCATGGGGAACACGGTGAACCTCACCAGCTGCAGACTCTACGGGGGGCAGAAGTACCGGCTTTTTGTGTACGTCGAGGATGGGCATGTCAAGAACGACGGCGTGCTGGCAGAGCCCATGGAGGTGATGGTGCCGCCTTCCAACAGCTTTGCAGGCATGTACCCCTACCCGACACTGGCAGCCACGCCGACGCTGAGCCAGGTCTCCATCGAGCTGGAGCCTCGCGAGGCGGGGATGGCCTGGGCGGTGGTGATCCCGGAGCTGGAAGCGATCAGCGCCACCGTGGCTTCCATCAAGGCAGCCACGGGAGCCATGTGCTCGACTGCCAGTGTTGCGCTGACCAGTGGGATGCAGAGCTTCACCATCGACAGCTGTGCTTTGAGCCTCGAGGTACTTTACAAGGCGATGGTTTACATCGAGGATGGAATGGCCGAGAACGACGGCAGCTTTGCAGCGGTGGATGTGATGGTGCCATCGAACGGCACGACCAATGCCTTCTCTGCGTACCCAAAGCTGGTCTCCATCGCCGGTGCCGTTGCCAGCTCCGACGGTGTCACCTTCACCGTGACCGCCTCGGGCGCCGACGGGCGGCTCTGGGCCATGGTGGTGCCGGACTACATTGAGAACTGCATGACCGTCAGGGCCATGAAGTTCCTGCGCGATGCGCTCTGCAGCCGCTGGAACTATGCCATCAACGACCAGCCGCAGAGCATCAGTATCATGGGCTGCAATCTGAAAGGTGGTGACACGTACCGCCTCTTCGTCTACGTCGAGGGGACTTACAACGGGGACGATGGCGTCATCGCACCTGCAGTGCAGTTCGTGGTGCCGCACACGAACACTTTCTTGATGCAGCCGACCGTGACCAACAGCTTGGTTTCTCCAGACGGCTTTCAGCTGACGTTCCAGGCGGAGACAGAGGGAGCGGTCTGGGCCATGGTGGTCGCCAACATCCACGAGCAGTGGGTGGACCCCAATGCCATCAAGGTGGGCACCTACTCCTTGGGCAGTGCGCTCTGCCACCTCCAGGGCGAGGTCATCAGTGCTGCGGTCGAGATTATTGGTCTCTCGCAGTGTGCGCTGCAGCGTGGGGTGACCTACAAGGCTTTCGCCTACGTGGAGGGCCTCAACTCATCCTATACGGATGGTCAAGCTTCGCAGCCAGTCATGGTTCTGGTTCCGGTGGTCTCCATGCGATTCAAGACCGAGCCCTTCCTGGCGGAGTCCGTCTTGACCAGCCGTGTGGCCTTCAAGTTCACCACGGAGGCGACGGATCAAGGTGCTGCCGCAGTGGTTGCAGGAAATGTCTGGGCCATGGTGGTCCCGGAGCTCCAAGCCCCGCAGGTGACGCGCTGGAGCCTGAAGTCCCTGATCGGAAGCCTGGCCATGGGAGGCCCCGGCTGCCGCATCGATGGCGAGAGCACGGTGGGAGGCACGGCGGTGGTGTCACTCACCGAGGTCTCTGCCGTGCTGGAAGACTGTCAGCTGCGACACGGGTCGACCTACGAGCTGGTGGTCTACGTGGAGGACCTGGACAACCGAACCGATGGCACGATGGTCTTCACCAAGATCTACACCCCACCAGGCGTCTCGAACAGCTTCAAGTATCTGCCCATGATCGATGGGAACATTACAGGGGAGGAGGTCACGGTGCAGTTCGCAGGGAGCGAGCCGATGGGCAAAGCCTGGGTGGTTCTGGTGCCGGCCAGTGCCCTGAGTTCGGCCACCGCCAGCTCCGTCATGTCTGGGACTGGAGCCCTTGGTGGGCCCGACTGCATGATCACGGCCATGGACGTCGACGACAACGTGACACAGGTGGACTTGGAGAACTGCTCCCTGGCCTTCTCTTCGGATTACGCCGTGCTCGTCTACGTGGCGGACCTGGGCATGCACGACGACGGTGCATTGGCCGCAGCACCCTTCCGCTCCCCGGCCTCCAACGACTTCGCCACTGCCCCGATGCTCGTTTCTACACCAAGCACCGGTGGCTTGACTGCCACCTTCCAGGCCAGCAAGGCAGGAAATCTTTGGGCAGCGGTCGTGAGCGAGGCAAACGCGGCCCTTGTGACAGTGGCCACTGCGAAAGCCGCCAACATGTGGGCGTACGGCGCCCTGACGTGCCGCAAGAGCCAGGAGGCCATCTCCGGAATGACCTTGATGACGCTGTCCCTGACAGGCTGTGCTTTGCCATACAGCACCAACCTGAAGCTCTTCGTCTATGTCGAGGATGAGAACCTTATGGGGGATGGCACTTTGTCAATGCTGGCTGTGCCCGTCCCAGGCTCCAGCAGCTTTATCAGTGGACCGGTCATCAGCGGCACGCCGACGAACACGGACGTGAGCTTCGACTACACAGTGGCCCACGATGCCGGCGCCACGATCGGCTTGATCTGGGCCTCCGTCGGCACGCCTGCGGCTGCTGCAGCCCTGGACCTCGTCTCTGTGAAGCTCGCGACGGGGATGATCTGCGGCATCTCCGGCAAGGCCATTTCCACCGGCGCACTCTCGGACACTCTCACAGGGGCCGACGGCTGCAGCCTGGAGCGGGGCGTCGAGTATCATCTGGTGGTCTATGTCGAGTCCTCCGGGAACACGGGAACTCTGGGAGCGCCGGTGCCCTTCACCGTGCCGACCTCCAACAGCTTCTCCTCCGATCTGCAGGCTTCGAACGCGACTTCGGAAGGTGTGGACATCCATTTCACCGCGCAACAGAGCGGGAAAGCCTGGGGCGTCGTGGTCGAACAAGCGAACGTGGCCTCGGTGAATGTGGGGACCATCAAAGCTGGCACAGGTGCCTATGGTGGCGTCTGCTTGGTGGTGGACCAGGCGATCACGGCAGGGGCAATGGAGACCATGTCATTCACCGGGTGCTCCCTGGTCATGGCCACAACCTACAAAGCCTTCGTCTACGTGGAGGATGGCAGTGGCCTGGGCGACGGCACCCTCTCCGGGGCCGTCGATGTGGTGCTTCCTGCGTCCAACATGTTCCAGATCATGCCGTATGAGCTGAGGACGCCCTTCCCGTCGAGCATCAGCTATTCCTTTGCCCCAGCCTATGACGGAAAAGTCTGGGCGATCCTCACCTTGAGCACAGACTCCCGCACGCCTGCGGAGATCAAGGCGCTGCACATGGCCTCTGGGGGCGCCACTTGCAATGTGCAGGGTGCGGACGTCTTCCAAGGGATGGACTTCGAGATCGGCAACTTCACGGCCACGCCACCGGGCTGCATGCTCACGGCGGGGCAGAGCTACAAGCTCCACGTCTACGTGGAGGATGACAGGGGCAACAACGACGGCACCGTGGCCATGGTCACGGCCAATGTGGCAGCGGCCACCGTCCCAAACTACTTCCAGGAGAGCCCCAAGCTTGTCTCGGCACTCACGGGTGGCGGCTTCGATGTGACTTATCGCCTCGCCATTGCTGGCCGGCTCCACGCCATTGTCACTGCACAAGGGGCGATGGTCAGTGTGGCCTCCTTGCTTGCGGGCACGGATGCCGTGGGCGACACCACCTGCAGCTTCCTGCCAGAAGTTGGGGTCGTGGTGGCGGCAACGACACTGCAGACCCAAAGCTTCACGGGCTGCGGACTGCTCGGAGGAACCGACTACGAGCTCTGGGCGTATGCGGATGACATGCCCGGGGGTACCTGGCCCACAGGTGCTGCGGCCACGGACGGCACGCTCTTCGGCCCCATGCTCCTCAGCATCCCCCTCTCCAATCGTCTTGCCGACCCGGCGCAAGTGACCTTCGTCAGTGGCTCCACGGTCACAGTGGAAATCAACACCACCGCGGCTTTAGGGCACGCCTGGTTGACGGTGTATCCAACAGCCACCGTGGTGGACCTCGCTGCCGCGAGAAACGTGAGCAATGCCCTTTGCGGCGTGGCTGCCGTCCAGGTCGATTCATCATCCAACGCGGAGCTGTCGACAACCACGTGCGAGCTGGTTGGAGGTGTGGAATATCAGGTTGCAATCCTCGTGGAGGATCGCAACGATCGCAACGACGGAGAGCTGACGGTGCTCTCTGGCTCCGTGGTGGGAGCGATTCCCGTTTCGAACAGCTTCACGATGGGACCCCGCATCTCCAGCTCCGTGACGGCTGCCGGCGTCTGGGTGACGTTTTCGGCACAAGCCGCCGGGAGAGGCAACGTCTACCTGCTGAAGGACACGGCGCCAGCCTTTGTGGACATCGTGTCGCTGCGGTCCGGGCTTCCAAGCGACCTCATGTGCAGCAAGATGATGATGGTTTCGGGTGGCGAGCAGAGTGAGGAGCTGTCAAGCTGCGCGCTGACCCACTCTGAGAGCTACAAGGTCTACGTCTACGTCAGCGACTCCTTGGCGTTGACGGACGGCACCTTGTCGGCAGGTTTGCCGGCGACCGTCGTTCCGGGCGAGTCCAACTACTTCACACAGGTGCCCCAGCTCTCCGGGGCTCTCACGACCTCAGGCTTCAGCGTCAGCTTCTCTGTGGCAACTGATGGCGTCGCCTGGGTCATCGCCATCCCAGCAGCCGAGGCAGCGTCGGCGACGGCGATGACGGTGACCAGCGGCTACAGCGCCATTTGCTCCAGCCTCGGTGTCGCGCTGCCGAGCTCCGGAAGCCACGTGCTCGCCGTCACCGGCTGCAGCTTCATTGCCAGTTGGAGCTATGCCGTTCTCGTGTACGTGACGAACCAGGCCGCGGGCCACGATGGCGCTCTCTCTCCTCCGGTGCCGCTTCAAATCACGCCCTCCAACGACTTCGCCGTGCTGCCCTACTTGACGGAGGTGCCCACGACGGACATAGTGAAAGCCAGCTTTATGGGCACGGCCTCCACAGGCCGGGCCTGGGCCTGTCTGGTGCGGGCCGAGAACGCCAGCGACCTGACCGTGCAAGACGTGAAGAGTGGTTGCAGTGGCTGCTCTTCCGGTGAGGCGTTGCTGAGCAACTCGGAAGAGTTGGAGATCAACATGACCGGCTGCGGCCTGGAAGTGGGTGTGGAGCATCGCCTGGTTGCTTATGCAGAGGACAACAACTATGCTGGAGACGGCTACATGACAATGAACCTGGCGGTGAAAGTCCCGACGTCCAACGCCTTCGTGTCGCCTGCCAAGATCGTAGATGACATGGTCACAACTTACGGCTGCACAGTGGAGTACGAGGTGGCTAATGCCATGGGCAAGGTCTGGGGCCGGGTGGTCAATGCCGGGCACGCGAGTCTCGTGACCATGAACGTCATCAAGAACAACAACCCCGCCATCTCTGTTGGAGCTGGTCCCTGTCACCTGGTCGACGAGACGAAGGCTCGCGGCAAGCACACGATCACCTTCGACTCGTGCAACCTCACCAAAGGCACCACCTACCAGATCTACCTCTATGCAGAAGACATGTCCGACAACGGTGACGGGATGTTGAGCGAGGCCATCACCTTCAGCGTACCGCCCTCAAACTGGCTGGACCAGTCGCTGGAGTTGACGAGCACGCCCACAACCGACGGCGTCTCGTTCTCCTTCGCGGGAGGAGTTGCTGTGGGAAGAGCATGGGCACAAATCCTGCTGACTAAAGATGTGGCACTTGCCACTGCCGCCGACATCAAGGCAGGCACCTATGCCATGGGAATCGGTAGCTGCCGGCAGGACGATGTAAATGTCGGGATGAGCGCCCTGTACTGGACACTGTCTGGATGCAGCTTAACAGCACTGGTCGACTACAGTGTGGTGCTCTACATCGAGGACATGGCGGGGATGGACGACGGCCAGTTGTCGAGTGTTCAGCTGATCGTGCCCTCGAGCGTGAGCAACTACTTCGTGGAGACCCCGTCTGTTCTCGGAGATGTCACCTCGGATGGAGTGACGCTGAGCTTCAATGCCCAGGCTGCCAGTGGCATGGCTTGGGGCTTCATTCTGGAGGTGGGCTCCGCCAGCATCGCCTCGAGCGCAGAGGCCAAGCTGGCGCAGAACTCCGTCGGCGGAGCTGGCTGCAAGCCGTTGGAAGTACCCATCGACAACACCAGGCAGAGCATGCTCTTCACGGACTGCGACCTGGTGCCAGGACAGACATACCGTGCGGTCGTCTACGTAGAGGCCACAGCGACCTCGGCAAGCGCAGTGGATGGTGTGTGGCAAGGCGTGGACATCACGGTTCCCCTGCTCGAGGCACTGGAGGACCCTTTGGCACGGCAGTTCCAGGACTTGCAGGTGCAGTCGGGCCAAGACTACGTCTACCACGTCAGGGCGGTGAACTTCATCGGCGTAGGGCAACCATCCCCAGCATCGGCAGAGATCCGAGCCGGCAATGCTCCAGCAGCACCCGGGCTGCCTATCATCGCCACGAGGGCGCTGACCTCCCTCACCGTTCAGTGGGCTCCACCTTCGGCTCTTGGTTCGCAGATCCTGAGCTACCGGCTCTTCATGTCCGGTCCGCTCGACGGTGGCGTCTACCAGGAGGTCTACAACGGCCCAGACACTGCCTACACCAAGGCGATGCTCACCACGGGCACGGTCTACTTCTTCCGCGTCTCCGCCGTGAACCACAACGGCGAGGGCTGGCGCAGCGCCGCGAGGGAGG